>Ga0114970_10001880_pt1 | contig 15704 bp, 12 predicted proteins | sample M_140205_XF_Meta_FD_87030 | JGI IMG/M metagenome (GOLD analysis project Ga0114970, IMG submission 87030) | Freshwater microbial communities from Lake Montjoie, Canada to study carbon cycling - M_140205_XF_MetaG | ecosystem: Environmental > Aquatic > Freshwater > Lake | place: Lake Montjoie... | reverse complement strand
TCTCCAATCGCTATATTCAGTTGGGGTTAGGGCTGGGACTGAACTATTTGATCGCCAACGGGAAGGCGGGTCGTTTGCTTTCCAGTGGGAAGAGCATCAGTGTGGATAATGTAAAGAGTGACGACAACAGTCCCATTCGTATGTCGGCGCTTACCTATCGGGTATTTGCCAGCGCCACCCTGTATCCGTTTCCTAATGCGGGTATTGGATTGGGATTATGGGGCGGGATCGAAGAAACCTATTTTGGGGAAGCACGCAGCAACTTGGATCCCGCAAATTTGGAGCACACCCCGGTGGGTCGTACGGGATATGCTCAGGGGATGGTGGTAGGCGCTTCCCTTCCCATTCGTATCGCAGGTATGGGCTCTCATGCTATCGCCAGTATGGATATTATGAGAGGGCATGGCATTTATATTGCCCCCTTCTATGAAATGATGAGTCATCAGGATCGTAAGGTGTTGTTGCTGCTGCGGAAGACAGACAGTGGAATGGATTTCTCTCGACAGAGTGTTGGGGTATTTTTTATGTTTGAATTATTATAGTTTTTTTGGGGAACCAGCTGGCAGCTTCCCCAAAAATCAACCAAATTTGGCACTTTGCCCCGGTCCTGAAGCCACTTCACATACCAACGTCACAACCCCTGGCTCCAGTCCTATCTGACCATGCATCCATCGAGAGAGCTCTTCCACAGTAATGTTTGCAACTGATAGCGTCTTTACATCCTCTGCAAGCAAAGAAAAAGTTTTCCCGGCAAAGCTGCACTGAACATGTGCCCCCTGGTGTAATATCTCGAGATGAGGGTTCTTCAAGGGAAGGAGCATATACTCATCGAGTTCTGTGCAAAGGGCTTCGATTTTCTTTTTATATACTCCATAGTCTATGCTAAGACCTTCGGCTCCCACCTCCGTTGTGAGTTCTACGGCCACATGGAAACGGTGTCCATGGAGTCGCTCCCTTCTTTGCGCAGAGAAAATGGTGAAGTGCCCCGAGGAAAAAGAAAACCGAGGGCTTTCCAGTCGAATCACAGAAGTATAGGTGGACATCGCGACTCCTTCCGTACGTTATACGCGTTCAAACACAGTGGCAATGCCTTGTCCCAGTCCGATGCACAGGGTGGCAACCCCTAAACGCGCTTTCTGCTGTTCCATGGCATGGAGGAGCGTGCCTGTGATACGAGCTCCGGAACATCCCAATGGATGTCCCAAGGCGATGGCACCTCCATGGAGGTTTACCTTCTGCTCCATCACAGGCAAGAGACCCAACTCTTTTAATACAGGAAGTGATTGGGCTGCGAAGGCTTCGTTCAGTTCGAAGAGATCGATGTCTTCGATACGTAGCCCTGCCTTTTTCAAGGCCTTCTTCACTGCAGGCACAGGACCAAAGCCCATAATAGCAGGATCCACGCCCACAGAAGCCATCCCTCGAATACGCAATCGAGGGGTGATCCCCCAGGACTTGGCTCGCTCGGCGCTTGTCACCAGCAATACAGAGGCCCCGTCAGAGATGGCAGAGGAGTTACCCGCAGTCACCGTTCCATTTCGAGGGTCGAATGCAGGAGGTAATTGGGCCAAACTTTCCAGACTGGCATCTTCTCGAATCACTTCATCATAATCGAAGCGTTGCAAGTTCCCTGCCGCATCATGCCCTTCTATGGGAATGATTTCCGCTTGGAACGAGCCATTTACTCGGGCTTTATGGGCGTTTTGGTGGGAACGCAAGGCGAAGCGATCTTGGTCTTGTCGGGTGATGCCATGCATCTTAGCTAACAACTCTGCGGTGAGTCCCATCATACCCGAAGCCTTGGCGTAGTAATGGCTTCCATGGGGATTCCAGTCGATACCGTGGGTCATGGGGACGTGTCCCATGTGCTCGGTGCCTCCTACTACGTAGACATCCCCTTCGCCTGCCATGATATTGGTGGCTGCGATATGAAGCGCCGCCATGGAGGAACCGCACAACCGGTTGATGGTTTGGGCGGGCACGGTATGAGGAATGGCCGTTTGCAAGGCAATAAATCGAGCGATATTATAGGACTGCTCGAGGGTTTGTTGCACACATCCCCAGAGCACGTCGTCCACTTCCTTTGGGTTGAATCCTGGGTTGCGGTTGAGAATCCCCGTAAGGAGATCCGCAGAAATATCTTCGGCGCGACGATGACGAAACATGCCACCCTTGGAGCGTCCCATGGGGGTGCGAGCGGCATCTATCAGTACGACTTCTCTAGACATCGTAAAAACTCCTCTTAGGTTCGGTAAAACGAAGACCCAGATTGTGCCAATTTGCACAATAGGGGCGCTGGATGATAGCAGCCGCCGAGGGCGGATAAAGATTCGGCACGGTTGCACAGAGCCGTCAATCCGTAATCATCGGCATATTTTAGCGCTCCACCGCGGAAGGGGGGAAATCCCAATCCATAAAGGAGTCCTAAGTCGAGCTCCATGGGGGAGCCCACAATTTTTTCTTCGAGACACCAGGCACTCTCATTCACCATGGGGATCATCAACCGATCGATGATCTCCGCATCGGAAAACTCCTTCTTGGCAATGCCCAAGAGGGAGGCAACTTCGGGATCGGCTTTCTTCGTGGGCTTACCTTTTTTATCTACTTCGTACCGGTAGAATCCTTTCCCATTCTTTTGTCCCAGTCGTTTGGCAGTCACCAAGCGGTTCACTGGATTGTCTCCGCCCACTTGCATACGCGTAGGATAGGCTTCGAGCATAACCTTGGCAGCATGAAGAACGGTGTCGAGACCGATGACATCGAGCAAATAGGCAGGACCCATGGGCCAGCCAAATTTTTCCATGACTCGATCGATGTGAACGAAATCAGCGCCCGCTTCTACCAGTTGGAGGAAGGCAAAGCAGTAAGGGAAGAGAATGCGGTTCACCAGAAATCCAGGACAATCCTTTACCACGATGGGGGTCTTTCCCATTTGGAGGGCATATTGGGTGACTCGTCCGATGGCGGCATCACTCGTCTTCTCCCCTCGGATTACTTCTACCAACGGCATGCGGTGTACGGGATTAAAGAAGTGCATCCCACAGAAATTCTCGGGCCGAGTCAAGGAAGCAGCCAAGAGACTGATGGGCAGTGTAGAGGTGTTGCTGGCAAGAACTGTAGTGGGGGAAACTGATTTTTCGATCTCTGCCAATACTTTTTGCTTCACCTGGAGATTTTCTACCACAGCTTCCACCACCACATCCACATGGGCAAACTCTGCATTGTGCAAGGTAGGAGTGATACTTGCCATGACCTGAGCCATGGTCTTGGTGCTGATTTTTTTCCGCTCCACTTGTTTCTCAAGAAGGCCAGCGGCTTCTCCTAATCCCAACTCCAAGGCAGCGGGAGCAATGTCCTTCATCAGGATGGGCACGCCTTTGCTTGCGGATTGGTAGGCGATGCCACCGCCCATAATGCCTGCGCCCAATACCCCAGCGCGAGCAATGGGCTTGGAAGACTGGGCCCATTGCTTCGATTGTTTTTTGTTGTATTGATCGGAGAGGAATATGGAAACCAGGCTTTCCGCTACTTTGCCTTTGGCGACCTTCACGAATCCTGCGATCTCCAAAGCCTGAGCTTCTTTGCGTGTAAGCCGAGCGCTTTTTTGTATGACGCTTACCGCTTCCATAGGAGCTGGGTAGTGAGGGCCCGCTTGGGCGCCGACGAAGGCTTTGGCTGACTCGAAAGCCATCATGCTTTCGAGTTCGGTGAGAAGGCGCAGGGGCTTTTTCTTCTGATCTTGTCGAGATTTCCAATCGAGCGCACCAGAGGCAGCGCGTGTAAGGAGAGCCAAGGCTTCCGTTTCCAATACGGAGGTGGCCACGATCCCGTCAAGGACACCTACTTGGAGAGCTTCTTGGGCGCTGTAGGTTTTGCCTCCTGCAATCCATTCGATGGCATTATCCGCGCCGATCATACGGGGCAACCGCACCGTGCCACCCCAGCCGGGAAAAATTCCCAGCTTGGTTTCAGGCAATCCGATGGAGGCGCCCTCACTGGCAAGGCGTAAGCTGCAGGCGAGAGTGAGCTCACACCCACCTCCCAGACAAATGCCATTGATGGCAGCTACGGTGGGACACGGTAGATCTTCGATGCGATCGAACAAGGCATGGGTGGTGGCCAACCAGCTGGCTAGTTCGGCATCGGGGGCTTTAAATCGAGGAATGAATTCCATGATATCCGCACCAACGATGAATACGGATTTTCCACTGCTGAAGAGAACGCCTTTGAGGTGGGGCTCTGTTTCTAGTGCGGTGATGCAATGGTCCAAGTCGGACAAGGTGGCCACGTTGAATTTATTCACCGATGCGGTTTGGTTGTCGAAGCGAACGCGCCCGATTCCATCCGCCTGGAGGGTGCATTGCACCTGGGCCCCAGAAAATAACACTTTATCCACGTTGAATGCCTCCAAAAGTCTCTAAAAGTGATTTTTATACAGGGGGTAGGCTAAATTTCCCAGGTCAAAATCCGAAAGAGGGAAGAGGAGGAGGATGTGCGATGATTCATATGACAGAGATTACCGCCCAGCTGGATCGAGGGGAAGAAGAGCAGGCCCAAGCCGCCTTGGAACTTTTGTTGACCTTGGGACCACGCAATACGGAGGCCCTTCGTCTTCGAGCCGCTTTGTATGAGCGAGAAGGACGTTTTGAGTCCGCCGATGAAATTTGGAATCGCATTCTCGAGTTTGATGGGGAGGAACCCTATGCTCGCGCTCACATGGCGGAGAAACTCTACGACATGCAGGAACGGCAGTTTTTTATGGAAAGTATCCCCGGTGGCAGACGATTTTTAACCTTTCCCAAGGGATTGTTATATGGCTCTCTTTTTGGCATGGTGGGGTGCTTGATCTTTCTTTTGATGAGTCGACTTGGGACGGTCTATTTCTTTTTTTCCCTCCCTGCGGTGATGGGAGGGGTATTCGGATTGTTTGTGTTGGGGCCCTGGATCTTGGTGCTTTATCAGTATCTGGGCGCTTTGCAATCGGTAACGGTTCAAACCACAGGGATAGAGCTCCAAACTCGACTTCGTACCCTCTTTTTTCCCTGGGAGCAATTTTCCCATGTGTATTTGTTGCATCCGGAAAAGCCTCAGTGCCAGGGTCTTCGTTTGGTGTTTGTGTCGAAGGAGGGGTCTATGGGTATCGATCTCAATGTAGATCCTGAGACATCGAATTTGCGTGCCTTGAAAACCTTTCTGTCGGAAGTGAAACGATTCTATCCCGAGGTGCAGTATGGTACCGAAGGCATGGTTCCTCTCTTGGGGAAGTGGCTTCGTTTTTAACGAAGGACAGGCGTGTATTATAGCGTAACTCGCATGAATTCCAGATCAAAAAGAACAAATATAATTAGCTAGTTGTATAAATTGAATATCATTTTATTCTTTTTTCCTCTATTCTCTTCGCCTATTTGAATCGCGGTAATACTATGTCTAGTAGGAGATGCTATGAAATTCCCCATTTGCATTTGGTTCCTTTTTTCTTCAATGTGCGCCCTTTCCTCCTCTTTTTTGGAGGTTGTTCCGGAATATGTGAACGTGGAGGAGATTGATGACGTTAACTTGAAACACACAATGATTGAATATGGAAAATTTTTTAAAAGAAGTTTTGAAAAAGGGAGATACATAGCTGACCTGTTTTTGTCATCGCGTCCAGAATACAAAGGAATTTTTACACCAGGATCCAAGATTTCTCTAGAGACTTTAGATGGAGAAATGGAGCTTACGCTCATTAAATTACTTGGGTCTGGAGGGTCTAAATTATTCTATGAACTAGAGAGAAATCTGGCTCTGGGTAGGATGAAGGCCCATCAAGTCTATGAGGAGCTACGTGGGCATCGGTTCCTGGAAGGGATTGGTATTTTGGTAAATGACATTCGACCTGCCGTTATTTTTTGGTCAGAGAAGGAAGTTACCTACGCTCGTCCTGTCTTCATAGGTCCTACCTTTGAAAGCTATATGGAAAAAAACGCGTATGTTGCTGATCTAGGTAGATGCGGTAATATCGTAGAAGAATTTGGTGAGATCCAGTTGACTTTGAGTCAACTGGAATTGTTTCCTTCAGATGTCGATCTTCATTCTCTCGAAGCCTGGGAACCATTGATCTCTCCACTGGTTAAAGACCTCTATAAAATGTATGAGAACGGATTTGTAGGCCCTCCTGATTCTAGGAACGTCATTTTTATCGGTCCGGGTCCCCTTCACTCTGGGAAAGGAACTCATTTTGAGGTGAGGGCTTTCCCTTTTGATTTCTCGAAGAAGCTAAGTAGAACATCCCTGCGAAAATCCCTCCAACCGCAGTCGCATAGTGATCTTTCGAAGATGGCAACTGCTTATATTGAGGATGTATTTTGGATGATACGCACTTTTCCTAAATATGGAGAAAAGGTTACATCAGCGGATGAAGAAAAGTTGATTGAAAAGTTGATTGAAAAATATTTCCATGCGAAATGATCAGGTTGCAGTTAAAGATGAAAGGCTCTCGCTTGTAGGATCAGGGGGTGGTTCTCCAAGTTTGGGGGCACACTGGCACCTCGCTCAATCAATAGCTGTAGCGCAGGAATTTTATCGTATTCCCATGCTGTAGATCGGTGGACGAGGGCTTCTAAGGGCGTGTGAGCTGGATGTTCGCTTGTGGCAGGTACTTGTATTTCTAAACTGTCTGTGCCTCCAGCATCGAGGATAAGCTTCATATACTCCACTTCTGCATAGAAGGAAAAAACCGAGAGAGCCGTTTCTCCATTATGGGCATGGTTGATGGTGGTGCGCGTACTTCGTCCCACAAGATGTTTAAAAATGGCTTGATCCCAATGGCATCCATGTTTGGCTGCCATCAATAGTGGGGTCCATCCGCCACCAGAAACGCCATTGAGGACCGCGTTGGATGTCTGTGCCAATATGGGAAGCATTTCCTCAGAGAGGATGGGTTTACGATGGTCTACTGTCAGAAGATCCACTAGCTCATCTGTAGTGAAAACAACCATGGGTTCTCGGAATGCGGCATAAGAAAGAGTGCTTTGGAAAAGAGCGAGGCAAACTAACCAGGAGGTACTGAGTTTCATATAAACCCTTATTGTAATAATGCATGAATGAACCATAGGCGTTTTTCTCATTTCTTCGTCTGAAAAGCAAGATTTTCATACCCAAGACTTAGGTAAGCTCCAAAGGCTAAGAGAGTGGGGTAAAGACCCACGAGGAAAAAGGAATGGGTTTGATACCAGATGCATATACATACAGCAGGCAAGCTTCTCCCAAAAACTTCGCTTCCAAGTTGGTAGCCCACACCCTTTAGTAGATATCGATCTTGGGTAGTTATTACTTGGGAAAACCAGCTGTATAGAGGGGATAAGAACACGAGGCCCCATCCGATGATCCAGATTCGGATGCCCATGATTTCCATCGCTGTGCCTGCCTGCATAGCAAAGAAGAGAGGAATCAAGGTGAAGGTAAGAGCCAAGGCTGCCGTCTTCATCACGCGGGTAAGGGTAAAGCGATCAGCTAGCTTCCCTAGGAGCGGGCACGCAATCATATCCACGAGGAGCAGTGCGGTATTCATCAGCATTACCTCTTGCAACGATACGTCGCTTACCAGCGGGAGAAAGCTATTCATCAGTACAAAGGGAATGGAGTAAGTGAGGTAAGAAAAACTTGATACGGCAATGATGCGCAGGAGTAACTTTTTTTTCTCATAGAGAATTCGGAAACTTTCAACAGTAGAAGGTGCCTTCGGTTGTACCTGAAAATGGGTCTCTTGCCATACCTGGGTTCGTAGATAGAGGCCCATGCACCCCGCTCCAAACCCAAGAAAGAAGGGTACCCGCCAAAGCAAGGCGATGTCTGGATACCAGGTAACCACCGTGGCGCAAGCTGAAGCGAGGAAGATACCCAATACGGTGGAGCTTTGGTAGAGTCCTCCATAAGTACCTTGTCTGGAGGCAGGGCAGAAAGAGAGAGCATATAGTCCTGCAATGGTGGTTTCCCCTGCACCAAAGAACCCCTGAAACCCTCGTAATAGAGCCAAGAGAATGGGCGCCCAACTTCCGATGGTGGCATAGGTGGGCAGGAGCGCCATGGTGCCTGTAGCAAGGGCGATACCAGAGAGAGAAAGCACCAAACAGGGGTTGGGTCCGTGCTTGCGACAGAGATGCCCGAACACAAAAGCTCCCAACGGTCGAGTGATGATTCCCACCGATAGGAGGCTATATCCCAACAACAAACCCACCGCCGGGTCTTCCTGGGGAAAAAAAAGCGGGGCGATCAGTGGCACCATCATGGCATAGATGTTGCTATCATAATGATCGAAGAGATTTCCTGTGAGAATCAGGCAGAAAGACTTCCATGAGGGACGCGTCATCATCACACTTCCTCCGCTGGTATAAACCAGATCAGGTTCAAAGAGTTGGACGTCATGCCCTCTCAGCCCTGAAGGGCACCTCTGGTGAAGGAGTGGTTATATCGTGGCCGAGGTTACAGGTAAAGAAATTTCAGTTGGAAGAGGCCATTCAGAATGATGTAAATCAAGGCTCCAATGGTGAGGAGGGTCATTTTTCGCATGGAAGAAGGTTGAGAAAAAATCATCACCCGCATGGCCGCAAACATAACCAAAGAACGGACGCTGATGATATCTAATTTATATGTAGACAGCCAAGGTTCGGGGACAAGAATTAATAAGAAAGGTAACAAGAGCAAGAGGAAATCTGTGGGAGAAACCAGAAAATAATTTTTCCGAAAGGTGATGAAGAAGTAAAAAAAGATGGAGATCGCAAGAAAAATAAAGCAGTTATTATAGAGATGTTGAATGCCATACTGCTGACCCATGATGGAGATAATCAACGTATTGGAATTGATGGCCGTAAGGATCACGCAAACCACAATGGACAAGAGCAAAGGACGTAAAAAATCATCTCGTTTGGTATGACCCCATAGAACAAACAAAGAAATAGGTACACACATCAGTGCCGTACTACCTAAGGTTCTTGGTATGGAACCGGAGGCGATGGGTACGAACCCGACTAACAAGTAGATGGTGTATCGGTTGATGGTATTCCAAATACGCAAAATATAGTGGGCTGTGGGAGTATAGAGGGATCTTCGTTTATACGAGAGTAGATTCACATATTGCATGAAGAAATGCCGCACCGACTGGGTTTTCAATCCGTAGATAAAAATACCAGCAAGAAAAAACGAAAAATACGGAACCCATTCTAAAGAGTATTTAGGAAAGGCTGTGGGGAAAATCCCTGTGGCCCCTAATAAAAAAGCCAGAAAATACAATGCCGATACACATTGCTTATGTCCTAGCCCCATTTGAAGCAGAGAATGATGGATATGGGTTTGATCGGGTTTAAATGGACTTGAACCTCGCAACATGCGCGTGAGAATCACCATGGCTGTATCGAGAATGGGGATGGCCAATGTGAGAAGTGGGGCAATCAAGGGTACGGGAATGGCATGAGGAAGAACACGAAGGGCGGAGGCAGCACCATCTTGTGGCGCAAATCCACCCAGGGTACAGATGATCATGACACCGAGAAAATATCCTAACCAGTTACTTCCCCCATCTCCCATAAAAATGGTGGCTGGATGGGAGTTAAATTGCAAAAATCCAATGATGGCTCCACAAACACCCAAGGTGATGGCCGGAATAAGCCACAGTTCTTTTGTGGAAAAAAAATACACGTAGGAGACCAAACATAGGCTGATCAAGGCAATGCCTGCGGCAAGCCCGTCCATACCATCGATGAGATTAATGGAATGAATGGCCCCCAAAATCACAAACATGCTTAAACAAAGTCCAAGCCAGTAGGGGAGGGGAATGGTGTAGTTGAAGATATGAATGACTGGAAGGACAATCTGCAGGCTTGTTACCAACCAATAAACAATTCCCGCATGAAGTAAAAATCGCCACTTCGCGCTAAAAGGTCGTAGATCATCGGCAAATCCCACCAAGAAAACGCCGAGGGATCCTAAATATAATCGCGTGGTGGCCGGATGATCGGACCAGATAAATACGGTGAGCAAGCAGCTGAGAATCATCGCAGTGCCGCCCAAACGGGGTACAGGACTCTGGTGGGTTTTTTCTCGACTGCCTTCTTGCCGGCGGAAATGAGGACTATCCAATAGATGGTAACGATGGGAAAGGGCGATGATCACCGGATATAGAAAAGTGCCCGCCAGTAAGGTAGCTGAAAATATGAAGCCCCAGCGTAATAACACGGCTGTGGCTAGGATTTCATTCCACACAATGACCCATATCGTAAAAAAAAGAATCCATGAAAAAAGCGAGAATTGGATTCTATCATAAGTTGGAGGGACTCCCAATGCGGAAACCTATGGAGGTAGAGAGCGAAGCCATTCTGATCTTGCTGCTACCAATACCTATAGGGTATATGGAGGGGTTTTTTCTACGGAGACCCTATGGATATCAGTGCCCATACCCGGTTTTTACAAGCCCACGAAGAGATGATCGAAATTCGCCCTCAACCAGGGGTGTTGCTTTGGAATGCGTACTACCACCGTCGATATCCAGGGGCGATACCAGGGATGTGGACAAGAAAAGCGGTCTGGCTTCGCCTATTGGAAGCCCGAGCCATTCTGGGACCTTGATATCAGCTGGTTCTCTTCGATACCTTTCGAACCTTGAAAACCCAAAAGCACTTGTACCAGCTATATTGGAAGCAAATTCAAAGCCTCAATCCCAGTTGGGAAGATTCCAAGGTCACTACTATGACGGATCGATATGTGTTTAATCCCTTTCGAGACTCCGCTCGAGTACCTGCTCACAACTCAGGTGGAGCTGTGGATTTGACGTTGATTGAAGACGGACGTTTTCTTGATATGGGCGGAGAGTTAGACGAGATGCCCATTCTCGCTCAAACTTCTTTTTTTGATCGCTCCTTTGATCCAGAACTGGGCATATCTGCAATTCGCTGGGCTCAGGTACAGAAGAATCGAATACTTCTCCTTTCTGTGATGGAGAAAGTTGGCTTTACCAATTATGAAGAGGAATGGTGGCACTTCGACTATGGGTCGGTTTTTTGGAAGGAAAAAACGGGCAGTGGGTTTGCTTACGCTTCAGGAGAAGCGGCTGTGAATGGCTTGATTTTGTAGAAGATTTTCCCTCCCCCTTCTTCTCTTTTTCTTATGGTATTCTTATTTAAGCGATATCAATAAAAGTAATGTGAGGAGAATATGTATGAGAAAAAGGGGGGCGTGGATTTTTATCGCGAGTATTTTGGCGAATTATGTATATGGTATTGATATTATAGTAAATTATAAAACTTTTCCTGGTGAGGCGCTCTTTATTACCGGAGAGGGTGAGGCGCTGGGGGATTGGAAGAAAGCTACGAGACTTTTTAACCTTTCTGAATATCTATGGGAATTTGAAAAAAATGAAATCAAAACCGGCAAGCCTTTTAAAATTGTGAAGGCCTCATTTGATCTTGGAGGGACGACCACTGACATTGCCAAATGGACATGGCAAGCGACGGATAATATTTATACTACAAAAGGCCAGATGTACCTGCTTCCAAGATTTCTGGGAGATCCTCCAAACCCTTCATGGACCTATACTCAATCGGATAATATTCCCAATGTTTTTAATAATATCGTACAGATTCTGATCCCTGGACTCAGTCCAACGATGCCGGCTTATAATCCTTCTCTCGTTGAAAATGAGACACATACTGGATATTACCTATTTTTTCGATATGATCGAAATCCGACAAAAAGAAATCGAGAGGCTATGATCGGAGTGGTTGATTTGGATCAAGATTTCCATCTCCTCCAAGGAGCCCGCTATAGGAATATTGATACAATAAAAATTAAAGGAGGTGTTTCTTCTCAATCTGAGGATCCTCGAATCATTCAATACCAGAACACATACTACATTTTCTATAATGATACGCAGATCCGGTATACCTATGGATCTCGCAGAGATATGTATATGGGGGAACTAAATCCTAGAACTGGGGATATTACCCATGTAGTCAAACTGAGTTATCCAAATGCGCTACAGGATCCTCTAATGCAAAAAAATTGGGTGCCTTTTGTTCAAGATGAAAAAATTCGATTGGTGTATTCTTATGCTCCATTTATTGTGCTTGAGCCAGATAGGAAAACGGGAGTTTGTAGGGAAGTGGGCAATGTACTTCGAGAAGTAAAATGGGAGAAAACGAAGGGGCAAGTTCGGGGTGGTTCTCAGGCCTTACCTATTCCAGGATCTTCTAACGAGTTTTTTACTTTTTTTCATTCTTCAGGAAATTTTTCCCAGTCTTCTAGCGAAAAGCAGGAAAGATATTATCTTATTGGGGCCTTACGTTTTTCTGTGAATGAATCGAAGAGGAAATACGAAATCACAGGCATTTCCCATTCCCCGCTGTTGAATCCAGAGCTATATGGGCAGGAGAAGAATCCAGGAAAAATTGTATTTGTATCCGGATTTGTGCGTACTGAAACCCAATATGTACTTTCTTTAGGTGTGAATGACGACAAAATATATCTTGCCTTCGCTGATAAAGAATCTATTGAAGGGAATATGGAAGCTCCCTTTAATATTCCGTCTCCTTCTATTGAATCTGTGTTGCCAAAAATGAAGGTTTTTAGTCGGCTAGGAGAGTCACAAGACGCAAACCAGGCGATTCGAGAAGAACTAAGAAAATATTTTCGTTTGGTTGATGCTTCTGAAGCAAAAGAGGAAATTGTGGATGTGAATTTATTTTTGGATGGAGAAATGGATCCATCTCAGCTTGAGAATGGGGTGGAAAATTGGATAATGCTGGATGCAAGGCAAGAGGAGATAAAAGTTCCTCAAGGAAGAGGAAATTACTTTTTCTGTCAAGATATTGGCTGCTCTGATATTGAAACTCGTTATCCGAATCTGGTTGTCTTCAAACTTCACTCCGAGTCTATGGGGCTAAATATAGAATCAGTGAGTAAAGGCTATGACGAACGGCAACCTAAGACCATTTCTCATGCTGTATATATTAATTTAGATGCAACTGATTCCGAGGCTGGGAAGCGTTCGTATGCGAGAAGAAATTTTATGGAGGCTCAGAGTCTAAGAGAACACTTTCCTTTAGTTCGATTTCCAGCAATCAATGGCAGGAAATGGTTTGAGGGGAGATACGATCCAAAAGGGGAAGGGATTCAGACCCTCCATTATAAAAATCAATTGGTTCAATATGAGTATCGAAAAGAGGTTCATGCTGCGAAAGGCATGACACCAGCTGAGTTAGGTATTTTTTTGAGCGATTATGAAATTCTGAAAGAAGCTGTGGAGAATCGATATCCTGTTACCTTGCTGTTGGAAGATGATGCGGAACTCCCTCTGTTTTTTTCCGCCAAGCTCTCTCGTCTCATGAGTCACATACCAAAAAATTGGGATATGCTTTATCTATTCACCAACAGAAAGGAATCATGGGCGTGTAATGAGAGTAAGCCCTACCGAAAAACCACACATGGATTGTTTCGGATGCTCAGAGGAGAAGCTTGTATTCCCGGTATGGTTGCAGCCATTTTTAGTCAAAAAGGGGCCCGTAAACTATACAGGGAAATGCAAGGAACGATTATCCAACCGGCAGATATGATTGTAGCAGATCTATTAATTCCACAGAAAAAAGGGGAATTTGTTATTTTCGCCACAGAACCCGACCTTGTTGCCACTGAGACGGGTAGATTTGATTCTGTAATCAAAAAAATGGGACGTGATCATTAATACAGTGTAGAGCCTTCATTCTCTAGTTTCCTTTTTCCCCTCTTGGGAGGCCATGGGTTGTCCAAGGGAGTACTGCATGGGCTCAAACCGTTTGGTGCCAAAGGTTTCTCCAGTAATAAGCCACTTGCCCTCGGCGTTTTTTTGCCAATAGACAATTTTTCTTCCATCTGCAGTAAAAGTTTTATTGCCTGAGAAGTACTGATTCATCATGGCTACTGCATATTTAGGGTGAATAAGGACGCGCAGGGTATCCATGACCAGGGACATTTTATGATAACGGGCAAATAGGGATTTTTTGTAGGCCGCAAAAGATTTTTTGTCTTTTCCTTCCATGGAAAAATCAGGGGAATAGTGAGACATGTACGTAGCATGATCTTTTTTGGCCCAAGCGGTGAACCAGTTTTGGGTTAGGGATTCAAGTTCTTTTTGGTCGGTGGTAGGGTTGATTTGATCCAATCGCTCTGAAATAGAGACGATTCCCTGGTGGGGGGGTAACCAAGGCAGAAGCGAGAGCAGGTCTTCATTGGAGTAGACCACACAACCTCGGGTGACCAATCCTTCTTGATCACTTTCCATGCGTTTGTTATCTCCGGCACCATGGAGCCAAATGCCATATCCGGTGACGTTAAAGCGACGATCCATTAAATTGGGAAAATCTAAGGGAATGGCTCGCGTACCATATTCGATTTGGGACAATCGACTGGTATCCAGGTGGGGGCCGGTAAAGTAAATCCCTTCGGGGGTTTTGAAATCCCCTGATTTTTCCTTATCCCCTAGTTTCTTACCGATGGCGATGGGAAAGGTGTGAAGGACACGAGAAGGTTCAGAGGCAGGAGGGAGGGTGCGCAGCTCCGCTTTTCGTTCGGTTTTACTGACTGCGACATAGATGATCTCTTGATAGAGATTTTTTTGGGGGGGATTTTCTTTGCTGAAACCAGGGAAGGAGAGTCCGGCTAGAAAGAAAAAGAGCATGCATGACAACGATGATGGGTACACCGAGGGTTTCCTCCTGCCGCGTGCTACGGCGTCTTGTGTGTGGGTAGGGTTCCCTTTCTGCGAAAGGGTTCCAACAAGGATAGCAGATTTGCGAAATCATGGGGAACTGGGGCTTCAAAAGACATCCACTCGCGGGATTCAGGATGAAAAAATCCCAATCGAGTGGCATGGAGCATTTGTCGTCGGAGTCCCGTAATGGCTTCTAGAATGGCAGGAGGAAAGGTCTTGGGGTACATGCGCTTTCGTTGATACAACGGATCCCCGAGCACCGCGGCGCCCGCCAATTGGGCGTGCACTCGGATCTGATGGGTACGACCCGTGAATAACTGGGCTTCCACTTCGGTAAAGCTATGTCCAAAATAGGCGGTGGGCGTAAACAGGGTCTTGGCCAAGCGATAGGCGGAAGGAATTTTTTTAATGGAAAAGCGAGACTCCACTTCTTCCCGGGGGGTAGACGCAAACCGCACTCGGTTGTGAGGATCTCGGTGCAGGTAACTCTCCCAGGTGGAGGGGGCCCATGCTAGATTGCCATCCAAGATTGCGATATACGTGCGCTCGTTGGTCTTGTCATGGAACTGTTTGGACAGATCCAAATGAGCGGCAGCGGTTTTCGCAAATACCATGACACCCGTGGTGTCTCGATCCAGTCGGTGTACCACTCCAGGGCGCAGGTCTCGAGGCTGGCTTTCCATCTTGTCTACGTAGGCCAGGACCCCTTCGATCAAGGTGGGTTGAGTGGTACCGGCCCCAGGATGCACGGTAATGCCAGCAGGTTTGTTGAGTACGAGGACGTAGTCATCCTCATACAAGACGTTGAGAGGCATAGCGCATGGGGTAAGGACCCGAACTTCGGGGGGTCTTTCCAAGGCTGTGATGGTATCTTGGACACGCAATCGCTGGTTGGCTTTACAAACCAGACCATTGATCAAAATTTTTCCATCGACAATCGCACGTTGGAGACTGGATCGGGTGATGGGCGTTCCATAATGCTCGGAGAGCC
>Ga0114970_10001878_pt1 | contig 15707 bp, 14 predicted proteins | sample M_140205_XF_Meta_FD_87030 | JGI IMG/M metagenome (GOLD analysis project Ga0114970, IMG submission 87030) | Freshwater microbial communities from Lake Montjoie, Canada to study carbon cycling - M_140205_XF_MetaG | ecosystem: Environmental > Aquatic > Freshwater > Lake | place: Lake Montjoie... | reverse complement strand
GACGACCCCGGGCCACCATTGAACGAGAACGTCACGGGGCGTGTTGCCGGGTCCTTCACGCCATTCTTCGTATACGCCACGTAGCCAATGCTGGCGATGGGCTTGTCGTCGTTGTCGCGGACGATGAGCGTACCGGCCGTCGCGGTGTAGTCGAGAACCGCGCCACCCGGCAGCGGCAGCTTGCCTTGCGTCACCGACTGTTCGGCTTTGGGTGCGTCCACCGGCTTGGCCGCGTCGGTCGCCGGCTTGGCTGGCGCATCGTCTGCCAGTGCGGACGGCGCCACGACCAGCAGGGCCAGCACCGGGAATGCCAGCAAGGCGCGCAAAGCGCGACGGAACGGGACAAATTGCAGCACTGACATAGGCAACTCCTGAAGCATCAAAACAGATAACGAACCTTGACCAACCACTGCTCGGCATCGCGTTCGGCAATGCCCGAACGCCACAGCCGCCCAAGACCACGGTCGCGGCCTTCCTCGAAGAAATCCCCGCCACGACCGTACACCACGTACACGTCCGAGAGAGGCCCGACGGTGTAACCGTAACGCACTTGAAAGGCCAATGTCGCCAGACTGAAGTCCGCCGGACGGCTGGCAACGCGAGCCGGATCCCCGCCAGTAACGGCGTAGCTAGCGCGGCCCGCAGCAGCCAACCCCACCCATTGCAGCCGCATACGTAATTCATGACGACTACCGAAGAAGGCATCGGCCCCGAGGCCCGCATAAAATTGCCGCTGGCGGTAACTGCCAACCGTACGGCCGCCCGTCCACAACAACCAGTCGGGGGAACGGTCAAGACGCGTTTGCGCCGACAGGGTAAGACGTTCGTTCACTACCCAGCGCGGGTTGGCGGCCAAATACCAACCACTGGCGCCGAGTCCGGACTGATTGGTTCCGGCTTCCAAATCGGCTTCCCAGCCCTGCCCGGGACCGAAGCGACCGGTCTCCATCCAAAATCCTGCCGTAGGGCGCACAGGCAAGCGCACATCCCCGTTGCCGCGGGTCAGCAAGTCATCTTGGCCAGCCCCCTGAAGATAAGCCCAGGCGTAACCGAAACCACCCCCGTGCAGATTAAAGCCGCGGGAGACGATGACTCCCGATGGCAAATGCTTGCCACTGGCATCCGTTTGCGCAGTCCCCCCGAGTTTCCATTCGGTGGACAACCAGAAGCTGTCCTCTGGGTAGTCACGTTTGCGCCAGACTACTTCAGCATCCATGCGCTGCAAATTAGCCCGCGGCAAGAAGCCAAAATCGTCGAGTTCGAAATCCCGCGAAAGATGGCTTGCGTGAATGCTCCAGGCAAGTGGGCCATTGCCATCGTAATCAGCCGTCAACCCATAGGCCTTGCCATCGCCAAAACCGGCCGCACCAGTGGCTGCCACGGCACCCTGCGCCAAGCGTCGACTGGCTACAGCGCGCGCGCGCAAGGTCAGGCCATGTAGTGGCGTTACGTCCGCATCCACGCCATCCACGCGCGCGGCATATCCCAGCCCCGGCCGATCCACCCAAGTACCGAGGTAACCCAGCGAACCGCCGTCCCAACGGCGACGCAGACGCAGCGCGGCAAAATCTCTGCCTTGACCGCCATCGCCTGTGTCGGACTCCATGGCTGCAAAAGCGCCCACATCCCAGCGCCCCCGTTCCCCCACGTACTTCACCGCCGCATCCACGGGCGCGGCGACGCGACCGCCATCCGCCGTAGCGCCGATGCGGCGCGTATTGATTAGCCGCGCCATACCAGGCAACTGCACATCAAACAGCGCACCACCCTCAGTGAAGAATGGGCGCTTGTCGGAAAAAAAAGTCTCTACCGCAGAGAAATTCACTACGACGTCATCGCTTTCCACCTGACCAAAGTCGGGTTTCAGCGTGGCCGTCAACTGGTGGCCGGTACCGCTATTCCACGCAACGTCGAGTCCCCCTTGACCACGCACGGAGTCGCGCACACGGTCCGCGGTAAACGAGGCATAAGGCACTACGGTCAAGGAACTGGCGACATAGCGTGGCACTTCCAACTTCAACAGATCGTTCATCCAGCCCGGGTTATCGATACTGACGTGCGGTACCGCAAAACGCAGGCCAGCGGACTTTACGAACGTACCGGCCCAGATGCCGATGGTGCGGGTCTCACCGTCCGTCGGCGCTGCCGCGACACTCCAGGGAATGTGTATTTCGGCGGTCCAGCCCGTGTCCGTTGCCGACACAACACCTTCCCATCGTGCATCCCAGTCATAGGTGAAATGGCCCGTGGAATCCGCCTGGCCGTCGCGCAACGTGCCACTGGCAGACACGGTGAATTCATAGGCACTTTGGCCCGTGCCGGCGAAATCGATGAGCAGACTAATGGGATCGGCGTTGAGCGGTCGGGCATCGCGGGCAGATCGGCCCAGGGTGCGCAACTCAGTCGGCGTCGCCACTTCCACCCCGACCCACAGCCCATCTTCACGCGCCAACCAGCGGGCACGCAGGGGCCATTGGGATGGCGCGAGCGTGAGAGGCCATACCTGCAACAGTTCGCCAAGAGGAGGCGCTGCCGCCCAAGCAGGTTCGTCCAGATGCCCATCCGCCTTGAGGGTGTCGGCGGCGGCAGTGGCGCCCGCACCGCAAGCCAATAACAGCGAGAATAGGGCAAAGCAGGCAACGGCCAAGCGGCGCAGCATCATTTCTCCATAAACAACCGATGCGACGTGAACGGCGCGTAGCCTACACTGGCAGCGAACCCATTACCCGCGCGCGTTCGCTCTCGGGCGAGACGTGCAGCAAACCCACGCCCGAGAATCCTCGACATGGCTTCAGCTTCGTCCTTGCCCCTCGGTTCCTCACCGATGCCGCCCGCCATGCCCCGGCGGCGCGTGTCTGCCGCGGTGAACTACCTGGGCCCCATGGACACCCGCCCGGTGTTCTACGCGAAGAATTACGAGGCCAATCATCTCAACCTTGTTCCCACCCCAGTGGAAGTGGAAGATTTGCGCGGGCAGGAGCACACCACCTCGCTGGAGGTCGAAGGGTTCCGCCTCGTGCAGCACGTCTCCGAGGTTGCCGATTTCCGCGATGCGACCAAAGTGAATGCGCTCTACGTACCCGAGGTGGCCGCCCTCATCCGCGAACTCACCGGCGCTCCGAAAGTGATGGTCAATGGTGCTGTGCTGCGTTGGGGCGAGCGCGCTCCACATCCGGAGCACATCAACTCGCGGCCCGGTCGGTTCACGCATATAGATTATTCGCTCGCTGCCTTTCACGCCTTCGCACGCAACCATTTGGCCGGCGACGCGGAAGCCGACCGCTGGCTTTCCGGGCGCTACGCCGCGTTCAACTTGTGGCGCGCGCTGACACCACCCCCGCAGGATATCCCCCTCGGCTTGGTCGATGCGCGAACGGCACATCGTGGTCAAGTCACCGAAGGCGATGCAGTCATCGATGTTCCCGGGCAACCGGAATTCCGCTTCGGTTCTTCGCTCTACCATGCCGACCCCGCCCACCGTTGGGTGTACTTCTCCGACATGGACCGCGACGAAGTGCTGGTCTTCAAGGCCTTCGACTCCGACACCGCGCGAGTACAGGGTTGCCCGCATTCAGCCTTCGACGACCCAACCTGCCCGACTGGCGCCCTCCCGCGTTCCAGCATCGAGATTCGCGCCTTCGCTTTCTGGGGAAACTGACCATGGCCTTGACGCTCTACCACGCTGAACCCGTAGCCAATTCGCTGAAGTGCCTGGCGGCGCTTCACGAAAAAGGACTGCCGTTCACGAGTCGCTACGTGGACCTGCACCGCTTCGAACAGCACGAAGCTTGGTTCGTCGCCCTAAACCCGGACGGGCAGGTGCCTGTGCTGGACCATGATGGCGTCATCATCACGCAGACCACGGTCATCAACGAATACCTCGACGACGCTTTTCCCGACGACCCGCAACTGCGCCCGGCAGAGGCTCTCGGCAAGGCGCGCGTGCGTGCCTGGAACAAGTTCATCGACGAACATGTGATGAACCACGTGTCGATGCACGGCTGGCACCGCATGGTCGGCGTCATCGCCCGCTCCATTCAAGGCGAAGAATTCGAGAAACTAATGGAGCGCATTCCGCTCAAGGAACAGCGCGACAAGTGGCGCACCGCGCGCTCGGGTTTCAGCCAGCAAGACCTTGATGAGGCCGAACGGAAGATCACCGTGGCTGTCGCGCGCGTGGAAGCGCAATTGGCGAAGTCGCCGTGGCTGGCAGGCGAGACGTTCAGCAGCGCCGACATCAATTTCTTCTCGCATTGCGGCATGATGGTGGCGCGCATGTTCCCCCACATCGGCACAGTGGCGAACTGCCCACGGGTGCTCGACTGGGTGGAACGGGTGAAGGCGCGCCCCGGCATGGCGACAGCCCTGAAAGCCGAAGACCGCACCGACCCGCGCCTGCGCACTTTCACTGGCCACGCGAAGTAACGAACGCCATATCGCTCCCCGGTCTAGAATCGAGGCACATTCTTCGCAGGACCGCCGACATGAAGCGCACGCCCCGCCGCCCCGGCCGCGGACGGACCACCACCCCGCCGACCACGACCACCCCACGCCCTGCCCGCCGCAGCACCAAACGCGTGGCGGCCAGTGGCTTGGTCGCGCCGGTGACGACTGCGCCGCGCAGCATCTACCCAGCACTCGAGCCCTATCGGCATGGATGGCTGCGGGTTTCGGCCACGCACGAAATTTATTGGGAAGAATCGGGTAACCCACGCGGCAAAGCAGCCGTGTTCGTCCATGGCGGTCCGGGCTGCGGTGCGTCGGCCAGTTCACGTCAGTATTTCGACCCGGCGCGCTACCGCATCGTGGTGTTCGACCAGCGTGGCTGCGGCCGCAGTCGGCCGACGGCCTCGCTCGAGGACAACACCACCTGGCACCTCGTGGAAGACATGGAGGCGCTACGCAAGCACCTGCGCATTACCCAATGGCTGGTTTTCGGCGGGTCCTGGGGCAGCACCTTGGCGTTGGCTTACGCCGAGGCGCACCCGGAACGGGTCTCCGCGCTCGTGCTGCGCGGTATCTTCCTGCTGCGGCGGCAAGAAATTCAGTGGTTCTACCAGCACGGCGCCAGTGAGGTGTTCCCCGACCGCTGGGAATACTTCCTCGAACCCATTCCCGCCGCGGAACGCGGTGACTTGGTGGGGGCGTACTACCGCCGCCTCACCGGCAGCGACCCGCGCGCCGCACTGCAGGCCGCCAAGGCCTGGGCTGGCTGGGAAGCCGCCACCAGCCATCTGCTGCCGAACGAAGGCACCCTCGCCGTGTGGGGTCAAGACCAATACGCCCTCACCGTGGCAAGCATAGAGTGCCATTACTTTTTCCACTGCGGCTTCTTCCAGCATGAAGGCCAACTGCTGCGGGACCTGCACCGCATTCGCCACGTACCCACGGTGATTGTGCAGGGGCGTTACGATATGCCTTGCCCCATGCGCAGCGCTTGGGACCTGCACCGCGCCTGGCCGGAAGCCGACTTCCGTATCGTCGGTGATGCCGGACATAGTGCTGCCGAGGCCGGCATTACCCACGAACTCATTCTCTCCACTGATCGTTTCGCAAGGACCTGACCCATGCGCGCTTGGCAACTCCATCCCGGTTTCAATTCTCTCGAAGGTCTGCAGCAGACCACGCTGCCCACACCCGAACCCGGCCCGCACGAGGTGTTGGTACGCGTCCGTGCGTGTTCGCTGAACTACCGCGACCAACTCATCGTCGTCGGTAAATACTCGGCAGCCGGTCCGTTGGTCGCACCGCAAGTGCCGCTCTCCGACGGCGCCGGCGAGATTGCTGCCGTGGGCAGCGCCGTCACGCGCTGGAGGGTCGGCGACCGTGTCGCGAGTTGCTTCTTCCCGGCTTGGCGTGATGGCCGCCCGGACCCCTCGCTGTCCGCCGTTTCGCTAGGCGCCGGTGGCGCGCCCGGCATGCTGGCGGAATATGTGGCGCTCCCGGAAACCGCCATCGTCGCCATGGCGTCGAATCTTTCCTTCGAACAGGCCGCCACGCTGCCCTGTGCCGGTGTCACCGCTTGGAATGCGCTGATGTGCGGCCCACGGCCGGTAGCACCTGGACACAGCGTGCTGCTACTGGGTACCGGTGGCGTGTCGTTGCTGGCGCTGCAGATTGCCAAGGCCGCCGGCGCCCACGTCATCATCACCTCGGGTGACGACGGCAAACTCGAACGTGCCCGCGCACTCGGCGCAGACGCCACCATCAACTACCGCACTACGACCGACTGGGGCGCCGCCGCAGCGAAACTCGCGGGTGGCGGCATCGACCATGTGGTGGAAGTCGGTGGCGCCGGTACGCTCGGACAGTCCGTCGCGGCCGTGGCCTATGGTGGTGAGATCGCGCTCATCGGCGTGCTGGCGCGTGAGGGCGCCACGCACCCCATCGGCCTGATGTTCAAGGGCGCCAGCCTGCGCGGCATTTTCGTCGGTTCCGTCACCATGGCCCGCCACCTGAACCGCGCCGTGGAGGCTAACGCTCTATCGCCAGTAATCGACCGGGCCTTCAGCTTCGACGATGCCCCGGAAGCGTTCCGCTACCAGGCCTCGCCGGGCTTGTTCGGCAAGGTGGTCATTCAGGTCTAAGGCGGGCTGCCGGCCGCGCCGGCAGATGCGCCTTGCCCCCAACGGCCCGGTCGACTACCGGGCCGTTGCCATTTTCGCGGGATGGAATTAGTCTAAAGTGTAGCTGTGCCGCTTTTCGGCGGCCGCCCGGGGGGCATCTTGGCCGAAGCAGGAATACTGCAAGGACCGACTGTACGGCGCGCCGATTCGCTCGCCTGCTGGAATACCGTTGTCACGGAAGCCTTCAGCACCACCAATATTCGCTCGGACACCGCCACTTTTCAGGGGGCGCTTGGCCACTGCAGCCTTGAAGGTACCGAACTCTTCCGCATCCAGGCACAACGTTCCCTCGCGGAAATAGCGCCGCACGAGGGCGAGCACGCGCACACCGGACGTATCCTGCTGCACCTGCAATCGCGCGGCACGAGCGTCACTGGGCAAAGCAACCACCGCGGTCGCCTCGACGCAGGACAAGCCCTGCTGTGCAACCCCAACAGCGACTATTCAGTGGAGTTCGAGCAGGACTACGAAATGTATGTCCTGCGCTTGCCGGTCGCCCCACTGACGGCGCAACTCTCCGGAATCGACCTGACTCGCGCCACTGCGCAGCCGCTGGACAGCCATTTCAGCAAATTACTGTTGGCCTTCATCGATGCCGCCTGGCAGCAGGCGGCCCTGTTGGCGGACGACGCCGAATGGCGAGACTGCATCGGCCGCACGGCCGCCGATCTGCTGGTCCGCGCCATCCATCGCTCGAAGGTCGCCGCGGCGCCAGAGCCCGGGCAGGCCCTGCGCAACGCCATCCTCACCCATATTCGCGAGCATCTCGCGGACTCCGAACTGCGCACCTCGGCGATGGCCAACGCGCTAGGGGTCAGCAACCGTACCGTGCAGTCGGTATTTGAGCGCATGGGCACCACAGCCAGCGCTTATGTGCTGAAAGAGCGCCTCACGCTGGCCGCCGCACGCCTCTGCCGCGGCCCCGTGTCGATTACCGAGCTAGCCTTCGATGTGGGATTCAACGACCCGGCTTATTTCTCACGCTGCTTCCACCACCACTACGGGCAGTCTCCCCGAGATTTCGCCCGCCGCTGAAAGCGGCCCACTCCCTGCGTTTTTGTCCAACTCCAAGTTCCGCTCGTGATGGAACCCGGGCGCTGCGCGGGATAGTCTTGCCTCACGAACTGCCAAATCTATCAGCGGCAGTCAGCCATGAGGGGGAACCGACGCATGAATACCGAAAAGCGGCCGAAAGTACTGCTACTCGTTACGCAGGACACCAAGGAAGAGGAGGGCCGGTTCCTGCGTCAAACGCTCGAAGACGCCGGCTGCGAGGTCATCCATCTCGACCCCAGCGTCCGCCGTACCGTGGGTGGTGCGGAGATCAGCCCCGAACAAGTAGCCGGCGCTGCCGGCAAGACCATCGAGGAAGTGCGCGCGCTCGGCCATGAAGGCAAGTGCCAAGCCGTGATGATTGAAGGCACGCTCAAGCTGGCGCTGGAACTTCACACACAGACAGGCCTCAGTGGCGTGCTGGCTATCGGCGGCTCCATGGGCACCTCGCTCGCTGGCATTGTGATGCAGCAACTGCCCTATGGCCTGCCCAAACTCATCATCTCCACCATGGCTTCGGGCTTCACGCCGCCCTTCATCGGCGTGAAGGACATCACCATGCACAACGCCGTCTGCGACATCGCAGGCCTGAACTCCATCACCACCGAGGTTTACCGCAACGGCGCGCTGGCACTGGCCGGCATGGCCCACGGCTACAGCCCCGCCGTGGCGATGGGCAAGCCCCTCGTGCTGGTCAGCACCTTGGGTACCACCGAAGCCTGCGCGCGCCGCGTCCGCAAGACGCTGGAGAGCGACGGTTACGAAGTGATGGTGTTTCACACCACCGGCACCGGCGGCAAGACCTTGGACGCCATCGCGGCAGAACGCGACGTGGCTTGCGTGGTCGACATGTCGCTAGTGGAAATTGTTGACCTGCTGAATGGCGGCATCTGCAGCGCCGGGCCCGACCGCGCCAAGGCCGCCGTGCAGCGCGGCCTGCCGGTCATCTTCGCGCCCGGCAACTGCGACTTCATCATCGCCGGCCCCATCGAAGACGCCAGCGCCCGCTACCCGGGCAAGCGTTACCACGTGCACAACCCGGCGCTCACTGCCGTGCGCACCGAAGAGGCCGAACTGGCTGGCGTGGCGCAACACATGGCGGGCCTGACGGCTGAAGCCAAGGGTCCAGTGCGCTTCTTCGTGCCACTCCATGGCTTCAGCAATCACGACAGCCCGGCCGGTCACATCCATGACCCGTCGCTGCCCCCTGTGTTCGCGCGCCATCTCGAGGCCGCAGTGGCCGGCCGTCACCCAATAACGCGTGTGGACGCCCATATCAACGACGAGGCCTTCGCAGACGCACTCGTTACTTGTGTCCATGAACTCACCGGCTACGCTGGAGCACAGCATGGCTGACGAACGCGTGTGGCTCACCGCGGAAGACGTGGCGGAAATCGTCACGATTCTCGAGGGTAGCCCGTTCAACCAACTGGACTTGCGCACCACACGCTTCCGTCTCCGGGTTGCCCGCGAACAAGCCGGCGAAGCAACGGGCGAGTGGTCGCAGGCTTGGGATTGGGCCGAGGGCGCAGCGCTTCCGGGGGCCGCCGCCAGTACGACCGCGGTTGCTGCAGCAGTTACCGAAGACACCAGCGATGGTCTGGTGCGTGTAGCCGCGGCCTTGCCGGGAACGTTCTACCGCGCGCCACAGCCTGGCGCACCGGCGTTCGTGGAACCCGGCGACACCGTCACCGCCGAGACGGTCGTCGGCATCGTCGAAACGATGAAGCTCATGAACCCCGTGTACGCCGGCGTGGCGGGTACCGTCGATTCCATTCCGGCCGCAAACGCCGTGATGGTGGCCGCAGGCACTGCCCTCGTGCGTATTCGCCAGGCATGATTCGTCGCCTCTTCATCGCTAATCGCGGCGAAATCGCCGTGCGGGTGCTGCGCACTGCGCAGCGTCTTGGCATCACCACCATCGCCGGCGTATCCGCCGCCGACCGGCACAGCTTAGTGGCGAAGCTGGCAGACGAAGTCGCGCTCATCGGTCCGGCACCCTCGAGCGAAAGCTATCTGAATGTCGCCGCCGTCACCGCCGCGGCAACAGCCGCGCGGGCCGACGCTGTGCATCCGGGCTATGGTTTTCTTTCCGAGAACGCCAGCTTTGCTCAAGCGCTGGCGGCAGCAGGCATCACTTTCGTCGGCCCGAGCCTCGAGAGTCTCGCGGCCATGGGCGACAAACTGCGTGCTCGCAGTGTGGCCATGGAAGCGGGCTTGCCGGTCGTCCCCGGCGGTGAAGCAGCAACGCGTGAACAAGCCCGCGAACGGGCGGCCATCACCGGCTACCCCTTGCTTATCAAAGCGGTGGCGGGTGGCGGTGGCCGCGGCATGAAGCGCGTGGACGACCCGGCGCAACTCGAAACGCAAATCGATCTGGCAATGTCCGAGGCGCTCGCCGCCTTCGGTGACAGCCGCATCTACGTCGAGCGTTTCATTGCTCGCGGGCGGCATGTGGAAGTACAGGTGCTAGGCGATGGCCAACGCGCCCTCCACCTCGGTAGCCGCGACTGTTCCATCCAGCGGCGCTTCCAGAAACTCGTTGAAGAAGCGCCAGCGCCGGGCATTCCCGCAGACCGCCACGAGGCACTGCTCAGCGCCGCCGTACGTCTCGCCGAGCACTTGGGCTATCGCGGTGCCGGCACCGTCGAGTTCCTCGTGGATGCCGAAACCTTCGACTTCTTCTTCCTCGAGATGAACGTCCGCCTGCAGGTGGAGCACCCAGTCACCGAGGCTATTACCGGCATCGACCTCGTCGAGCAGCAACTGCTGGTCGCCGAAGGACTGCCACTGGGCTGGCGTCAGGACCAAATCGTGCTGCGCGGCCATGCCATGGAAGTGCGCCTGAACGCCGAAGATTGGCAGCAGGGCTTCCGCCCTTCACCGGGCCAAGTGAAGTCAGCGCGCTGGCCTGCGGGCCCGGGCGTGCGTGTGGACAGCCACCTGACTGGTCCGGGTGAAGTGCCGCCTTATTACGATTCGCTGGCCGGAAAACTCATCGTGTATGGCGCAGACCGCGCCGCAGCACTGGCCCGCCTCGCCACGGCGTTGCCGACCATCGAACTGGAAGGCCTTGCAACGACGCGCGACTTGCACCGGCGCATCGCGGCAGACCCGCGCTTTGTTGCTGGCGGTGTCGATACCCGTTTCTTCGATGGCTTCCTGGAGCAACCCGCCCGTGGCTGAAGTCCGCCTTGTCGATGTCACCATGCGCGACGGCAACCAGAGCCTCTGGGGTGCTACTGGCCTGAACACTGCGCAGATGCTGCAGGTCGCAGGCCTCACCGACCGCGCGGGCTTTGCGGCCATCGACTTCACGTCCTCGACGCATATGGCGGTGGCCGTGCGCTACTTCCGCAACAACCCGTGGGAGCGTATCCGGCGCATGCGCGCCGCCATGCCGCGTACCCCATTGCAGTTCATCACCACGGGCCTGCGCTTCATCGCCTGGCAACAAGCCGACCCGGATTTCATGCGTCTGGTGTATCGCCACCTGCAACGCAATGGCATCCGTCGCTTCATCATGCTGGACCCGATGCACGATGCCGATGCCGTATTGGAAGCGGCTCGCCTCATCAAGGAGGAGGGCGAAGCGGAAGTCATGGGCGCACTCACGTTCACGCTGTCCGACGTGCATGACGACGCGTTCTATGCAGGCTTCGCCCGTACCCTCGCGGCCAGCCCGCTCATCGACTTGTTCTACCTGAAGGACCCGGGCGGACTCATGTCGCCTGAGCGCGTCCGCACGCTGGCGCCAGCTGTGAAGGCCGCCATTGGCGATAAGCGTCTCGAGATTCATGCGCACAACACCATCGGGCTTGGGGGTTTGTCGAGCCTTGCAGCAGCAGAACTGGGCTTCATCACTGCCGTGCACGTCGGCATAGGTCCAGCAGGCGATGGCAGCTCGCTGCCGGAAGCGTTGTCCATGGTGGCGAACTTGCGCGCCGTCGGGCATGACGTGCTGGTCGATGATGACGCACTGGCCAAGCTCGATGACTACTGGTGGCGCTTGGCACGGGCCGAAGGCTTGCTGCCCGGAACCCCGCAGCGTTTCGACGCTAGCTTTCTGCGTCACCAGATTGCCGGCGGCGTCATGACGACCACGTTGCGCCAACTCGAAGAGCTCTCGCTCGGGCACCGTATGGCCGATGTCATCGCCGAAACCGAACAGGTTCGCGCGGAACTGGGCCAGCCCATCATGGTGACGCCTTTCCCGCAGATGGTGATGAGCCAAGCACTGGCCAACGTGATGGCCGCGCGGCGCTATGCGCAGGTGTCGGACCAGATCATCCGCTATGTGCTTGGCAAGTTCGGCCGCCCCACGCGGCCAGTCGACCCGGCCGTATTCGCCACCATCATGGACCGCCCTCGCGCACGCGAACTCGAAAACGAAGGCAGTTTCCCCACGCTGGACGAACTGCGCCACCGCTTCGGCAAGCATCTGGACGAAGAAGAATTCCTGCTGCGCGCTGTGATGCCCGGCGACCAAGTGGATGCCATGCTGGCTGCTGGCCCGAGTCGCGGCACCTACACGCCGGAAATTGCCCCCGTCCTGAAACTGCTGCGGCAAGTAGCAGACGGTGCTGGCAAAGCCGGTGGTGTGCGCGACCTCGTGGTGGAGCGCGGCGACTTCCGGCTGGCACTGCACGCCGGGCCGAGTTTGCGCTGATACGCCTTCCAACCCGTCTAGGATGAACTGATGTCCAACGCTTTCTCGAATGCGCTCATCAAGCGCCTGCGCGCTGCACAAGGCTTCATCTTCGACATGGATGGCACACTTGTGCTGGGCGATGCCGCCTCCGGCGGGCACAACCCCCTGCCGGGCGCTGTGGACTTGCTAGCCGCGCTGCGCAGTCGCGGCGTGCCTTTCCGCGTGTTCACCAATGGCACGGCCAAGCCTCCGGCCACATATGCAGCGGGTCTGCGCAAGGTGGGTTTCGACTTGCGCGATGAAGAGATGATGACGCCCTCCACTTCCGCGGCGCAGTGGTTCCTCACGCAAGGCATCGGCAAAGTGCGCGTGCTGGGTCTCGATGGCGTGGCACAGCCCCTTGTGGCTGCCGGCATCGAAACCGTGGGGCCCACAGCGGAAGCTGAAGGCGTAGAAGCCGTCTACACCGGTTGGTTCAAGGAGTTTACTTTCCCGGCGCTGGAAGCCGCCTGCCAAGATCTTTGGGCTGGCGCGAGGCTCACTACTGCTTCAAACGTCCCGTTCTTCGCCACGGCCACGGGCCGCGCCATCGGCTCCAGCTTCGCCATCAACGCCATGCTGAAGGCCATGACCGGCAAACAGGCCCGTGTGCTCGGCAAGCCCTCGGTGGCGGCTTTCCGCGTGGCCATGCAGGCGATGGGACTGCCGCGCACTGCGGCCGCGAAGATGGTGGTGGTGGGGGACGACCCCGCCCTAGAAATGCGCATGGCAGTCAGCGCCGGCGCCTATGGCGTCGGCATGACCACGGGGCTGATGAAGCGCAATAACGTGCGTAGCCTAGCCGCCGCGGAAAAACCGCACGCCTTGCTGGAAAGCCTGGAAGGCTTGGCCGACAAACTACGCTGAAGCGCCTCGCTCAACGGCCGCGGACAAACTCCGCGACGCGCGCCACGATGGGGCTCTTCGCGCGATAGATGCGAGCGAAGGCGCCCACCGTAACCCCGTGGTCGCCATCGACCCACATCTCCTCCACGGAAGCGCCAACTTCACGCATCCGTGCCGCCAGCGAATGGGTGTTGTGCGGGTTCACGGTAGTGTCGTCACGTCCCATGATCAGCAACGAACGGGGCGCAGTCGCCGTCACGAAGTTCACCGGCTGGGCATCGCGCTCACGTTCAGGCGAACCGGCGAAAGTACCCTTCAGCAGCGGCGTATTCAGCTGGAAATCGTAGGGCCCAGAAAGACCGATATACCCGGCGATGATGGCAGGCGTGAGGCCGTGACGGGCGAGATAACGAGCGTCGTAGGCGTTCAGCGCCGCCAGGTGGGCGCCGGCGCTATGCCCCATCAGGAAGAGCCGGCCCGGGTCACCGCCCCACTCCGCCGCATGCGTATGGGCGAAGGCCACCGCCGCCACCACATCATTGGCGAAGTCCGGGAAGCGCACCGCTGGCATGAGGCCGTAGTTAGGCAGTATCGCCACAAACCCTTGCTGCGCCAAAGCCTGTCCCACCCAACGGTAGAGATGCTTGTCGCCAGACATCCAACTACCACCGTGAACGAACACCACCATCGGCAAGGGACCTGTCAAGGGCTTGCCCGCAGCGTCCAGCGGACGATAGACATCGCAACGCTGGCGCTCGCCGGCGCCATACGCCAATTCCACTACCGGCACGTCGCCATTTTCCACCAGGTTGGCGGCGCCCAGTAACTGGTTGGTGGTGCACCCGGAAAGTGTCCCCATCATCGGCACACTCGCCACTACCGCGCCCCAACCCAGGAATTGCCTGCGATTCATGTTACGTCTCCCAAAAGTTCCAGAGCAGGCACGGAACACAAGCCCCGTGCCAACAACCATTCCCGCGCCTCAGCAGCATCTTCCTGGATCCAGCGCGCGGCGCTGCCCAAACGGAAGGTGTAACCCCAGGCATCCATATCCGCACACATGCGCTCCGCGCCGCAGCCTGGTACCGCGGACGCAAGCAGCACCTGCAAATAAAGCACCGCGTCTTCCTCGGCGAAGTCGCCACCGGCGTCGGTATCCAGCACGGCACGCCGCTCGCTCCCCATGCACAGAGCATGGCTGGCCTCGTGCAGCAAGGAATGCACCGGCGTGTCGGCGCGCGCGTGAACAGTATCGCGCAGGAGACCGGCTTCGGGCGCACCCCAATAGGAGTGTGGAATAGGTTGCGACCGTGGCACTTCCACCAACTTCAAGCCGAGTGCCTCGAACAGCCGTCGCAGGACAAGAAAGCCAGGGTCCGAACACAACATCATGCTAACGGTATCGCAAGTGCCATTCGCTGCCGCCGCGCCGCTAGCTTCAGCGAAGCACAGCCAAGCGGCGGGTGATGAGCGCGGCCAAGTCGCGCGCCAAGGCAGCACGTACCTGCTCTTCTTCCTGCTCCTTCGCCAGCAACGCCGTCTCGTCGTAGCTGAGCGAGCGCGTGAGCGTCAGCTCCTGGCGAGGCAATAGTTCCTGCCCACCCGCGTCGACCCGGAACTCGGCGGTGTAATACACCTCTATTTCTCGCGGCGTGTTGCGCGCCGAAACGGAAAGGATGCGCCGACCGCTTTCGTCGCGTAGCAGGCGCAAGGTAGCGGTGGGCGAACCTTCTGCCGGCACCAAGCGCGCACCGGCCAAGGCGAGGCTGTCGCGAAGCGCCAACTGCAGGTCCGAATAGCGGTCGGGAGCCACGAACTCCAGCGCCGCAAGCCGCGGCGAGACCTGTACAGCTCCCTGCAGATGGAAGCCGCAAGCCGAGACCAACCAGGCACCCAAAGTGGCAAGACCGAGCGAACGCAGGCGCATGAACAGTCTCCGGATCAAACGAAAGGGCAGCTACCAAAGTACACGGGCATCAGACCACGATATTGGCAAGCTTGCCGCGCACGTAAACGAATTTCTTCAGCGACTGACCGACGACGAACTTCGCGACTTCGGGGTTCGCCAAGGCAGCCTCGCGCACCGTGGCTTCATCGGCATCGGCAGCCACCGTGATCTTGCCCCGCAACTTGCCATTCACCTGCACCACGACTTCGAGGCTGTCACGTACTAAGGCCGCAGGGTCATGCTCGGGCCAACGACGATCAATCAGCGCGTCCGCATGGCCCAGCGCTTGCCACAGGGCATGCGTGGCATGCGGCACCACGGGCGACAGCACCGTCACCACAATCTCCAGCGCTTCCTGCGTCACCGCACGCCCTTGCGGCGTGGCGTCGTCGAACTTGGCCAGCGCGTTCATGAACTCCATCACCGCCGCGATGGCGGTGTTGAACACACGACGTCGGCCGAGATCGTCCGTCACCTTCACCAGCAACTGATGCGCCAAACGGCGCATCTCACGCTGGGCAGGCGTCAGCGCTGCCACGTCGAG
>Ga0114970_10001876_pt1 | contig 15718 bp, 12 predicted proteins | sample M_140205_XF_Meta_FD_87030 | JGI IMG/M metagenome (GOLD analysis project Ga0114970, IMG submission 87030) | Freshwater microbial communities from Lake Montjoie, Canada to study carbon cycling - M_140205_XF_MetaG | ecosystem: Environmental > Aquatic > Freshwater > Lake | place: Lake Montjoie... | reverse complement strand
TAGGCGATCGTCACGAAGCCTACAGCCTGGTCGGCTTCATCGACGACGATCCCCGCAAGCAGCGGCTGCGCCTGAAGGGCTACGGGGTTCTCGGTGGTGAGCGCGCCCTGCTCGATCTCATCGAGGAGAACAGCGTCGATGTCGTGGTCGTCAGCGCACGTCGCTTCGACGATGTCCGGCTGAAGCGGGTGGAACGAGCGTGCCGCGGGAAGAATGTGAACCTGATGCGGTTCACCTTCCACCTGGAACCGCTGGTCGCCGTGCCGAAGCAGGCAACCGCCCGTCCGTAATCAGCGACCGATCAGCCCTGCTACCGGGCTGCTGGCGGTCGCATACGCCTTCTTGGGAATTCGCCCGGCGGTGTACGCGAGCCGGCCCGCCTGCACAGCCAGCTTCATCGCTTCCGCCATCGCCGCCGGATTGGCCGCCCCGGCAATCGCCGTGTTCATCAGCACCCCGTCCGCACCCAGCTCCATCGCCAGCGCGGCGTCGGACGCCGTGCCGACACCGGCATCGACGATGACCGGCACCGACGTGATGAACTCGCGGATGATGCGGATGTTGTTCGGGTTCTGGATGCCGAGCCCGGAGCCGATCGGCGCACCGAGCGGCATCACCGCCGCCGCACCGGCATCCACCAGCTTGCGGCAGACCACGAGGTCGTCGCTGGTGTAGGGGAGGACGACGAACCCCTCCTTGACCAGGATGCGCGTCGCCTCGAGAAGCCCCTCGTTGTCGGGGAATAGTGTGGCTTCGTCGCCAATCACCTCGAGCTTCACCCAGTTCGACAGCCCGGCTTCGCGCCCGAGCCGCGCGGTGCGCACCGCCTCGTCGGCGGTGTAGCAGCCGGCGGTGTTGGGCAGCAGGAAGACCTTCGCGGTGTCGATGTAATCGAGGAGCGATTCCTTCGTGCGGTCCGAGATGTTCACGCGGCGGACGGCGACCGTGGCCATGTCGGCCCCAGAGGCCTGGTGCGCCTGCTGCATCACCTGATGGGACGGGTACTTGCCCGTGCCGATGATCAGTCGTGAAGCGAAGGTCCGCCCCGCGATGACGAGGTTATCCATGGCTGCGATCTTACCGCACGGCCCTGCTGCCTCGCGCGAACACACACACCTCGCCAAACCGGTACAGCGGCTGCAATCCGACGCCGGCCATGGCCGTGCATTCCCCGTGTCCCATGCCGACCGCGTGCGTGACATGCCACGCATCCGCCAGTGCAGTGAACCCGTCGGTATCGTGAGCCGCCACCTGTTGAAGCAGCCGCTCGCGCGCCGCGATTCGCGGTGCGGCATCGACGTAGGGATTGGACCAGTTGGCCGTGACACCCACCACCTTGCGCCCGGCCGGCCCGATGACCTCGAGCGACAGGCCGCGCGAGCCGAGCACGACCGCATCGGGCGGCGTCGACTTGCGCAGAAAGGTGGCGGTCTTCGACAGGTCGCTGCTGCGACCCGCGGCGACGCCGCGACCGTACAGGAAGTCGAACCGGTTTCTGTAGTGCGGCAGGGCGACGACCGCCGCGATGAGCACGACCGGGACGACGGCGAGCGCGTAGCCTCGCACCACTCGCTCGATCGCCGTTGCGGCCAACGCGCCCGCCAGCAGCGTCGCTCCAGCCAGGACGTAACGCCAGAAGTGGAACGTCGGCACCAGGGCCGGGATTGTCGGCACAATGTCGCGCGCCAGCGCCAGGGCGAGCAGCAGTGCGGCCACGCCCATCCATGCATACATGACGCGGTTCCGGACAATGAAGAGGCCCCCGGCGGCAGCCATCAGCACCACGGCATTCTCCCGAAGTGTGACCGGAAGGCCCCCAACCGTCAGCGGTGCCCAGGACCAGGCCATCGGCGTGGCATTCAGCACGTGCAGGCGGTAGTGCACGGCGATCGCCCAGACGAACGGTGAGGCCACGACCAGTGCCGCGGCGCCCGCGATGACCAGCGACCGTCGCGGCAACATGAGAAAGGCGATGCCTCCAAGGATCAGTGCCGGTCCGGTATGCGCGAGGAAGGTGAGGCCCGCCACTGCGCCAGCGGCTGCGGCCGTCTGACGCGAACCCGACCGGGCGGCCCGGTCGAGGGCGAGGACGCCGATGAAGAACAGCCCCTGCGCGAACGACGCGACGAAGAGCCAGGGCGAGTAGGTGGCACAGGTCAGCGACGGCGCCGTGTCGCAGTTGATGAAGAGCAAGAGCGCGAGGGCGATGAACGCGGCGAGCCGGCCGGCAAGTCGGACACCGAGCAGGTAGAAGGCAACGGGGCCGAGCAGGTTCAACCACGGGCCGCTCTGCACGTGCACGAGCGGAGCAGGGGCGCCGCTGACCCACGCACCGAGCGCGACCAGCCACGGCACGAGCGGGTTGTACCAGACCCACTCTCCGGGATAGAAGGGATCCGCAAGCGGGTGACCTTGGAGTGCGGTCTGGGCCTGTGCGATGTCGCGGAAGTGGTCCCCGTCGTACGGCCAGTCGAGCCCGCTCACGGTAGCGAGGGCCACCGCCAGCGCGACGGCCATCAGCCCTGCCGCGCCCAGATCGAAGAGACGGTTGCGAAATGCGGGTGTGGCGATCAGCGGACGACTCTATCGCAGGAGCCTGCCCGCTCCTGGGTGGTGCGGCCGTCCCCTCCGCCGACGAAGTTCACGATCTCCACCTGGTCGCCCTCGGCGAGCCGTGTGGTGTCGTAGGCCGGCTTCTTCAGCACGGTGAGGTTGTGCTCGACCGCGACGCGTCGCGGGTCGACGTCGAGGTGTGCGAGCAGTTCGGACACAGTGAGGGGCGCCGCGAGTTCGAAGCGGTCGCCGTTGAGCATGATCGTCACGGGTCGCCTGTCTACTGAGCGCTGCGGAGCGCGAGCGCGAAATTACCAACCGGCAGGTCGGCCTGCAGCCGCACCGGCAGCCGGCGGGCGTCGGTCGAGATCCAGGCACGCACGTTGTTGCCGATCGCCTGGTTTGTGGCATCGAGGATAGTGACACGCAGGTTCCACGCGGTGACCGACCCGAGTGGCACCTTGATCGGCTCCGGCGCCCCGACCTCGAAGTTCACCGTATACAACGTGCCGTCGTCGGTGACCGGGACGCTCACGGTCTCGCCGGTGCGGAACGTCCGGCCCCGCAGCGTGTAGAGCGTGGCGAGGCCGTCCTGCACGTTGGCGGGGACGACCAGTTCGTCCCTCTTCGTCTGCGCGCCGGTCGTCCACTCGACGCTCGCGCGCTTCGTGCCCCGGTTGAACAGCGTGGTGGCTGAGCGCTTCGCGGCGCCCTCCTCGGTGTAGAGCGACGTCCGCTGCGAGAGCGCGGAGAAGCTGTCCAGCAGCGAGTCCATCTTGTAGTAGACCGAGTAGAAGCGTGCGATGAGCGGGATCGGCTTTCCCTCCGCCACGATGTAGTACGCCGTGGAGTTGAACGAGGGGCGCTTCTCGACGACGCGCGTGACGGCGGAGCCGGCCACCAGGTAGTTCGACCAGGCGACGTCGTAGGTGAGGGTTTCACCGACAGCGAACGGGACGGCCGCCTCGACGCGCGGCGCCGCAGCGGGCCGCACGGGCCTGGCCGCCGGGGCCGGTGTGCGCGCCTTCGGTGGCGCCTTGCGTGCCGGTTGCTGCGCCGACGCGTGCAGGGTCAACGCGACGAGACCAGCGGCGGCGAGGGAAAGGGCACGCATGCGGCTATTCTATGGTGATACCACCGATGACGAATACGCCTCAGACCCCGTCCCCGCGGATGCCGCTCGGCATTTCCGGCTTCACCTACGCCGATCTCCACGAGCCCGAACGGCTGGCCTCGCTCTATGAACGCTTCTGCGAGGAGGTGCGCACGAAAGACACCGCCTTCTGGGCTGAATGGGACGACTACCGCGCCGACCCAGGCGCGCCTCGTCCGGCTGTGGCGGTCTCCAGCCTGCTGACGCGCATGGCGCCGCATGTCAGCGCGTTCCTCGAGCGGCTGTTCGACGTCGGCGCCGCCACCTCGGCGGTGCGCTCTGCCACACGGAATCAGGATGAACTGTTCCGCTTCAAGGTCGACTTCGTCCGCCGGCGGGCCCTGCCGCTGCTCAAGGGCGGGCATCTTGCCACGTCGCCCGAGGATGATGCTGCGGTGAGCCGGATGCTGGGCGCCGATCGCTCGAGCACGGACATCGAACTGGCCGTTGCACGGATGGGCTGCGCCCTGCTCGACCGCGAGAAGACCGAGAAGGAGGCCGTGGCGGCCGACCTCGACGCGCTCAAGCGCTGGTGCGCCGCGCGCATCCACGATGCGGCGTATCGCGAGTGGGTGCTGTTCCGCTTCCCCGAGAACATCGAGCCGTGGAACCTGGTGCCGGTGCAGCGCCCCGATGCGTCCCTGCCGGAACAGATGATTGGCCCCGATGGCCGCCTGCGCCGCCGCGACGGCTTCACCCTGACCGACGCGCGCGCCAGCAACCGAGAGGTGCTGAGCGAAATCCACTACTGCGTGCTCTGCCACGAGCGCGACAAGGACTCGTGCTCGAAGGGCTACAAGGACACCGCCAAAGCGGCGGCTGCGGTCGACGCGCCGCCGAAGATTGCCGTGAACGCTCTCGGCATCGAGCTGAACGGCTGTCCGCTCGACGAGAAAATTTCCGAGATGCACGTGCTGCGCAAGCAGGGCGATGCCATCGGCGCCCTCGCGCTCATCGTCATCGACAACCCGATGTGCCCGGGCACCGGCCACCGCATCTGCAACGACTGCATGAAGGGGTGCATCTACCAGAAGCAGGAACCGGTCAACATCCCGCAGATCGAAACCGGCGTGCTCACCGACGTGCTGAACATGCCGTGGGGCGTCGAACTGTATGGCCTGCTGACACGCTGGAATCCGCTCAACGTCCGGCGACCGTACGCATTGCCCTACAGCGGCAAGAACGTCCTCGTCGTCGGGCTCGGACCGGCCGGCTACACGCTGGCGCATTACCTCGTGAACGAAGGCTTCGGCGTCGTCGGCGTCGACGGCCTCAAGATCGAGCCGCTGCCTGAGGCGCTGGTCGGCACGAGCACCGCTGGTCCGCGGCCGATCCGCGACTGGAGCGAAATCTACCGCAACCTCGACGAGCGCGTGCTCGAGGGGTTCGGCGGAGTCTCCGAGTACGGCATCACCGTCCGCTGGGACAAGAACTTCCTCACGCTGCTGCACCTGACGCTGGCGCGCCGGCGCGGGATCCGGATCTACGGCGGCATCCGCTTCGGCGGCACGCTGCCGATCGACGATGCGTGGCACTACGGGTTCGACCATGTGGCGATTGCGGCGGGCGCGGGCCGACCGACGATCATCGACATCAAGAACAACCTCATTCGCGGCATCCGCAAGGCCAGCGACTTCCTGATGGCGCTGCAGTTGACCGGCGCGTTCAAGCGCGACGCGCTGCCAAACCTGCAGGTGCGGCTCCCGGCGGTGGTCATCGGCGGCGGCCTCACCGCCATCGACACCGCCACCGAGCTGATGGCGTACTACCCGGTGCAGGTGGAGAAAATCCTTGGCCAGCACGAGGCGCTCGTCGCGGTGCTGGGTGAGGCCGCTGTCCGTGCGCGCTACGACGCCGAGGAACTGGCGGTGCTCGACGAGTACGTGGCGCATGGCCGCGAGGTGCGAGCCGAACGCGTGCGCGCCGCGGCGGCCGCAGAGGCGCCGAACTTCGTGCCGATGCTGCGCGCCTGGGGCGGCGTCACCGTCGCCTACCGCAAGCGCATGGTCGACTCGCCGGCATACCGCCTCAATCACGAAGAGATCATCAAGGCGCTCGAAGAAGGGATCTCGTTCACCGAGAACATCAATCCGGTGGAGGCGGTGCCGGACGCGTTCGGGGCGCTCGAGGCGGTGATTTTCACAAGGGAAGGCCGGGAGGGGCAGGTCGGGCAGGAACCGACGGTCACGCTGCCGGCGCGCGCGATGATGGTGGCAGCCGGCACCTCGCCGAACGTCACCTACGAGAAGGAAGCGCCGAATACCTTCAGGCTCGACGCGAAGAAAAAATTCTTCCAGCCGCACCGCATCGTGCGGCACGACGATGGGCGCGCGGAACTGCTGGCGGACGGTGAGGGGTTCTTCACGTCGTACGAGAAGGACGGTCGCTTCGTCAGCTACTACGGCGACAACCACCCGCGTTTCGCCGGCAACGTCGTCAAGGCGATGGCCTCGGCGAAGACCGGCTACCCGAAGGTGGTGGAGCTGTTCCGCGACGCGCTGGCGCAGGTCGACCCTGCGGCGCAGCCCGAGCGCGAGCGTGCGTGGCTGGCACTCGGCGAGCGGCTCGACCAGGAGTTCCTCGCCCACGTCGAGGAGGTCATCCGCCTCACCCCGACGATCGTCGAGGTGATCGTGAAGGCGCCGGCGGCAGCCCGGCACTTCGAGCCGGGTCAGTTCTACCGGCTGCAAAACTTCGAGTCGGGCGCCCACCGCGTCAGCGTCGACGGCCGTCCCGTGCCGCTGTTGATGGAGGGCATTGCCCTCACCGGCGCGTGGGTCGACAAGGAGAAGGGGCTGCTGTCGATGATCACGCTCGAGATGGGCGCGTCGAGCCGTCTCGTGGCCTACCTGCGCAAGGGCGAGCCGGTGGTGGTGATGGGGCCGACCGGCGCCCCGACCGAGATCCCCGAGCACCAGAACGTGCTGCTGCTTGGCGGCGGCCTCGGCAACGCCGTGCTGTTCTCCATTGCGAAGGCGCTGCGCGCGAACGGCAACCGCGTGCTCTACTTCGCCGGCTACAAGGACGGCGCGGACATGTTCAAGCGCGAGGACATCGAGGCGTCGACCGACCAGGTGATCTGGAGCACGGACGTCGGCGTGGAGATCGCCGCCGGCCGTCCGCAGGACGCGCATTTCCGCGGCAACATCGTGCAGGCGATGCTCGCCTACCAGGCCGGGCAGCTCGGCACACCGCTCATTCCGCTCGAGTCGATCGACCGCATCATTGCCATCGGCTCCGACCGCATGATGGCCGCCGTGAAGGCGGCGCGTCACGGAGCGCTCGCGCCGTTCCTGAAGCCGCAGCATGTCGGCATCGGCAGCATCAATTCACCGATGCAGTGCATGATGAAGGAGGTCTGCGCGCAGTGCCTCCAGAAGCACGTCGATCCCGTCACGGGCAAGGAGACGATCATCTTCTCGTGCTTCAACCAGGATCAGGAGCTCGACCACGTCGACTTCCCGAATCTGGCGGCCAGGCTGCGCCAGAACACGGTGCAGGAGAAGCTGTCGAACCTCTGGTTCGAACAGCTGGTGCTCGACGAGGGGCTGGCGCACATCTAGGGCGGTGGACGCTCGGTCGGATTCATTGACTGGCTGAGACACGCGCATCGGCTCTGGACGCGGCTGATGGACGTTGTCCGTCGCCGCGCTGCCTAGAGCCGTTGCGGTTTCGGTGTCGTACGTAGTGTCCGGCTTTAGCCGGACTTTCTGGGGTCCGCCTAAAGGCGGACACTACACCGATCTCGCAACGGCTCTAGCCGGCGCTGGCCGCCCGCAGAATCGCATCGACGGCTGCGTCGACGTCGTCGGTCGTCGTTGCCGCACTGCTCACCGAAATCCGCATCACCGCCTGCCCGCGCCAGGTGGAGCCACCGAGCCAGCAGGTGCCGTCGCGCTGTACGGCGGCGATGACGCCGCGTGTGCGCGCATCATGATCGGCGTCTTCGCCCGCGGGCGCGAGGAAGCGCACCAGCACCTGGTTCAGCACCACGTCGTTGAGGATGACGACGCCGGGCACCGAACCCAGGCGGTCGGCGAAGCGGCGAGCGTGGGCACAGCAGCGGTCGACGATGTCGGCGACGCCGCTGCGGCCGAGTGAGGCGAGCGCCGCATACACCGGCAGAGAGCGGGCACGGCGCGAGAACTCGGGATTCCAGTCGACCGGGTCGCGGTCCGTGCCTGGCGCCGCTTGCACGAGATACGACGCCGTGACGGTCATCGCGGCGCGATGGGCCTCGGGGTGGGCGCAGATGGTGATGCCGCAGTCGTACGGCACGTTCAGCCACTTGTGCGCGTCGGTGGACCACGAGTCGGCGAGCTCGAGTCCGGGCAGGCGTGACGGCCGCACGGCTGCGGCCCACAGCCCGATTGCACCGTCGACATGCAGCCACGCGCCGTGACGATGCGCGACCGTCGCGAGCGCGCCGACCGGGTCGATGGCGCCGGTGTTCACGTTGCCGGTCTGGCAGCAGACGATCGTCGGCTGGTTCGGCTTCGCGGCCAGCACCTGCTCCAGTGCGTCGGGCAGCATCGCGCCGTTCGCGTCCACCGCCACCCGTTCCATCGTCCGCGTGCCGAGCCCGAGCAGGCGCGCGCCGCGAGGCACAGTGACGTGCACCTCCTCGCCGACCACGAGTCGGATGGCGGGGGCGCCGGTGAGGCCATCGGCTTCGACGTCCCAGCCCACCTGCGCCAGCACGTGATTGCGCGCCGCGGCAAGCGCGGTGGTGTTGGCCATCTGTCCGCCAGTGACGAAGGCAAAGGACGCGTGTGCCGGCAGGCCCAGCATCTCGATCGCCCAGCGTCCGGCGATCTCCTCGACGATGGCGACACCTGGCGTCGGCGCGAAGAGCCCGGCGTTCTGGTCCCATGCGCTGGCGAGCCAGTCGGCGCCGAGCGCAGCGGGCACGGCACCGCCGATGACGAAGCCGAAGAACCGGCCGGAGCCCATGCCCATCAGCCCGCCGGCCTCGACGACGTCGGCAAGACGTGTGAGCACGACGTCCGGGTCGGACGGCAGTTCGGGCGCGGGCCCACCGAGTGCGGCACGGAGCGAGTCGGGCGAGGCGCTCGGGGTGACGCGCGCCTGCGGCAGCGCTTCACGGTAGCGGATGCCGCGCTCGGCGGCCAGACGGAGCAACGCGGACTGGTTCATGGACGTATCTGGATTCCGGAGTGATGGGATGAGCGGCAGTTCAGGCGAGCTGCCAGCCCCCGGTGCGCAGGTCGAGCATGACGGCGGCGAGACGATCGACGAGTGTGGCGGGGTCCGCGATCGCCTCGACCGCGCGCGGCCGACCAGGATGCGTCACGGTCAGCTGGTACGCGGCCGGCTCGGCGGTGCGCATGACCTCGCATCGGAGTTGACGACCATCTTTCGTGAACACCCAGACCACTTCGAGAGCTTACTACTCTGTCGTCACCCCTTCACGAAGCGCACGAAGACACACGAAGGTCTCTCCCGCGACAGGCCCGGCTGTTCTTCGTGCCCGCGTCCGCTACAGCAGATCCGCGGCGTGCACAGCCGCGCCGAGCAGTCCGGCTTCGGGGTTGAGGATGACCTTCACCGGAACCCCCTCGACCAGCGGACGCATGGCGCCCTTGTCCCTGAACGCGTGGAGGAACCGGCCGTCGGTCAGCGCCGGCAGGATCTTCGGCGCGATGCCGCCGCCTACGAACAGTCCGGCCGTCGCGACCGAACGGAGCGCGACGTTCCCGGCCTCCGCACCATAGGCGTCGATGAAGATCTCGAGCGCCTCGATGCAGCCGGCACAGCGACGCTCGAGCGCGGCGCTCGTCAGCGCGGCTGGCGCGGCCGGGTCGTTGGCATCGATGCCGGCGTCGCAGCCGTGCGGATGCGTGGCGCGGTGCAGGTTTGGCAATCCTTTTCCCGAGACCACATGCTCGACTTCCGCGCGGCCGTACTGCGCCACCAGCTGCCTGAGCACGACGATGTCGCGCTCGGTGCGCGGCGCCCAGTCGGCGTGGCCGGCCTCGGTCGGCGACGGGATGAAGCGACCGTCGACGCGGTGCAGCAGCGCCTGGCCAAGCCCTGTGCCGGCGGCGATCAGCGCCATGTTGCCGCCGCGGATGGCTTCGCCGTGCTGCAGCACGTGCAGTTCATCACCCTGCAGCACCGGCACCGCGTAGGCCATCGCCTCGAGATCGTTGAGCAGCTTGATGCGTGGAATCGCGAAGCGATGCGCAACCTCGCCCGCGTCGATGCTGAACGGCACGTTCGTCAGTTCCGCCGTGTCGCCGAGCACCGGGCCGGCCACGCCGAAGCAGGCGGCGGCCAGCAGTGGCCGTCCCACTGCTGCATCCGCCATGAAGGCCGCGATCATCTCGGTGAGACCATGGAAGGCGGTTGTCTCGAAGCTCCGCACGTGCACGGCGTGTGGTCGTGCGGTCCGTGTCTCGAACAGCCCCAGCAGGGTCTTCGTGCCGCCAATGTCGCCGGCCAGGATCATGATGTGTGCTCTGTGACGAGGGCTGACGCGAGTGTTGACATCAGTCGTATTCTCCATCATCTTGGTGGCGGTCCTGTTCCCAACAGACTGAGGACGCGTGTTTCCCGTGCAGCGTGATCAATCCCCGCCCTTACTTGCCGGCCACCTGGTCGTCTTCACCGGAAAGCTGAGTACGCTCGGCCGCAAGGACGCACGCGCGCTGGTCAGCCGGCTCGGCGGTGCCACGGCTGACGACATCAACGCGAAGGTGACGCTGCTGGTGATTGGCGGCGAGGGGTTCGCGGGGGGCGCGTCGACCAGCAACAAGATCAAGCGCGTCGAGGAACTGCACCAGCAGCAGGGCCTGTCCATTCAGGTGCTGACGGAAGAGGCGTTCTGCGAGTTGGTGGGGCAGCCGACACCGTCCGCGCTCACCCGGCAGTACTACGCCACGCGCGATCTGCTGGCCCGCTATCGCGCGCTGCGCGAGGACCACCTGCGCTATCTCGCGAAGTACGGGATCATCAAGCCGGTCCTCAAGACGAACGCCGACACGTTCTTCGCCTTCCAGGATCTGTCGCCGATCAAGCAGGCGAACGAGGAGATGAGTGCCGGCGCGACGTTCCGCAGTGTCCTGCGCACGCTGATCGCCTCACGCCTGGGCCAGCTCACCTTCGACTTCCGGCTCGACGCCGCCCCAGCGAAGATCGTCGCGCTGCAGCCGCGCGCGCCGAAGGCGCTGCCGGTCGAGTCGACCCCGCGCGACACGGAGAAGGCCGAGGAGTTCTTCCGTCAGGCCTCGGTGCTTGACGATGGGAACGACTCGACGCTCGAACAGGCGGCGACGCTCTACCGTCAGGCGCTCGAGTGCGACCCGCAGCTGGTGGCGGCGCTCATCAACCTCGCCAACATCCACTACACCCACCACGAGATGGTCGAGGCGCAGTCGCTCTACGAACGGGCGATTGCGCTCGACTCGGACTTCTTCGAGGCGTACTTCAACCTCGGGAACATCCATCACGATCAGAGCGAGTTCGACGCGGCGCGCCGCTGCTACGACGACGCGCTGCTGCTCAATCCCTACTACGCCGACACGCATTTCTATATGGCGGTGACGCTGGAGAAGATGGGGCTGTCGCACGAGGCGAGGCCGCACTGGCGCTCGTACCAGCAACTGGCGCCGCAAGGCGAATGGGTGGAACTGGCGCGGGAATTTTCGGAAGGTAGCTGAGCGGAGGGCAGATGGGCGATTGCTGATTGCGGGAAGGACGTCGTGTCCACCTTCAGGTGGAGGTCCGGCTGAAGCCGGACACTACGTCTGGCCGATCAGCAATTCGCAATCAGCCATTCAGTACGAGTAACTGCTGGGGTCGCGCTTCTTCGGGGTGCGGCGCAGCTTGAAGAAGTCGCAGTCCGGACACCAGGAGTCGGCCTTGAAGCTGGTGCCGGCAATCGGGAGGACGTCGCGATGGCCGCAGCACTCCGGACCGTCTTCCGGAGGACGCCGCCATCGGCACGACTTGAACTTGATGACCGCGGCCGAGAGTTCCGGCGTGATCGCGGTGGGCGTTTCGTCGGGCGGCGCTGGGGACAACGTATCCGACATCCCAACTATTCTAGGACAACGCCGACGGACTTTTCCATGCTCTCCCACACCTGCCGATCGGCTGGATCGACCAGCGTGATCGCATTGCCAACTTCGTCCGCACGTCCGGTGCGACCGACGCGGTGCACGTAGGTTTCGGGCGAGTCAGGCAGTTCGTAGTTGATCACGGTGTGGATGCCGGAGATGTCGAGTCCGCGCGCGGCGATGTCGGTGGCGACGAGCACCTTGTAGCGCCCACCTTTGAAGCCCTCGACCGCAATGCGCCGCTGATCCTGCGTGCGATCGGCGTGCAGCGCGACGCACTTGATCCCGGCTCCATGCAGTCGCTGCGCGAGGCGATCGGCACCGACTTTCGTGCGCGAGAACACCAGGATCGGACCTTCGGGACGCCGCAGGTGCTGGATGAGCCACTCGAGCTTGGCCGAGTCCTCGAGGAACTCGACGCGGTGCGTGATCGACTTCGCGGCGCGGCTGCGCTGGCCGACCTGGATGTACTTGGGATCGCGCGCAATCTCGAGCGCCTGCTTCACGATCTCTTCCGGCACGGTCGCCGAGAAGAGCAGCGTCTGGCGGTCGGTCGGCAGGCCCGAGATGATGCGGCGGACATCGGGCCAGAAGCCCATGTCCATCATGCGGTCGGCCTCATCGAGGATGAGCAGTTCGACCCCGGTGAGGTCGGCATTCTGCTGACGCATGTGGTCCATCAAGCGGCCTGGCGTCGCGACGATGATGTCGACACCGGCCTTGAGGGCCCGTTCCTGCATGCCCATCTCGACGCCGCCGTAGACGGCCGCGCTGGTCACGCTGGTGTGGTAGGCCAGGCCGTGAATTTCGTCCTCGATCTGGACGGCCAGTTCACGGGTCGGCGCGAGCACGAGCACGCGGCTGCGCGGTCCGGACGTCGAGCCTGCCGGATGGGGATGGCGGGTCGTCGTGGTGAGCAGCGTCTGCAGCGTCGGCACAACGAACGCGCACGTCTTGCCGGTGCCGGTCTCGGCGCACGCAATCAGGTCCGAGCCAGCCAGCGCCAGCGGGATGACCGCGCTCTGGATGGGGCGCGTCTCCTTGTAGCCCAGGTCACGCGTGCCTTCGAGCAGCCGGTGATCGAGGTTCAGTGAGGCGAACGGGACCGGTGCGGTATCGCAGACCGTTGGAGCGAGCGAGATTGGCGTGGGGCTCGACATCGGCGCGAACGTGCGGGTGCGCGGGCGCCTCGAGCCACCCGAGCGCGGCGGTCCGCTGCGACTTCGAGAGGAGTTTCTATCGGTTGTCTTGGGTGGCAAATCGTTCTAGCTAGCGTGCGCGGAAGGTAATGATGCCCCGGACCGGATCGTACGGCGACACGCCGACGGTCACGCGGTCACCCGGCACAACCTTGATGCGGAATCGCCGCATACGGCCGCTGAGCTGAGCGAGCACTTCGTGTCCGGCGTCACACTGCACGCGGTAGAGACCGCCGCTGTGGACCGCCACCACGGTGCCCTGCATGTCGATGAGATCGTCCTTGCTCAAACGCCAGCAATCCTTTCCGTAGGTTTATCTTTCGTAACGCCGAGTATTGTGCCACAGGGATGGGGTAATCGCCTATGCCCAACTACAGCGCGCGCACCGCCCTCTCCACCACGCGGGCGTTCTCGTCGTAGTCGTTGCCGCTCAAGTGCACGGGCGCACCGAACGCCACCCGTGCCGCGCCACGCCGCGGCCATTTCCAGCTGTGGTGCAGCACCGTGTCGAGGCCGTCGATGCGGACAGGGACCACCGTCACATCGAGCTTCGCGCCAATCATGCCGATGCCCGGCTTGAAAGGGTTGAGCGCCCCGGTGTCGGTCCGCTTGCCCTCCGGGAAGATGAGCACCGAGTAGCCGTCCTGCAGCACTTCGCCGATGTAGCGCAGGGTCTGGCGGGTGCCGGCCTCGCGCTGCGGCAGCGGGAACGCGTTGAAGAACAACGCCGCCAGGTAGTAGTTCAGGCTGTTGGTGAACCAGGCCGTCCGGCCGAACTGCTCCGGGAAGAAGTGCGCCGCGAAGAACTCCTTGGCCATCGCCGGCGCCACGCGGTAGCGCAGGGCGGGCGGCAGCGCCATGAGGACGACCGGCACGTCGAAGTGACTCTGGTGATTCACCGCGTAGACCACCGGACGGTCGAGTCCCGTCAGTTGCTCGAGCCCCTCCACGCGCAGCCGCACGAACAGTCTGGCGAGCGGCAGGATCCAGGTCGGCAGGCTAACCCGGCGGATGAACCAGGCGAGCCTCGAGCGATTCCAGCCGGGGAACTCCACCACCTCGGTTGGCGCGGCGGCGCCGGTCTCGGCCCCGTGCTCGACGAGCAGCTTCAGGTCGGCCACGCTGCGGGCGCCGACGAAGGCGCCTTCGTCGATGCCTGCGCCGAACGCGTCCTCGAGCGCCACCATCAGCTCGACCCGTTCCAGCGAACTGAGCCCCAGTTCTTCGAGCGTCGCTCCAGGCGCGACCTCGTCGCGCCCGGCGTACTTCGCGACGAGTGCACTGATGGCGTCGGTGCCGGCGGCCACGAGCCGCGGCGTGCCACCCGTGTTCGCCCAGTCGCGAATGGCGGCACGTTTCAGTTTCCGAGTGCCGTCGGTGCGCGGCAGTTCCGGTTCGGGCCAGACCAGCGCGCGCCTGACCCGCTGGTGGTCGTCGAGCTGGGCGTTGGCCGTTCGAACCACCGCATCGATGTCGGTGCCGGGATCGACGACCAGCACCGCATGCACCCGTTCGTCGCTGCTGGCGCCTGCTCGCAGGCCGACGACCGCCGACTCGCGCACGCCAGGCAGCTGGTTCAGCACCTTCTCCACATCTTCGGGGAAGACGTTCAACCCCTCTGGCGTGACGATCATTTCCTTCTTGCGGCCGCGGATGAACACCTGGCCGTCGGCGCCGATCTCGCCGATGTCGCCGGTGTGGAACCAACCGTCCTCGAACGCCTGCGCGGTTTCGGCGGCGGCGTTGAAGTAGCCCTGCGTGACGTTCTCTCCCCGCACCAGGATCTCGCCATCGTCGGACACCTTCATCTCGACGCCGGCGATCGCCTTGCCGACCGAGCCGCGCTTCGTGCCGAACGGATGGTTGAGCGTCACGATCGGCGCGGTCTCGGTCAGCCCGTAGCCCTGGATGACCGCGAACCCGAGATCGCCCCACCACTTCTCGAGGTCGCCATCGAGCGGGGCGGCGCCGACCACGAACGCCCAGAACTTCGCGCCGAACAGGCGATGTGCATCACGGTGATGCCACCAGCGGCCGGCGATGCGCGTCGCGGCACGGGCCGCGCCGCTGCCCTGCAGCCCGGGCGTCTTTACCTGGCCGGCCTCTTTCGCAGACGGCGCGCTTCGCAGTACATGTTCGCGGAGCACATCGAGGATCTTCGGGACGGAGACGAGCACCGAAATCCGGCGGCGCTTCACCTGGTCGGCGATGTCGCCGGGGTTGTAGCCGCGCATGAAGACCACCGTACCGGACAGCATCGGCGGAATGAACGTGGCCATGGCCTGCCCGAACATGTGGCTGAGCGGCAGCAGGTTCAGGAACCTGAGCGGGCTGAACGGTTTCGCGTACTTGCGGTACTTCAACACCTCGCCTTCGACCGGGACGATGTTCGCAAGGACGTTCCTGTGCGTGATCACCACGCCCTTCGGCTCGGCCGTGGCGCCCGACGTGAAGATGATCTCGGCGACATCGTCGCGAGTGATGGTCACCGCAGGCGGCAGGCCGGTGGCCGACCAGTCGAGGTGGTGCAGCAGCCACGTGGGCGTCTGCCCAAGTCCGCGAATCGGCGGCACGTCCTGGCCGAGCAGCACGACGCGAGCCTCGACGATGCGCGCGTCAGACGCCAGCTCGAACTGGAAGCCGCCGTGCCGCGCGCCATGAGCCCGGCCGAGGTGACGTCCTTCATCAAGGGGCAATATGATCAATGGCGGCCGGTGACGCAGAAATTGCGC
>Ga0114970_10001875_pt1 | contig 15728 bp, 30 predicted proteins | sample M_140205_XF_Meta_FD_87030 | JGI IMG/M metagenome (GOLD analysis project Ga0114970, IMG submission 87030) | Freshwater microbial communities from Lake Montjoie, Canada to study carbon cycling - M_140205_XF_MetaG | ecosystem: Environmental > Aquatic > Freshwater > Lake | place: Lake Montjoie... | reverse complement strand
CGTTACGGGCAAGTGCGTTAAAGACGAAGACCTATGGTGCGGCGAAGGGATGCACGAAGAAAATGGGGTTTGCGTCCCCAATGTCGTCGATACACCATGCCCCGCTGGTCAACACAGAGATGCAACTACTGGGAAGTGTGTTGTTAATACGGTAGTTGATACGTCTTGCCCGACGGGGCAAACTAGAAATTCGGCAGGTGTTTGCGTACCAATTACAACGACAACTGTTATTACTGATGGCGGAGGCACGCCAGTTGTTAAGCCAACGGGCGAAGGCAAAACGCTTACCGATCCCTCGCCCTTACCCGGCAAGGTATTGACACTAGGAAAAATGGGTAACCTTATGCACTACGATCAAGGCTTAAAACAATTGGATTCACCAAACATTCAGCATTGGACTGACTCCCCTGACATGGCAATGCAAAACGTGGACGTTAGCAAGGCGCTGTCTGCGCTTTCCCAATACGCGCCCGACGCCGAAAAGGATGTGATCCCCCAGTTCTATGCAGACGGCGGCATGGTCTCGTACTACGCGGAAGGTGGCGAGTTGGATAAGACTACCGCCGCTGACCAAAAGCTCCAAGACGACAACCTTACCAAATTTTTTAAGTCGATGACCAGCCTTGGGACCCTGTCCTCAGGATTGGAGCAGCCCAAGTCAAAGTTGTTGCAAATTGGCGCCCCAGTCAGCACTGCACCGCAAAAGCAGTTGCAGCAGATGGGCGTTATCCCCCAGCTTGCGTCACTTTTGCAGTCCCGTGGGATGAAAATGGCTGCCGGTGGCAAGGCTGACCACGAGCACCCAGAGTACGACGGCATCCCGGTCTTCCGTACTGGCGGGCTGGAAGGTCTGGGCGGCAAGTACGTCGAAGGCAAGGGCGACGGCACCAGCGACGATATTACGGCCATGCTGGCCAACGGCGAGTACGTCTTCAGCGCCGATGTGGTTGCAGCGCTCGGAAACGGGTCAAACAAGGCCGGGGCACAGGAGTTGGACCAGATGGTGCGTGCAATCCGTTCCCGCGCCCGTTCGGCCCCTCCCGACAAGCTCCCCCCGGATGCCAAGTCGCCGTTAGAATACCTCAAGTCCTCGAAAGGCAAAAAACATGGCTGATAATCCACTACAGTCGTCAGCGGTAACGACGACCACGACGCCGCAGGTTTACACCGACTACATCAACAACCTAGCTGCCCAAGGCACGCAATACGGTGTAGGCGGCGCAAATGCGCCTAAGTTTGCTGACGCTACAGCCTTACAGCAGGCTGCGTTTAAGAATGTAGGCACCCAAGCTGGCACCTATGCGCCCGCTTTAGAGGCTGCGGCGACGTCACTTGGTAAGGCGTACAACACAGACATCATGGGGGCTGTCAACCCATACTTACAGGCGGGCACGTCAAGCTCGGCTGATCTGGTCAACAACTACATGAATCCGTACACCCAGAACGTGGTGGACAAGATTCGGATGGCCAACCAACAGAATATCCAGCAGAACCTGTCGCCCGGCATCACTGGTGGCGCCGTAGGCTCTGGCCAGTTTGGCTCCCAGCGTGGCGCAAATGCCCTTGCTATGGGGATCTCTAACGCCAACATCGGCGCCTTGGCTCAACAGGCTGCCGCCATGCAGTCTGGATACTCTGACGCGCTAAAAGCCGCTCAGGCGCAGCGTGCTGGCCAACTACAGGCCGGGCAGATGGCTGGCAATGCGGCAATGCAACAGGCTCAGAATTACCGCGATGTTGGCACCCAAGCAATGAACTTTGCGCAACAAAAGCAAGCGCAATCTTTGGCAGACATCAACGCCATGGCCACCCTAGGTGCCCAGCAGCAGCAGATCGAGCAGAACAAGCAGCTATTCCCGCTTGACGCTCTGGCCAAGCAGGCGGCGGTGCTCAGTGGCGCCCAGATCCCGACCACGTCTACTTCGACTATGAACATGTCTCCGTTGTCTGCAATTGCGGGCCTTGGAACCACGTTAGCGGGCCTGATGCAGGGTGGAGATAACTCCGCATGGAGCAACATCAAGAAATCCTTTGGTTGGACGGATACCCCTAACGCTGGCCGAGATAACTACGGCAACCTGTTGCCGGGTTACACCACCGATGCTGCCGGTAAACCAGTGCTGGCTGACCCATCTGGCACAAATACTACTGGTGGCGGTATCAATACACCAAACGGACGTATTCCAGACAGCTATGTTGCAGGCCAGCCAATTGGCGGATCATCGTCTTGGACAGTTGGAGATCCAACGTATAACCCCTACGTTTCACCAGCAGGCGCAGTAACCAACATAGACGATTTTAATTTTTAATCGTTTAAAAGGAATAGATCATGGCGTTATCACCATTGCCAACAAATACAAACCCAGTTGAATCTGGGGTAACTGCGTATGCAAGCATTCCTACTTTTGGAAGATCTGATGAAGAGCTTCAAAAGAATGTTGACGCATCAGAATTTGCAGCAAAGGCTTTAGAACAACGCTACCAAGATCCTAATTGGTTCAACGTAGCCGCAGGGTTCTTAAAGCCCCAATTGGGTGGTTTTGCTGCGTCATTGGGTAGCGCTAACCAAGCTCTTGGCGAGTGGCAAGAACAAAAACGTGCCAATGAAATTCCTGTTTATAACGCTCGTGCCCAAGTTGCGTTGATGAAGGCAAGGCAGACAAACAAGCTCACCGCACGAGACGAATATTCCAAGTGGGTTTCTGAAGGCAGCGATCTAAGCAAGATACCTGATCTTAAATCAAAGTTTGCCGCCCTTGGTGCGCCCGAATATTCTGAAGCATTGCAACAAAAACTGGATCAGTCAAAAACACTGCAAGGTGAAGCCAACACTACTACTGATTTAATGTTAAGAAAAGCAGCCGAATTAAATGCAATTATTCTTGATCCCAATGTGCCAGAGTGGGCAAAAAATCAGGCTAAAGAACAACTGTTAAAAATTAGAATTTCACAATTTACTCCTCCAAAAGAAGATCCAGCTAAAAAAGAAGAGACTGCTGGAGTGACTAAAGATGAAGCCGCAATAAAACCTCCTCCAAAGCCATTGGCCTCGGAAATCATTGGCGACACTACGCCCAAGCCGGGGCAAGAAACGCTAAAACAAGAACAAGCACGTTCAGCAAAAGATAAAGAAGATGCGCGTGATTACGTTACCAATATTGGTTTAAAAGCTCGTGATGCAAAAGCTCAATTTTCTGAGCTTGCTGGAGCGTATCCGTTGTTTAGCGACCCGGGCGTAAAGCTGGCCATGGGTCGTTTTGATCAAGGCAATCTTGATTCGCTGTTAAAGACAATGCTTGCAAACCAAAACGTATCTCCATCTGTGGCTGCGGTTGCTCAAGTTATGCCACCCGGAATTGAAGCCAAATATCCCGGAACTATTGCCAAGGTCCAACAGCTTATTGGAATTTCCGCAAAGCAACAACTTGAGGTAAACAACCAAACCCAAAATCCAAATCGGCAAACTAATCAATTGGAAAAATCGGTTGTATTTAGTCCCAATGATCTAGCGGAAGTTGCAGCTAGAAAAACGCTAATGAGCTTGCATGGTTATAAACACATTTACCAAGAAGCCAATACTGTTGCGCCGTTGTACGAAAAAGGCAAGGGACTTAGCGAGATTGTTAATAATCCATACGTAAAAGATGTTCATAGCAATTGGGCATGGAGAAACAAGATGTTGACGGGTGGCTCTTTGTACAAAAACCTGCCAACCGATTTACAGTCTATTGATGCTCCAATTCCCGCTGCACCAAAAGCAAAATCCGTTGTTAGTTCACAAATTCAATAGGTGATTTATGGCCTTTGATTACAGCACGCTTGATGAAGAACAAAAAATTAATGCTCGTAAAGTTCTTGCGGCAGCAAACAGGTATGGAATAAACCCAGACTTTGTGTTTCCGCTTGTCATGGCTGAAAGCCAATTTCGTCACGTACCAAGCCATGGGTTGGACAAGAAAACCAAGCAACCAGTCAGCTTTGGAGTCATGCAGCTTAAAGAGTCTACGGCAAAGCAATACGGAATTTCTGACTACAAAAAAGCCAGCGAAGAAGAGAATATTGATGCTGGGATGCGTTTGTTGCGTGACTTGGCCAGTAACCCAAAGATTGATACCCCTGAGAAGATGGTTGCTGGATACAACGCTGGTCCCGGCACCAAGTTTGTTTCAACTGGAAACGCAAAAGACCTGCCTAGTGAGACGTCTGCGCACATTGCAAATGTAAAGAAATTTTCCCCTGTTGATGGATTGGCCACACACACGTCGCCAACATTTGTTCCGTCTGAAGTAGAAGACGAGTCGCAGCTTCATCAAAAATTTGCTGGCGAAGGCAACCAAGGGTTTAATGAAGAAGGCCCCGGCGGCAATGCATTAAGCCCTGAAGAGCAGAAACAACACCAAGAGCTTGCTGGGTCTGGAAACGAAGCGTGGAAGCCCGGGGAAACCACTGTTGATGCCAAGCCACCAAGCGATGACACAGCGATGCTGGGGGCTGGACTTGGCGCTATTACTGGTGCAACTTTGTCTGGAGCATCAAATATTGCTCAATATGCAAATGAGTTCTTGGGATCTCGCAAGGGCGCTCCATCAACGCCAGTAGAAGGCGTTGGCCCAACGACCGGCGAAACAACAACTGGGAAAACAACTACTGGCGAGGAAGGAAAGACGCCGGGTGAAAAATGGGGCCAAAAAACAGGGTTTGGTGTTGGCAAAGGAAGCGTTGCAAATGCAAGCCAATCCTACCAACGACTAAAAAATCAAGGCCCTGTATCCTCAAAAATGGATAAAAGATTTGGCCCTAGATTGCCGGGGGAGCCTGCGTCTTTGGTGGATAGGCTTATGGAAAGATCCCGTCAGAAAGAAGCGGCTGAGTTGCAAGCAAGACAACAAGCCGAACTTGAAGCAAAATTAAAAGCACAACAAGAAGCAACAGCAGCAAAAAATCAACAAGCGGAGCAATTTAGATCTAGCCCCATGGGCAGAACTCTAAACACCGTTTACAACACTGGCCGCGCTGGTTTGGGTGGCTTGGCAACTGCGCTCAGTACAAAGGCGGCATTAGAAAATTTTCAAAACAATGAGTACGTCCAAGGCGCTTTGCATGGAATAAGCGCACTTGGAAGCGGTGTAGATGTAATGGCGTCTGCGTTACCAAATGCTGCCCGTGGGTTAACGCAAGCAGGCGTAAGAACAGTTGCGGCTCCTATTGCAATTGCTGCCGATACAGCCGCTAATTTAGTTCATCATGGCAAACAAGGCCAGTACGGTGAAATGCCTTTGGATGTAATACAAGGCGGATTGGCGGCCATTCCATATGCAGGAATACCATTGTCTTTTGGCATGGGATACGCTAGATCACGCCCAGAAGAAATTAAACGCGCCCTAGGAAACCTAGGCCCCTTTTATGATTTAGGCGATAGACAATCATCATTTAATGGGGCGCCCTAGTTCCGACAAGGCTAAACATACTGCAAATAAAAACGGAATGCTAAAAAAAGGCAAAATCAAAAGCAACAGGATTTCCATGTTTTCTCCTCGATCAAGCAGATCGTTAGCCCCCGTCACTGGGGGCTTTTTTTTACATACCCGCCCGCTTCTCTCGTAGCTTGGTGGCCACCTCGGGGTTGAGCGACTCCACAAACTCAATGCACAGACCACGCTCTATGCGGGCGTACTTCAAGGCCATGGCCTCCTCTACCTTGGCAGTGAACTCAATTACATCGAGGTTGTCGCAATAGATCCCATTGGGGTCCACGGGCGCGTCTGGGTGCTGGCTCTTGCATTGCATAACAATGCGCTTGATTTCGTCTTCGGTCATTGGTGGTTACTCTTTAGTTGCCAAAAGGAAAGAAGGTGCATAAACATGGCCCAACCCCGCTGGAGGTCAGCCTCGTCCCATTCCTTCACGACGCACAGACCCGGCACGGACCGAGACACAAACACGTTTGCACAGCGGGCGTTCTGCACCCCAAGGCCCACGCGATAGGCGGCAAGCTGCATCAGGTGCTCATCGTATGCATCCATCTTTGCTGGGTCGCTGAACTCTTTTGTCTTGATGTCCACAACATACCCGTTACCGCCTCCAATGGCTGGCGCATATAGATCGCACTTACCGCCAAAACCTGCTTCATGGGCGAAGGAGCGTTCGCTGACCCACTTGTGGTCACCAAAGTGTTCGTTAATGATTTTGACGCAGGCAGTAACGCTCTGTGCGTGTTTGCCTGTTGAGTACCCATCGTAATATCCTTGTATGGATGCGTGGATGTCCGTACCCGCGTCAGCCGCAGATCGGCCCTGTTCTTTTGAGTCATGGATTATTCGTTCGCAGTATTCTTTATCGCCCTCGTCTGCCCGTTTTGGCAGGGTAAGGGCAGCAAGGAGTACCTGTTGCTGCAACCAAGCCGTTAAAGCGGGCTTTGCTGCGACGTTAAGCACCGTGGTGACCGAAGGTACTAGGCTCTCGGTTCGGGCGTCTCTGAGCGTTGTATTGCGCTCTTTGCCGTTCTTGCCGATCACAGTGTACCGTGGCACCCCATCGCGGGTGTACCAGTGCGTTGACTCTGCTGGTCTGATGATGTTCACGTTGCTTCCTTTAGGTTATAAATCTTCGCGCCGTCCATCGAGATGTAGGCATTATTTCTTGCGATACTTCCGCCGTTGATCGTAGCTTGCGTCGTCGTATTTTTGATAAGCATCTCTGCCGTTAAATTTCCTTGGGCGTCGCATAGCTTTTGGACCATCAAGGTCTTGTCTTCCACGAGGTAGAGCAAACCTATACAGTTCACTCCGAGCGAGGTCGCTATCTTCATAGCGTTCTGTACTTTGTCCCATGTTACTAACCACTGATTGTTAAATTTGGTTTGAAATTGCGGCAGGGTCGTGTTGTATCGGCACTTGGTCTCTACCACTGCTTTCATGACGCCTGCCTTGCTGTCGGTGATGATGGCATCTATCAATGCGGGCGAGTCTTTAGGGGTCTCGATGTACCGGCAGTCCCACTTGTTCTCTATCCACATTGATACGATGCGCTCGTGGAGCAGGGAGTCCTGCCCACGGTCAGATAAGATGTCCATCAAAAAGGTACATCGTCTGCCATGTCATCAAACCCCGATCCCATGGTGGCACGAGGCGCCTGAGTAAGCTGCCGCCATTCGGGAGACGTTTCAATCTTGGCCTTGATGCCCTTGGACAGCTTCTCAAACACCTTCATGTCTGGGTTGTCCAAGCTGAACACGGACGTGTCATTAAAGCCCTTTGGAAGGCCGTTCTTGCGGATCACTGGGGGCACCCCGTTGATGTTCACGATGTTGGAGTACACCTTGCCGTTGTTGCCGGGGGCGTGGACCACGGAGATCATCGCCCAAGCGCCTAGGATCGTCTCAAGCTCAAACTTACGTAGCTCTTCGTCGGTGAAGGCTCGGCCACGCCAAGACACCAGATCGGCCCGTAGCGTGGCTTTTTCGGCCAACGAGAACGTGTAGTTCTTGCTGATCGACATGGGCTTGCCGTCGTCCATCACGATTGGATTGGCATCGTCGTCGTCGCCGTGGATCTCAAACGAGACCATGACCTTGCGAAGCGATTTGCTTTGTCCCTGCCATTCTGTCTTTTGGGTCCCAAGGTCTACCAGACGGTAGCATCGGGCCAGATGTGTGCCAGCAGGCACTTGTTTAAAGTCTGCATTTCCACCAGTGTCACTCACTATCATATTCCACCTCATTTTCAAAGTTGATTTTTGGGATTGTGGGCATACCAAGCTCAGCGCGAAGTATGTTCCAGTCTCCCCACGATGCCACGCCTGCCTCTGCGCGGTGAAGCGCATCGGCAAGTATCTTGTGGCGTTCTGCCATTAGCTCTGCGTACTCCGTCATAATGTACCTTCTGCTTAAACAGGACCCGATCATAGCACGTTAAGTTTGGCTTGCACAAGCCATTTTTGTCGTGGTATCATAAAATTTTAAAGGAGAACAAATGACGCTACAAGAATATTTTGAGAAGCTGCCACGGGGCGCCAAGGTCAAGATGGCCAAGGAACTCAAGATCACAAAGACGTGGCTTTCGTTGGTTTTAAACAACAAATTCAAGCCAAGCCCTGTATTGGCCATGGCCATCCAAGAATACACGCGGGAAGCAGTAAAGGCCAAGGACCTGCGTCCAGACATTTGGGGCAAGAAATGAAGTGGTATCGCTTTGAAATCGACGAGTACCTCGACTCCACCGAGCACCTGCTGGACTCCGAGGATCTGGCCTACCGGCGCCTGCTGGACATGTACTACATCACCGAGACGCCGTTGCCAAACGACATTCGGCTGCTCGAGGTGGCCATCAGGTTAAACAAAGAGGAATTCGAGCGCGTGCTCGAGGAGTTCTTCGTACTTACACCAGACGGATACCGCCACCACCAAGCCGACATGTGGCTTAAAAAGCGCATCCATCAACGAGATATTAACCTTCAGGCTGGCCTGAAAGGTGGAAGACGTAAAAAAGTGGTATAAAATGTGTGAAACCCGGCTAGGCACGAAGTCATGAGCGTGCCGAAAAGCGAGCCTCCCCGCCTGCCGACGTTTCCTTGTTAGTGGAGGACAGCGAAGGAAAACCATGCACTATTTCCAATTCCATATTGGGGACTACAAGAGCCACACCCACCACCTTACGGTGCTGGAGGACATCGCCTACCGGCGGCTTTTGGACCACTATTACCTACATGAAGCGCCCATCAAGCAGCGGGACGTTGCACGCCAAATAGGCATGCGAGACCACGAGCAGGAGGTACTTAGCGTGCTCGACGAGTTCTTTGTCAGCACCGAACAAGGGTTCATCAACCCCCGTGCAGACGCCGAGATTGCCAAGTATCGGGAGATGGTTGACGCCGGTAAACGTGGGGCGGCTAAGCGGTGGCAATCCCCCCCCGATAGCCCCCCTATTGCCCCCCCTAATGCTACCCCAATAGCAACCAATAACCATAAACCAATAACCAAGAACCAAAAGAATACAGTCGCCACACCTGACGGTGTGACGGAGTCCGTTTGGCAGGATTTCCTAAGCCTACGCAAAACCAAGAGAGCAGCCGTCACCCAGACTGCTGTTGACGGTATCGAGCGCGAAGCGCGTAAGGCCGGGGTGAGCCTTCAGGCCGCGTTGGAGATGTGCTGCCAGCGCGGGTGGACTGGCTTCAAGGCCGACTGGGTGGCCGAGAAGATGAGCCGCGCCGAAAAGGCGCAGGCCAACATGCACGAGCTTACCCGTGGACTGACTGCTCCCAAGCCGTTTTGGGCCAAGCCGATGCTCCCGACGTCGGACGTTGTCCTGCTGGGCGGAGGTGAGTCATGAGCGACTTCTGCGACAAGGACACCGGCTTTGACTACGTCTTTGGCCGACTGAGCGCCAATTACGGCGCCTCGTTTGCCCGACACTGGGATGGCATCGACCCGAATATGATCCGCCAAGAATGGATAAACCAACTTGGTATCTACCTGACCTACCGCCCGATGATGGACTACGCCATCAACTGCTGCAACCCGGACTTCCCGCCCAGCGCGTTGAAGTTTAAGGAGCTTTGCAACAAAGGACCGGCGATACCCAAGGGCGACGCAATTGAGTACAGGCCTCGGCTTGTGCCCATGCCAGCAGAAGTGAAAGCAAAGATGGACCAACTTAAAGCGAAATGGAGTATGTGATGAAATTTGCAAACCAAGAAGACACCAAGCACCTGCTCTGCACGAGCCCGGGCTGTGGCCAGCGCTGGAGCATAAACATCGAGCGACCGCTGTGCAGCTTCCACAAGTGGGGCTCCAACCCCACCCGCACCGAGCCGAGGGAAGTAACGCAGGGCGAGATCGACAACATCAGGGACAAGCGCTACTGGGCCAAGCGCATTCTGGCCGACAACAACATAGGCATCAGGCGCCCCGTGGCGGTGGTCGAGATGGCCAAGCGGGCCATGAATGTTCAACTCTGAAGAGGCCTACCGGCGGATCTTTGAGCACTACCTCATGCTGTGCAAGATCCCCGGCTGGAAGGACCATGCTTGGCACATGGTCAAGGAGTTGGACAAAGAACCAAGTGGGTTATTCAAGGGTATCAAGAACGACATTCTCAACGCAATGAAAGAACACAATGGCAGAACTAAATGACTTCCAACGCAAGATCCTCCTCGGGCAAGGCGCAGGAATAACCCTGTACACCCAGAAGGAGTTTGACGCAGCCCTGAACGAAGCAAAGGCCGAGATCATGGCCATCGCTATCCAAACCACCCGACAGGCCATCATGATCGAGCGCGAAGAGTGCGCCAAGCTGGCAGACGAGTGCGTGGACATCGAGAAACTCGGAGAGGCCATCCGCAACCGTATACCGAGCCAACGACAATGAACGACCTCGAGCTAACCCTACCGTGGCCACCGTCGGTCAACACGTACTGGCGCACGTTTGATGGCCGCATGATCATCAGCCAGCGTGGCCGAGAGTACCGCAAGGCCGTGCAAGAGCAGATGCTGGTCCAGCGCATGCAGAAGCACTTTGATTGTGTGGTGCGGGTGACCATTGAGGCCCACCGACCAGACAAACGCCGCCGAGACTTGGACAACCTGCTCAAGGCGGCACTAGATTCGCTCACCTACGCTGGGGTGATCGAGGACGACTCACAGATCCACGACCTGCGGATCTACTGGGCGCCCACTATCGGTGGAATGTTAAAAGTAAAAATCGAGGAGCTAACGTGATGCAAATGAACTACTTACGCCAAGCAAGCAAACAGTTGCCTTTAATTTTTGAACTAATTAAAAAACAAAGTTCAGAACATGATGAATACGTTAGTCACGCAAATTGGTCGTTGCAAAAATGCAAAGACGCAGTGAAATTTATATTGCCTGAAGGTGGGCAAATCTTTGATACCAAATTGCGCGGGTTGCCAGAAATAATTAAATTGCCGTACCCAAAAATTATGATTGAATACGAGATCAGAAGATCTGGTGGAATTGCAGAGCAAATTTTTGGAAAGGAAACAACAGGAATTTCAAGAAAACGAATTGTGTTAGCGGAAGAAGTTTTGGACAAAATTATTGTTACATCAATCATCGCATTTCAAAAAAACAACTTAGACAGCTGGGTAGTGCAACCGTACAACGCAGCAATATCTTCTAAAGAATCGCATGATGACGTGCATTTGAGATCGATTTTAAATATAGATGGCCCTGTTGTTGAAAATGTTGTAGTGCAATACAAAGACATGGGCGGGCGTGCATTTGATTTGTTTGGTGATGACTGGGAGCGCCATGCGGCTGCTGACATGGCCGATGAACTAAGCGCAGTGTTGGTCTTGGTTGAAGCGCTGACTTGCAAGAACATCAAGATTGAGGCTCTGCCCGTACCAAAAAACAAAAGCGCACAAAAGCGTGGGTCTCTGCCGTTTGATGAGTACCACGTGCTTTCGGTCGACGTCAGGGAAAAATTAAGCAGCAACGAAGGATCTGGCGGCTCCCATCGGTCACCTAGAGAGCACCTACGACGAGGACACATCCGTCGGTTGCCCACGGGGAACATTTGGGTTAACTCCACAGTTGTTAACGCAGGCGCCCCCGGCAAGATCATCAAACACTACGCACTGGAGGCAGCATGACAGGAAGCCCAGACAGAGCCGTTGACTACATCATCAAGCACGGCAAGCTATTTGCCGAGGCAAAGGCCCATCGGATTTATATTGAGGAGTACCGCAAGAGCCTAAAGGCCCTGATCATGTCCAAGAGCCGGGAATCCTCGGTGGCGGCTCAGGAGCGTGAGGCCTACTCCCACGACCAGTACATAGACCATCTAAAGGCCCTAGAACAGGCCGTAGCGGCTGAAGAGACCCTGCGGTGGGGGTTGGTGGCTGCACAGGCCAGAATCGACGTATGGCGGTCTCTGGAGGCCTCCAATCGCCAAGAAGTCCGGGCCACGATGTGACCAAGGACGAAAAACGGCACCTGAACGCCGTAGCCGAGCTTGGCTGCGCCGTCTGCCGCAGGATGGGCTACGAAGGCACCCCGGCGGAGATCCACCACCTGCGGGAGGGGACGGGGGCTGGCAGGCGCTCCAGCCACATGGACGCCATACCCCTATGCCCTGAGCACCACAGGGGAAAAACTGGGGTCCACGGGCTGGGCACCAAGGGATTTCCTAAGCATTGGGGCTTTGGAGAGCAGGATTTGCTGGCTGATACCAGAGCAGAATTGGGAAAAGCTATCGACCTGCAAATTAAATAGAAATTATTTTTGCATAGGACGTCCAAACGTCTAATTTATCGTTACACTACCCTCACTGACCAAGCAATAGTGCAAGGCAGGCAAACAGTGAAGGATAGTGAAATGAACGCTTACACAAACATCGAGATGTCCGCAATCGCAACCAACGAAGTGGACGTACTAGGCGCCCTGCTGGCCAAGATCGACGACCTGACCAAGCAAGCCAACGCCATCAAAGACGGCATCAAAGACTCCGCCAGCGCAGGCGGCGACAAAGTCGTAACTGGCGACCTGTTCAAAGCCACCTACAGCGAGACCAACCGCTCTACCGTTGACCACAAGGCCCTATTGGCTGAGTTGGGCGCCACCGCAGAGCAGATTGCACGCCACACCAAGACCACCGCCGTGTTCACGGTCAAGGTCACATCCAAATAACTCAACGGGGCTTCGGCCCCTATAGGAAAACATTATGGACTCAACGCTCATAAACGAAATTGTTGTCTACGGACCAGACGGCAAGCAGCGCTCGGTGATCGAGATGACCGACAAGGAGTTTGACGCCATGCAGCGCGCCATGCAGTGGCCTGAAGACCTTGCCGAATGGGACCGCATCAACCGGGTCATCAACGGCTCGGAAATGGGCTGCCCACTTTAATCTTTTTACATAACCACACAGGAGAACATCATGGCCCAAAGAGAAATTGAAACCACAATCAGCACCGAAAACGGCGTGCGCGTCTGCGTTAGCGAATGGGATGAGGGCGGCGTCTGGCTGTACCTTGCAGGACGTGGCGCAAGCATGAGCGCAGTGCTCACCCGCACTGAGGCACAAGAAATGTTGGCTGGCCTGCAAGAGATACTGGCAAAAGAGGTGGCAGCATGAACCGCTACGTAATCCTTGCCGACATGGCGGTGGCTGCATTGGGCACAGCAGCAGTCATCTTCGGTGCCAACGGGGACGCAGTGATCCACAAACTGGCCCTGCTGTGGGGCGGCCTGTGCTTGGGCTACGTTGTGACTATCTACCTGAACACGGAGGAGCTATGAGCGAATACGCTAAGGGCTTTGACCACGGCTGCGATTACATCATCGCGGAGATTGAGAAGTGGATTAAAGACAACAACGACCAGCCATACGACATCCGCCCTGTGGATCGACTTCTGGCCCACCTCAAGATGGAGGACAAGCCAGATACTAGGGAAAGTACCTAGATTTATTTTTTAAAAAAATGGATTAGGTCTAATTTTTTGTTATACTAGTCGTACTGCGATCTTGCAGTTAACAGTGAAAGAAGTGAAATGAACATCGGAGCACAAACAAACAGCCTCGTTAACCACCTATACAGCCGTATGACAGTTGACGCACCCAAACCAGAAGTTGGCATGGCCGCTACCACGCTGTCGTGGACTGACCGCCATGCAGCCACCGTGGTTGCAGTAGCCGAGCTAAAAAGCAAAGTCTGGTCCCATGAAGTGCGCGTGGTCGATGACCAAATACTAGTGATCAAAGGCAGCACCCATGACGGTAGCGCAACCTACGCTTTTGTACCCGGCATCTACAACCACGCAGATACCTACCGCATGGACCGCAAAACAGGCGCATGGGTTCGCGGTTACATCAACGACGACACGGGCAGGTTCCAAAAGCTCCCCGGTGGCCTGATCCTAGGCCGTCGTGATCACTACGTTGATCCGAGCTTCTGATCATGGATTACATATCACCATTCGATGTGCTTGGTACTCCCAAGTGCTTCACCATGCATCAATTCGAGGAATGGAAGACCGCTTCTCGATTGTGCGGAATGCGCACCACTATTTGCGAGGACTGTAGTACGCAATACCAAAACAAGATGGCCAAACAAGGCTGCTGTGAGGTTGGGATCTGGTCCCAAATGGTGTTTGGGGGACGGTCCTCCAGACTCGCAAAAATGTTTAATCAATCTGCTAAGGAGAATGTGAATGCTAAATTTATTTAAATCAAAGAAATCCGAGCCATCACCACAAGATGTGCAAAACGATACGTTTAGGATGCAAATTAGCCAGCTTAACAAGGCATTGGATATGTATCGTCAGACCATTGATAACCATTGGGGAGCAATTACAAAGCTAAACAAGGCGCCTGCGTCCAGTGCAAATTATGAAATAACAGTATTGGACAAAATACAAAAATTAGAAACAGCAGTAAAGACTCCGCCGAGCACATCGCAGGTACGAAAGTTGTTTGCAGACATGGCCGATGTAGTTATGCGAGTTTCCAACCTCGAGGGAAAGCAATCCAATCCATTGTCCGCCTCGGATAAAAGGCTGTTGGAAAGCCATGCCATGTATATTGAAGCACTGATGGACCAAGTAAGCAATTTGACTAATGAAGTTGAGTTGCTAAAAGCACCAGAAAAGGCAAAGCAGCCTAGTGCGCCAATTAAAAAGACAGCAGACCAACGTGAAGAACAATTGCGCAAGAAACGCGAATACAACAAAGCGTATTACTCCAATGAAGAGAAACGCGAGGCACACAAGCAATACATGAAACAGTGGAACGCCAAAAGAAAAGAAAAGCGCCAAGCCGAAAAACATATGGACCAACTCAAACTTAAAAAGCAGGCGTACTACTTGGCCAACAAAGAAAAGATCTTGGCCAGACTGGCGGTGGCACGTGAAGCCAAACGACTAAAGGCTATGAAATGAAATTCTTAGATTTCCTAAAGCACCAACTCAAAGACCGCACTCCGCTCGAAGTGATTTCGAGGGACCTCTCTCAGGCCCATCTGGACCGCCTCGAGGCAGAAGGGGCAGTCGAGTATGCCTCCGCCGTTTTGGAGCTAAATATGGCCCGTATAGAGCGTTTGAACAACCGTATCAAGGAGTACAAGCAATGAAAGATGAAACAAGGCAAGAAATTAGTGCATCGTATGCAAAAGACTACACCGATTGGATGGTCAAGACAGGCGGCTACGCTAAGGACATGACGCTGCGCGACCACTTTGCTGGGCTGGCTATGCAAGCGTTGATTGACAACGATGGTTTATTTTCAGAGATACCAACACAAGCATACCAATTGGCAGACGCAATGCTCAAGGAGCGTGCCAAATGACATTCCAAGAACAAGTTAAAGCACTACCCGAAGAAGCGCGGATTAAATTCTTTCGGACAATTATTGCATTGGTTGACGCAGCCCACTTGGCAGGTGTGCCGCCAACCGAACTAGCAAAGATGTACGCAGACACATACACACATATCGAAAAAATGCTTGAGGAGAACGCCAAATGAACGAAGTAGACAAACAATACATGGAGCGCAAGCAAAAAGACTGGGAGTACGACGAGCCCGAGGTCAGCGACTACGCGCAGTTTGTGCAGCAAGTTAAGGGCTTGATTGTGTGGGTAATCTTTGTGGTGGGGGCGTCCATGCTTGTAGCGGCGGTGCTGAAATGAACATCATTGAACTAGCAAAGCAAGCGGGGTTTTCAGACGCTGATGACAAAGGTGTTTGGATTACAGATGGCTACTGGGACAAGG
>Ga0114970_10001874_pt1 | contig 15730 bp, 11 predicted proteins | sample M_140205_XF_Meta_FD_87030 | JGI IMG/M metagenome (GOLD analysis project Ga0114970, IMG submission 87030) | Freshwater microbial communities from Lake Montjoie, Canada to study carbon cycling - M_140205_XF_MetaG | ecosystem: Environmental > Aquatic > Freshwater > Lake | place: Lake Montjoie... | reverse complement strand
GTTCAAGGGGATAAAACAGGTGATGAAACCATGCCTGATAAAATTAAAGAATTTTTAAAAGAGAAATACGACAAGCCGGGAAATGTTTTTTGTGGAGTCGTTCATCGTTTGGATAGACCCACTAGTGGTGCTGTCGTTTTTGCGAAAACAAGTAAAGCTTTAACGCGCCTTAATGAGCAATTCAAAGACAGAGCGACTAAAAAAACATATTGGGCAGTTGTAGAAAAGGAACCAAAAGAAAAAACTGGAATCCTAGTTCACTATTTAAAAAAGAATGAAAAACAGAATAAATCTTACCCGTCGTTAACAGAAACTACAGGTTCTAAAAAAGCATCTTTAGAATATAGATTAATTGCGAAGTCGGATAAGTATTTCTTGCTAGAAATTGAACTACACACCGGAAGACATCATCAAATTCGAGTTCAATTATCGACTATTGGTTGTATAATTAAGGGGGATGTTAAGTACGGGGCAAGACGTTCAAATACGGACGGTTCAATTCATTTACACGCAAGGTATTTAGAATTGTATCATCCAACCACCAAAGAATTAATCAAGATAACAGCACCAGTTCCTGATGAACCATTATGGCAGTGGTTTGAAAAACAGATGTAAGGATTACGTATCAATTACTTTTTTTACAGAAAATAAATAATATTTCTCTAATCGTTTGGCGGTTTTACAGGATGAAAAGTTAATATCTATTGTCTAGACTTTTTTCACATATTTATAAAAGTCAATGATAACCGAATTACCCCATATTCAACAGTACCATTTAAAGCTTCAAAAATTGGTTTCAATGCCGTAGTATCTTCGATTGTTGGAAGTATTGCTTTTACTTTTTCAAAATCGGAATCATCTACATATGCTGAAAACTGAATAGGGTAGCCTTCTTGCATTAGTTTTCCTAAATGGGAATATACTGTCGTTACTGAAATGTTTCTTATTTCTGCGATATCATTTACGAGAAGCCCTTGTTGGATTAAATCGTATGTTTCTTCAAATGTAGATTTTTTTGGTCCAGAGTCTTTTATAAAAAGTTTGATTAAATCAATAAAATCTTGTCCATACGAAATATACTTTTGTAAACCAATACCTTGTATTGCCAGCATTTCATTTTCTGTAGTTGGTTTTTCTGCAGACATTTGAGTCAGGGTGGCATCACTAAAGACGATATACGCAGGAACATTCGCTTCATTTGATATTTTACGTCTCAATAATTTCAATCGATCAAAAAGTAATTCATCAGGAGATAAACTGGCAGGTTGTTTTTGGTTTTTTGATTTTTTGGATAATTTTTCTTTCTCTTGATAATGTGCCAGCTGAATTTGCAATTTTCCAAATAATACTTTTTCTCCAAAAGAACTTATTTTCAAATGCATGTTATCATCATAAGCAATTTCGATTAATCCGATATTTTTCATTTGAGTGAGATAAAACAACCATTGTTGAGAATTTAAATCAGCACCAATGCCAAATGTTTTTAACTCATGATATCCTTTTGAGAACATTTCCGTTGTTTTTGCCCCTCTCAGAATGTCGATAATCGAATTATTCCCTGCCTTTTCCTCGGCTCTTTTAATGGCTGACAATGCTTTTTGAGCTAGAATTGTGCCTTCAAATGTAGATGAAGGGTTTCTACAGACGTCACAATTCCCGCAATTTTCAGGAATTACTTCACTGAAATAGGCTAGTAATATTTTTCGTCGACAGGTCGTTGCTTCAGCATATTCAAGCATTCTGTTTAGTTTCTCCAACAAAACGCTACTATGCTCGCTTTCTTTTGCAAAATCTGAAAGTAATTTCACATCTCGGTAATTGTAATAGAGTAGGGTATCTGATGCTAAAGAATCGCGACCAGCTCTTCCAATTTCTTGGTAGTATCCTTCAATATTTTTAGGTAAATTATTATGTATAACCCAACGAACATTTGACTTGTCAATTCCCATTCCGAATGCTATGGTAGCGCACATGATAGGTATTTCATCATTAATAAAAGAAGTTTGAATTTTATCTCTTTCGTCGGAAGTTAATCCCGCATGATAATAATTTGCTTGTACATTGTTGTCGTTTAAGATTTGCGCCCATTCTTCCGTTTCTTTTCTGCTCAAGCAATAAATGATACCTGACTTACCTTCTCTAGCTTCAATGAAATCTAGTATTTGATCAATTTTTTTCTGTTTTGGGATATTTCCCCGAACTTCAAGATTTAAGTTAGGTCTATCAAAGGAAGAAAGGAAAGTTGTTGGATGCATTAATCCTAAATGTTCTTCAATATCTTTTCGTGTTATTTTATCTGCTGTTGCTGTTAAGGCAATAAATGGAATATGTGAAAGCTTTGTTCGTAGTACTTTTAATTGTGTGTATTCCGGCCTAAAGTCATGGCCCCACATGGATACACAATGTGCCTCATCTATAGCTATTAAGCTAATTGATAACTCATTGATCCAAGAATTCATTGCTGGTAATAATGTTTCAGGCGAAAGATATAATAATTTTAAATCCCCTGATTTAGCATCACTAATAATTTTGTTTTTTTCAAGCTCATTCACTGAAGAGTTGAAAAAAGCGGCATTTATTCCATTTGTTTTTAGCGCATCAACTTGATCCTTCATTAAAGAGATTAAAGGAGAAATTACAAGTGTTAAGTTCTCGAATAGAAGCGCAGGTATTTGAAAACAGATAGATTTTCCGCCGCCAGTGGGCATAAGTACGATACTATCTTTTTTATTGACAACATTATCAATAATTACTTCTTGTTGATCTCGGAAGTTATCGTATCCAAAAACTGATTTTAATTTTTTTTTCGCCTCTATGTTCATAGATTCAAAGGTAAGATTTGTCATTTGATTTAGGTGATTTATCTGTTATGTATACTAAAAATATGGTCATTGTTCTAAAGTTATGATAATAGTTTCAATTACGTTCTTGATTGTCGAACTATTTTTTAATAAATAGAACCTGGATTATTTTTTTCTACCTTGAATTACATTATAAAAGAATAAAGTAGCATGCTACAAGAATTTAACTGTATAATAGCCTTTTAAATGACTATAATTACTTTGTTTAGAACAATTATAATCAATTTAAATATCCATGAATTGAAGGTTTTTCATCATGTGAGTATATTTAGTAATGAATACCCCTTTGGACACCAACTTTTTTGCTTAGGCGGAAATCAAGATGATAAAATTGCAGTAAAAGCATACCCTTCAGAGCAATTTTAAGGGTGTCGAAGGCTGAATATTATAGTCTTTGAATTTTAAATTAAGACCCACAACCCACACAATCAAAATGTGAATCCGTTGGCTTGGTTCCATTTAATTTCATTTCAATGTTGTGGATTTGATCCTTGATATCCATATCTTGAAACATGTCACCTGTTAATTTTTCTTGTAATTGAGACAATTGGTCTTTTAATTCGATTATATTTTCCATCTGCTTTCGTTTTTCTAAATTTATTTCCTAATATCCGATTTATTTATCAATCCTGAGTATTTTTTTAGTACTTTTTTTTTACATATTTCATTTTTACGTAAATATTAATTAAAACAATTCTCAGTAGGATGGTTTTTAAAAAGTAATTCATTGTATGTTTCAATTTCACTTCTTATAATATGTTTAAAAGTTTGTTTATATATAGGTTTTTTCAATTCAATTTACATCAAAAAAATAGTGTATTTTTATATCGATAATGTAGGTCGTAATGATTTTATTTTTTTTCGAATGAATGAAGCTCTGTTATTAAAGGTTGGGAAAGCATTGGATAATGACATTATCCTTAACATTCCTTTTATTTCTGATTATCATCTCGAAATTTTTAAAGATGTCGAAGGAAATGTTTTTATGACTGATTTAAATTCGCTTAATGGCACTTTTGTGAATGGCAATAGGTTAAAGAGTTTTGTGATGCTGGTTGAAAAAGATGAAGTTTTTTTAGGTAGTGGATTTAGATTTCAGTGGGAACAATTGATTTCAAACAAAGCGGGAAGTGCAGATACTTCATTTAAACAAAAAGAACCTAAAAAATATCAAGATACGTATTCAATTAAAGCATCAAAAACGATAGAAAATAAAGAGAAAAAGCCATTTCTCCAAGAGCATTTAGATATATTTGTTATTTATGGACTCATTGTTGCTTTTTTCTTGTATTTTTATTTTAAGGTTAATTAATACGAGTTTTTCTCTCGTGTTCATTGCATGTAAATAAATACAAAATTCCCTTTTTAACTTTAACTTGTTATTAAAAAAAATAAGTCGAGTCTGCTCTTTATTAAATCATCCTTGATTATAAATAGAATTAGCTTCTTTTTGTACTTTGATTTCATTGCCATCGCTACTAAACATAGATTTCGGACTTTTTGAATAATCTTGAGACACTCTCTAAGGTGTTTATTCTTGCGTTATTAAATTCGGATTTCAAAACTATTTATTAGTCAAAGTTGTTTAAAATATACTAAATCGATATAGTTCTATTAAAATCTGTATTTAATGAATAAATATCAATAATTGATTTTTAAATAGCTACTAATGAGCTATATTTGTGCCGAATTAAAATGAACTATAATGAAAAAGACAAGTTTTTACGTGCTGGTTTCTTTACTTTTTGGGACAAATCTAATGTCTCAAAATTTAACTATTAACGAAAATAAAATAGCATTAACAAAGCCTTCTAAAGTGATTAATGAAACTGAAAAACGAGGGGTTTCATCATCTGTTCATATTTTTGAATCAACAGATTTTAAAAAAGTAGATGACAGTTATGTACTAAAATTTGAAACTTCTTCAGGGTTCACAACATTTGGTATTGGTTGGAATTCTAGTGATAATTCATTACTTGCAGGAAAATTTAAAATTGCTTTCAAAACTGAAATAGCACCAAATAGATTCGAGTTTGGAGAAATTAAAACAGGTGAAGGAGAAGTAACCCCTAGCGAAAACACGACAGGTTTATACTGGTCAGAGCTGTTTTTTGGATATGATGAATCTACAAGAAAACAATTATTCATCATAATCACCCCTCCCGCAGGTGTTACTATTGATAAAATCCAAGTTGATGTGATGGATTTAAGTAAAGAAATTGATCCTTCTCACGCAAAAAACATGGGGCAAAATAGTGAAAAATCAGTCGTATGCCCCGCAGTCCCTACAATTATTCAACGTGCTGATTGGTGTGGTTCATATACAGCTTGTACAAATGCGGCGTATACTCCCACGGTTATTACTCCAACTCATACTGTTATTCATCATGGCGCTTCACCTGATACGTATACAGATGGGTACGCAGTGGTTCGGTCGTATTGGAATTATCATGTAAATACGCTAGGTTGGTCGGACATAGGGTATAATTATTTATTTGATAAATTTGGAAATGTCTTTTTAGGAAGAAAAAATGCAAATTATTTAACGCAAGATGTCCGTGGGTCTCATGCAGGAAATTCAAATAGTTCTTCAATTGGGGTCAATTTTTTAGGAAATGGAGATGTAACCCTACCGACAACAATTCAATTACAAAAAGTATATGGTTTTCTTGGTTGGTGGTATAATAGTAGAAATATTAATCCAACAAGCTCTGAGTCAATTATTCTACAAAGTGGTGGAACAGCTACTTTAACAAGAATTGTTGGGCATAAAGATGTTAATATAGGAGGGACGGCTTGTCCAGGAACTACAATTTATGGTTTATTAGGAACAATTAGAACTGAAGTTACTGCTGTAATAAATGAATGCACGACCATTTTACCAGTATCTAATTTACAGTCTCAAGTGGGAGCTTGCCCGACAAATCAAGTAGTGTTTTCATGGACAAATTCAGGATCTGGTTGGTACATTCAAGTTTCAAATTCATCCACTTTTTCAGCTCCATATATAAAATATGTTTCCAATTTAACAACTTTCACTGGACCAACTGGTTTTGTATTGCAATCAGACGGAGTAAGTCCTTTAACTTTCAATGCAGGACAGACTTACTTTTGGAGAATTTGGGATAATACAAGTTTTGTTTCAGGTACTTCATTTTCTATGAATTCTGCTCCGTCTCAACCAAGTGCTATTTCTGGAACGGCATCTGTTTGTTCAGGAACGACTAATGCGTACAGTATTTCACCAGTAACAAACGCAACTTCTTATACTTGGTCAACTCCAACGGGAAGCACTATTTCGTCCGGACAAAATACAACTTCGATTGCAGTATCATCTGGCACATCTAGTGGTTTGATTTCCGTAACAGCTTCAAATAGTTGCGGAACTAGTGCAGCTAGTACATTTTCTGTTACAAGCTTAACTCCTGCCCCGTCTCAACCTAGTGCTATTTCTGGAACGGCATCTGTTTGTTCAGGAACAACTAATACGTACAGTATTTCAGCAGTAACAAACGCAACTTCTTATACTTGGTCAACTCCAACGGGAAGCACTATTTCTTCCGGACAAAATACAACTTCGATTGTAGTATCATCTGGCACGTCTAATGGTTTGATTTCCGTAACAGCTTCAAATAGTTGTGGAACTAGTGCCGCTAATTCTATATCTATAACGGTAAACACATGTAATGATGTAACAAAACCAACTACGATTGTAACGAATCCATCTTGGGTAACAACTAATTTTACGGCAAATTTCAATGATGCTGATAATGCAGGAGGAAGTGGTTTAAAATACCGTTTTTATCAAGTAACAGATTTAAATGGAACGGAGAGAAGAGCGAACAAAAATTTCGGATTTTTTAATGATAATTTCAACTCTACAATTCATGCAGATTGGACAGCTTTAACAGGTACGTGGGCAATTGCAAGTGGTGCGTTAACTCAACAAGATGCTACTACTACAAATTCAAATTTATATGCATCTGTTCCACAAGCGTCGGGTAATCAGTATTTGTATAATTGGAAAATGAAAATTTCTGGAACAGGAGCTAATCGAAGAGCAGGTTTGCATTTCTTTTGTGAAGATGCTACTCAAAGTAATCGTTTAAATTCTTATTTGGTGTACTTCAGGGCAGATGGAAGTGTTGCCCAAATATACGAATACTTAAATAATGTAATGTCATTAAAGGCTGAGGCGAGTTGTGCGATTATTCCGGGTACTCAATATGATTACAAAGTAGTATTAAATACAGTTTCAGGAGAAATAAATATTTATCAAAATAATGTTTTAATTGTTTCATGGACTGATTCAACTCCTTTAACTGTAGGAAATCAAGTGTCATTAAGAAATGCAGAATGTACGGTGGAATATGATGATTTTAGAATTTTCAAATCAAGAAGTTCATCTGCAATAGTAACCGCAGGAAACTCATTAACAAATGAAATAAGATACCAAAATGCAACTCTAGCTTCAAGTTCTGGTAATATAACTTCAATAACAACTGATGTTGCTAAAAATATATCAATTGAAAATACTTCAGTATGTAATTTAGATTTTTGGGGACCTTATGTATTACCACTTGTAAATGACGGTACTGCAGCTGACCTTTCTTCTCAATCAAGTTTGACATCAATTTCAGCTAACTGGACAGCAACTTCAGATCCAAACAATACTATAACTTCATATTCTTATGCGATAGGGACATCACCGGGAGCTGTAAACATTTCAAACTGGACATCGATTGGTAATAATGTATCTTTTACAAGAACTGGTTTAACCTTAGTTACTGGAACGACATATTATATTTCTGTTAAATCTACAAACGCTGCAGGATTAGTCTCTGCAGTCAAAAATTCAAATGGTGTATTGGCTGGGGCAGCAGTGAATAAAATGCTTCTAAGCAATTCTATATTAACTAAAGCGCCATTTGAAATAAATGTGTATCCTAATCCAGTTGAAGAACTATTAACTATTTCTGGATTAGAAAATAATATGGAAATTAAAATATACAATTTAACCGGACAAAAAATGATTTTTGATCACAACTTAGGGAATAATACGATTGATGTTTCTGACTTAACAGGGGGAATCTATATTCTTGAAGTAATTTTAAACAATGAAAGAATTCAAAAGAAATTTGTAAAAAATTAGACTAAGAAAAGATCTTTTAAGGCTCTAAGTATTATTTTTAATAAAAAATAAATTGCCAATATGGTAATTATTCTAATAAAAAATGAGTTTTAAGTTAACTATCTGAAAAATTCCTGAGAATCTTGAATGTTATTTTGGCAAAAAAAAAGTGCTTCCAAAAGAACGAATAATAATGAAATCGATGGAAAAAATAAAAATCACTTAGCACTACCATTCTTCAATTTCTACTGTTTATTTTTAATGTGTTGAAAAATAAAAATGACCTTTCAAACCATTCTGCTTTTAAGACTGTATTTTTACGAATTAATATTTACTAAAACATACTTATGAAATTTTTCATCGATACAGCAAATTTAAATGATATCAGAGAAGCCAACGATCTTGGAATCTTGGATGGGGTAACTACCAATCCATCTTTGATGGCAAAGGAAGGTATTACAGGAGAAGTAAGAATTCTTCAGCATTATATTGACATTTGTAGTATTGTAGATGGAGATGTGTCTGCTGAAGTTATTGCCACTGATTTTGAGGGAATGATTAGAGAAGGAGAAGCGCTGGCAGCCTTGCATAAAAATATTGTAGTAAAAATTCCAATGATATTAGAAGGAATAAAAGCAATCAAATATTTTTCAAGTAAAGGTATTAGAACAAATTGTACATTGATTTTTTCTAGTGGGCAGGCTTTATTAGCAGCAAAAGCAGGGGCGACCTATATTTCTCCATTTATAGGAAGATTAGATGATGTTTCAACAAATGGTTTAGACTTAATTGCGCAAATTCGTTTAATCTTCGATAATTATGGATTTAATACAGAAATTCTAGCGGCTTCAGTTCGACATCCAATGCACATAATTAATTGTGCTGAGATAGGTGCGGACGTTATGACGGGGCCGCTAAGTGCGATTAAAGCTTTAGCAAAACATCCTTTAACGGATTTAGGTCTTCAGCAATTTTTAGCAGATTACGCAAAAGGAAATTCTTGAAAATAAATATAAGCAGATGCAGTATAGACGGCATCTGCTTATCAATTTTCTATTTTTTTGTTGCTTTCGATTTCTCTAATGCAGTGCACATCGCCACTGCATTTTTTACATTTATAACCTTTCCCGTTACCGATAATGTAGCAAAGTCCACTAGGGTTTCGGAACCCGGTAAAAACTCTTTCTTCCCTTTATAAGATTTTCCAGATTTTAACATAACATCCTTAATTTCATGCATAGTAAGAGTGGGAAAGTAGGAAGCTAATAAAGCACCAACTCCAGCTACCATAGGTGCTGCCATAGATGTGCCTTGGAGTTTTGTGTATTTACTTTGTGGTACAGAATTGTAAATCTCAAATCCAGGAGCAAAAATATCTACTTTCGTTTGACCGTAATTACTAAAGTTTGCCGCCAATTCTTTCTTCGTTGTTCGAGTTGAAGCGCCAATTGTTAAGAATAAGTCCAATTTTTCTTTCTGAAAACTATAGACAGAAGTGGGATAATTCGGACTTTCATCAATGTCAGTCCCATCATTTCCTGCCGCATGAACAAGCAGAACTCCTTTCGAGTCAGCATATCTAAACGCTTCAAAAACTTCTAGTTGATGAGGAGAATAAGCTTTTCCAAAAGACATATTAATAACTTTCGCTCCATTGTCAACTGCATAACGAATAGCTAAAGAAATATCTTTATCACTTTCATCGCCATTTGGAACTGCTCTTAATGCCATTATTTTAATGTCGTTAGCAACTCCATCGCCGCCAAGTCCATTTCCTCTGATTGCGCCAATAATTCCACTAACGTGAGTACCATGTAAGGCATCTGGTCCTTCTACATTGTTGTTTCCGTAATTTTTGTCCAGAAAATCATGTGGATTATCACCAATAATAGTTCGTTCGTTAAAATCAACATTTAATGAATAATTCAACATTTCTGTGATTTGTTTTGTTTGTGCTTCAATTACTTCCATTGTTAATTCCCCGGATAAAATAGCACCTGCAATTTGTTTTACTTGCTTATCCTCATCTGTTGAAGGATTCCATTTTTTAAGGTCGTCAGACGTGTAATTTTCTTTTTTCAGCTTGTCAGCGACCATTAGAGGAACCTGTTTAATCATAATTGGAAGCATCTCTAATTGAGGAAGATATTGCGAGTAATTTGATAATTCACTTTCTACATCTGCTTGTACTTCAAGAAATAAATCATATTCTCTGCGATCGTTTGCTGAAATTGTTGCTGGGTCAACTCCTTTGAATTTTGCACTTAGGTCGCGTAAAATTCTTGTTTTTTCAAGGTTTGCTTGATCAACATTTTCCCCTGTTGAATTTCCTAGAAAGTTCCAACCATGAATGTCATCAACGTATCCATTTTTGTCGTCATCAATTCCATTTCCTGCAATTTCATTTGGATTTACCCAAATTTTACCTTGTAAATCTTCATGTTCAATATCAACTCCTGAATCGATCACAGCAACAATCACTGTGGAGGACTTTTTACCGTCTAATTTTTTGTATGCTTTTTCTGTTTGCATGCCAGCGCCATGACCATTGTACCAATTTAATATTTGTGGATCAACTTGTCCATAAATTAATGCATTAAATCCGAAGGTGAAAAATGATAAGGCTAACTTGATTATGTTTTTTTTCATAGTTATTTTATTGAAATAAAGAAATTTAAATTATCTGATATGCAAAAATGTAAAAAAATGATAGATATACAATAGTAATTTTACCTAAAGGTCGTATATTTACTCCACAAGGTTTATTTTAATTATAAAAGGTTGTCATGAAATTACTCGTATTAACAATAATTGCACTAACATATTCAGTGTTATCTTTTTCTCAAAGTTCACATCCTAAATTTAAAGAATGCCTTAAAAAATCTCCTGATAAAATGACTGCTTTTTGTCTAAAAAACGAGAATGGATTAGTCGATTTTTTATTGAAAGAAAATATTAAAATAAAATACAGAACTTCTTCATGGCTATTTATTACAGCAACCCCAAGTTGGATAAATGACAATCAATCCAATGGAAATATCAAACAATTTTATTTTGAAACGGGACCGCCTCAATTATTAAGTGATACAATTCGTTTATCAAGATACGTGGAGCCAGTGCATCAGGGATTGGGAGGGCTTGCTCAACCATACACAGGTGATGGAGTTGTGATAGGAGTTATTGATACTGGAGTAGATTTTAATCATCCTGATTTTAAATTTGCTAATGGGAAAACAAGAGTAATGAGAATTTGGGATCATACTGACAACTCTGGGCTAAATACCTATACTGAATATGGCATGGGACGATTATGGGATAGTACAGATATCAATAATGGAACTTGTACATATCTCCCAACTAATAAACACGGAACACAGGTTACAGGCGTTGCCGCAGGTAATGGATTAGCAAATGGTAAAAATAAAGGAATGGCTCCTGATTCAAAAATAGTGATGGTTGTAACGGATTTAAATGCTACCAATTGGACATTAACAGTAGCGGATGCTTGCGATTACATCTATAAATTTGCAGATTCTTTAGGTTTACCTGCTGTCATTAACCTCAGTGCAGGAGGCTATTTTGGTAGTCATGACGGGAATGATCCTGGTACTGTAGCAGTAGAACAGATGCTTGATGCAAAAGGGGGGAGAATCCTTGTTACAGCAGCAGGAAATGGAGGAGCAGCATCCAGTGGTAAATTTCATTTAGAGGGAAACGTTACCGCGGATACCACTTTTGTATGGTTTAATAATCAGTATGTTGCTGGGCCTCCTTCGACTAATACAGTTTATTTTGATTTATGGGCAGATACTGCTGATGCTCATTTTGATTTTGCTTTTGGAGCTGATAAACCTGCTCCATCCTATGGTTTTAGAGGTAGGACTAGTTTCAGTAATGCACGTGATAATCTAGGTGTTGTTGTATATGATACGATTTACAATGGATCAAATAAAATAGCTTCAATGCAAATTTGGACAGAAATAATAGATAGTGCTTTTCATTTAGAATTTTTTATGGAAGATGTCGATTCAACAACCTATAAGTATAGATTTATGACGAAAGGTACTGGTAAATACGATTTATGGAGTGGTGCTTGGCTGGGAGCAAATGACATGGAACTAACTTTACCAAGTGCAGCTATTGTTCCCGAAATTGTAAATTATCAAATGCCAGATACTTTACAAACCATGGTTTCTTCATTTCAGTGTTCTGAAAAAGTAATATCGGTGGCTAATTGCAGAAATAGACTTACATATACCAACAAAAATGGTACTATTTCAACACCTACGCCTAATCCAGTCGGAAATATTACGAGCTCATCTAGTCGGGGTCCAAATAGATTGAGACTCCAAAAACCAGATGTTACTTGTAACGGAGATATAACTTTTTCTGCTTCTACCTTAGCATATCTTGGGAATCCGGCGAATAATAATAATATATTAACAGGTGGTTGGCATTCAAAAATGACGGGTACTTCAATCGCTTCTCCAGTAGTAGCAGGAATTGCAGCGTTGTACTTACAAAAATGTCCAAACGCTTCCTATTTGGATTTTAAGCATGATTTAATTGCTACAAGTACTACCGATATGTATACAGGAACGGTTCCAAATTATACGTATGGTTTTGGAAAGCCTCATGCCTTAAATTTATTATTAGGGCCGAATAATATTCCAATTCTGGGAGATCCGACAATTTGCCTTGACCCCGTTACATTGACTACTGACACTTATTCAGCTGTTGATTCGGTTGTTTGGAATACGGGACTTAATGCTGCTTCTATCACAACTTCGGTGGCTAATGTGTATTCAGCTTCTATTTATTATGGTGAGGGATGTGTCGCTCATTCAAACAGCGTGAATGTGATTCAAGGATTAATTCTTCCTAGCCCTATAATTTCAAACATGGGAGCTATACTCATGTCGGACGTTCAAACAAATTATCAGTGGACATTAAATGGTTTGGAAATACCAGGTGAAATCAGTCAAACACTGAGCGCTGTGCCTCCTTATGGCAGTTATAACGTAAAGTCTGTTTCCGTCGATGGTTGTGTGTCGATATCTAATTCACTTGATTTAACTTCTGGTTTAAGCGCAGAAGTAATAAAAGGTATTTCAATTTCTCCAAATCCTACAACGTCTGATTTTTCAATAAAATTGGATGATCAATTGATTTCAATATCAGCAACTGATGTGAATGGAAAAGAAGTTAATTTAATCGAAAAGGGAAATGATACTTTTTCACTATATCATTTGAGATCAGGAAGTTATTATTTAAAAATTGTTACAGATAAAGGTTTATTTCGATCTAAAATCATAAAAATGTAAATTGTATGACAAGATTTTTTACTTTTGACCTTTGTAAATAAAAAAGAATGAATTTAACAGGTATTATTGCAATTTCAGGAAGACCAGGACTTTTTAAAGTGATTGTTCAAGGAAAAAATAACGTTATCGTCGAATCTCTAGTGGATAGAAAACGTTTTCCAGCTTATTCTTCAGACCGTATTTCGGCTTTAGAGGATATAAGTATCTATACACAAGATCAGGAGAAACCATTGAAAGAAGTCTTTAAAATAATTTTCGAAAAAGAAAAAGGAACTGAAACTATTTCTCATAAAGAGAGTGATCTGAACTTAGTTAATTATCTATTAGACATTGTACCTAACTATGACCAAGAAAGGGTCTACGTTTCTGATATAAAAAAAATATATCAATGGTATAACTTACTTCATAAATCAGGGGAATTGAAATTGATTGAAACCAAAGAGGAACTTGTAGAAGAGCCATTGGAAGAAATTAAATCTGAAAAGAAAGTGGCGGCGAAAAAAACAACGTCTGTTGAAAAGAAGACGATTTCCGCTAAAAATACGGCAAAAACTCCTAAGGGAATTAAAGCGAAAACAGTTAATCCTAAAGGAAAAGAAGATAAAATTTTAGGAACTAAAACCATGTCAACTCAAAACAATATTTGATAATAAAATAATAACTATCAATAAAAGTCGGATTTTTTCCGACTTTTTTTATGGATTGAACATCCAATTTTATTTATTGTTTTAGATGAAAAGAGGGTTTCAAAGTTTGAAAATTGTTCAAACGAGATGAATCGTATTAAGAAGTATTTCCTGAGTAAATTGAGTCAGTCAATAAAAAAAAGTAAAATAAAATCACTCTCTAAATTATTACTTCGATTTTGTAACTGTTTTTGGTTACTTTCGTAAGGAAAATTCATAAATACTAAATTAAGAAATAAGCAAATTTTATGGCGATTACCGCACACACTCTTATTTTGGTTGCGACAATTCTCTTGTCTTTAAATGCTATGAATAAGGAAGCCTTGAAGGAAAAAATGATGTTTATTCCTTATTTATGTAAAAATGAAAATCAAGGATATAGGATTTTTAGCCATTTATTCATTCACGCAGATATTCCTCACTTGGCATTTAATATGATGTCTTTTTATTTCTTAGGAACATATTTAGAAATGGAATTAATTATTTATTCTGGATTCATAAAAGGGGAAATTTACTTTGTTTTACTTTATTTTTTAGGAGGATTATTTGCCACATTAATTCCGTATGCGAGAAATCATGATAATCCCTATTACAGATCTTTAGGCGCTTCTGGAGCTGTTTCAGCTGTAGTTTTTGCTTTTGTAATATGGAATCCCATGCAAGAATTACTTGTAATGTTTTTCCCAATGAAAGCATGGCTTTTTGGAATTCTATATTTAGCTTATGAAATCTATGCAGATAAAAAGGGAAATACGGGTATAGCGCATGATGCACATATTGGTGGAGCAATTTTTGGAATTATCTTCATTTTAATTATTAATATTGAAGCAGGAAAACATATATTGGATTTAGTATTTTAGATTATGGCACAATTATTTGTAAATTCAAACGGAACAATTTTACCGAACGATGGCCCCAGTATAATAGCGGGAAATCGAGGGCATCTATATGGCGATGGTGTTTTTGAAAGTATAAGAATCATGAACGGAAAGCCATTAAATATGGCAAATCATGTAAAAAGGTTATTGGAAGGCGCTGTAGCGCTGAAGATGAGACCTTCTGTTTTTTTTACGGTTGCATTTTTTGAAGAAAAGGTAAAGCAACTTATTGAAAAATCAGAAATTATTGAAGGAGGAAAATGCCGAATTTCTTTAGATAGGATTTCCGGAGGAACGTATACACCAGCATCCAACGAGGCTGTCTATTTTATTGAAGTATATCCAATAGAAAATAATAATTTTGATTTGAATTCAAAAGGTTGGGAAATTGATTTATATTCTGATTTAAAAAAGGTAAAAAATAGTTTATCCAATTATAAAACAAAAAATGGATTATTGTATGTGATGGCAGCAATTAACGCGACAGAACGTCAATTAGATGAAGTGTTAATTGTAAATGAAAAAGGGGCTATTTTAGAGAGTTCAAGTTCTAATCTTTTTGTTGTCAGTAATGGCGTTTTATACACTCCGGGACTGGACGAGGGCTGCCTTGCCGGAACGATGAGGATGCAAATAATCAATCTTGCGGTTTCTCATGGGATTAAAGTGTATGAGTGCACAATTTTTCCTCAAAATATAATTGCTGCTGATGAAATTTTTCTAACAAATGCGATTAGAGGGATTACTTGGGTGAGTGGTTACAGAACAAAAAGGTACTTTAATAATAGCTCACGTAAATTAGTAGCTTATCTAAATGATCACTGGGAAAATGTTTTAGGAGAATAGTTTT
>Ga0114970_10001872_pt1 | contig 15735 bp, 16 predicted proteins | sample M_140205_XF_Meta_FD_87030 | JGI IMG/M metagenome (GOLD analysis project Ga0114970, IMG submission 87030) | Freshwater microbial communities from Lake Montjoie, Canada to study carbon cycling - M_140205_XF_MetaG | ecosystem: Environmental > Aquatic > Freshwater > Lake | place: Lake Montjoie... | reverse complement strand
CTCTCACCCCGTTGCAATTCGATTGCTCTAAATTAGACTCCGAGGCAATGAATTGTTTTCGCCGTAAATAATCACTCTGATTATTTGCATTGCCTTTTTGGGACATGGTAAAAAATATATATATTTTGACTATATTTTTATTTTCAAATTTTGAACATTACACCATCCTTTTCGATAAATATTGATTTATTGTATTATATCCAAAATAACCGATAAGTGTTCCGACAATACCCCCTGCAATCAATTGTTCGACAGTATGTCTTCTATATTTCCAGCGTTGATAAAATGTAATGGCGCATAAAAAAATCCCCATAAATGCCCATAAAACGTTCCGTTTTACCATGTATAAATACATTACCGAAAAAACGGCCAATTGTACATGTCCGGAAGGCATTCCATATTGTTCTGCATTTGTATAAATTTCATTGTCTGAATAATGAATTGGATTTTTAGGGCGGGGTTGTTGAATAAAATTTTTAATCAATTTGTTTATTAAAATATTGAATGCAAAAAAAGAAAAATACCCAATTAAATAGGGTAATTGATTTTTTAAAACATATCCTGTAAATATTACTAAAATTACTGCACTATTATATCCGATATAATCTACTGTTTTTTCGGTATAACTTATTATTTTTTCGATTATACTTGTTATAGTCATTGAGGTATAATTATTATTTATGGAATTGATTATCTATAATTAATAATTATATTGTTTATTTCTCAAATTTTATCATCTGTTCAAACTCCTTCGATATGCGGCGCACATCTCCGGAGTTCATCACCGCAGGAAGCTCACCTACACCTAACGTCTCTTTCAGCTCAGGCTCGCTCCATTTTTATTTTGCCAATTTATTTGAGGTATATAATTGTTCACAAATGAGCGAAAATGCCCATTCGGCGCCATTTAAATCCACTATATTTCCACGATCATTTACTAATTGAATTTTCATTCGACGTAAATTAACCGGTCCGAAATAAGTTCGTTCTTGATTTTGTAAACTGCCGCCAAATTCTATATATGGAGTACCTGCTGTCCCCGTTTTTATAGGAATAATTCCAAAAATATCATTCACTGATATTCCCGAAGAAACAGTACCGTAATTGTTATTCGTGCGTTGATTTTTTAAATCTAACAATTGATTTGCTGAATATATCGAATTTTGTGTAATCGCATTATTCTGATAACTTGTCGACCCCAAGCCTTTTATTCCTGTAACTATATTATTTCCATCTGCATCACATTCTTGAACCGCACGATTCGCATAAGATGGAAGAGGTATATCCGTTTCTCTTTTCGTAATGGTTATCAATCCATCATTCAAATGATTTTGAGTAAAATCATCCATAATAATCATAAAATAACTGAATAAGAATATGCATATTGTTGTATCCCCCGTGATAGATGCTATATTTGTGTTTTGATCATATGAAAACTTGGTATTTATATAGGTTGAATAATAAGAAGTAGTCGCATTCACTACTGTCATATTTGATTGTGATAAACTATATATTTGTAAATCTCGGAAACCTAGCATCCATCCAAGCGTCGAATCAATATACGTGTTCCGCAAATTTAAATTAGATGAACCCGATAATTTACAATCCGAGTTATAATTGAATGATTCGTCATAAAATACTAATTTAAAATCATTCGTTGTAAATACCTTGTTTATGTTTAAATATATATACACGAGACCGTCATTCTCTCCAAAAAATATTTTCGAACCAATGGTCAGCGGATTATTGGCAAATTGAGTGTTTATTGCATTTAATAATGTATATCTCGAATAAATAGTGCCCGAACTAGTTGCCGGTATTGTTATCGTTATATTATTTTTAGTACTATTTTGTATATAAACGCCTCCCTCAGCATTATATAATGGTTTTATATAAAATATGTTATTGGTAGGATATAATGTTATTGTATTATTCGACGGATCATTGGAATTTCCTGTTGGGGGGTGTGATGCAATAATTTTCGCTTCTTGTATATCAATAATGTTCGAATTGGGATAACTACTCAATACGTAAGATGAATCAAAATATAAATTTTCTGTCCATGAATTGTAAGAAATATCAGTGAATATTACTTTATAATCTTTATATGTCAATGCATTGTTTATTTTTATATCTAAACTTATAGTAGATATACCACTCGTGGTATATTGCGAAACTTTTGATTTGGATAAAAAGTTTATAGGTATGCTAATTGGTATTGATATGCCACTGCTATCTATGTATGGTAGATTTATTATTGTCGGAGGATATGTTTTTTGTGTCGTTATGTTGGTTATAATGTTAGTTGATGTATCAATAATCGGCGCTTTGTTTAAAAATGCATAATTAATCGCGTTTAATAATTCCGGTAATGAATTATATATTATAGAACCACTAGGATCTCTATACCATTTCGGTTGATTTGCAAGGGTCGAAAATGTATATGGATATATTCCATTATCCGAATTATCATTCGTAAAATTTACCCAGCTATTTTTGCTCAAATCGTCTGGAAAAATTGGTTCATTACCTGACATGTCGATTTGTCTACCTAATTTGTTCGCATTCGATGATGTATCGTATCCAATATATACATAATATGGCGATTCATTTTCATTTCCATATCCATATCCATATTTGGGTGTAATTTTGATTCGATTGTTGGTATTTGTTATTTTATAAGACTGTTGTACGGGTATTGTATAACTATAACTAGCTAATGATATATCATATATTTGTGGTATGTATGCCTGGCCGGCATATAGCTCCTGGTATGCAGACAATGTGCTGTCTGGGTAAAGAGAGATATCGCCGAAACCCTGCACTGGAGCATATGGACCGACCAGTCCTGACCCCAAGAGACCGTCTGGAAATCCAAGACTTTGAATCGATGACCCATCTGTCTGATAAAATATGGATTGTGAAAAATCGATACTATATTGATGTTCATTGAAAATTTTATTTATGGAAAATTTCATATTCATATTTCCATTTTCATCAATCGTACAAAATGGATTATCAGTGGGATACGTGAATAATTCGTTAGGTGGATACATATTTACTGCATCTGAATATCCCGTGTTTATTGTTGCTAATATGCTCGGGATATTCATATCCATATTATTTAAATAATTTCCTAATCCTGAAGGATAATTAATTATATAATCATTTAAGGGTATGTCGTACAATGGTTTTATACATTTTAATGTAATAGATACGGGTTGATTTGCTATAAATGGATCATCAGGATTAGGTATTTCTGCCGAAATATTTTCCAAAACATTGACTCTATTTTTAAAATTAAATGCGGATGATTCATTACCAGTTCCTATCCATATCTGCGAATCATCTGGAAAAATTACCGCCGTTTTCATATTTTTTAAATTTATTATCTTTGTTCGATCCCACTTTATCGTCATTCTAAAACGCGTTTGTCCTCGTTCCCCCCCAACGACATATTTTGGATATAATTCATTCGCCGGAACTGTTATAAATCCTGAATCTATAAATTCTGGAACGGATTTAATTGCGTTATTTACAAAGGATATATAATTTGTTCTATTAAATGATCTACCTGATGCTATATTATTTGATATATCATATATACTTATCATTTTCTGTGTTTTTATATATTGCGCATTTAATGGATCACTAAACCACGTAGCATCATATTCTGTCAATCCACTAACATCGTAAAAATAGTATATATTGAATATACCGTTTGTACCATTGAGATCGAAAAACGTTCCATTTTCAAATGTAGCGCCGTATAATACAGATGAAAATACATAATTGGGTTGATAATATTGTGTAGGTATAATATTTTGGGCCGTATTAAAATCGGTATAATTTCCAATCGAACGCGTATTTTTATTATATACGAACCCTAAAAAATTGGATAAGCTGGTCGAACTACTATCAAATGTTTCAGTATATGGTATATTATCTTCACCACTACTCAACTGACCATTTTGAAAATCAATGTAATAATGTGTTTGGTTATATATAGTTTTTATATCTACAATTATTGTCGCTTTCATATCTTGTGTACTATAAGTAATTCGTGTAGTTCCAAAATCGATATCTTGCAGCGGGTATAAATTTGCCTCTATCGAATAATTAATATTATTTATTAAATCTGGAATCGAATAATTTCCAGGGGCTATTTCGATTTTATAGTCGTAAAATCCATTATTTATACCATCCGTATTTCCTTTAATATAAAAAAAATTTCCGCCAAAAATAGAAGATATTGTGTACCACGTATATGGTATTTGTATAGAATACAATTTTAATGATACTACATTTGGTATTGATTCTGACAAATTAAAGGTGAAATTAGTTGACATTGAATTGAGTTTTGTTTTATCTCGATATTGACTATCAATGCTAATTACACGTTTTATTGTTTCTTTTAACACCGGATTTAATTGACCGGGGGTATAATCTAATGATTTAACGTAGTCCAATGAGTGTTTGTTTGGCGTTTTTGTAGTTTCAATAAGATCGGTACTAATAGTAGTACTTGGAGTTGTTGGTTGCATTATTTTCGAAGTTGTCATTTTCATCGAATCAAAACCCTCTTTTATTTTTTTATTATTGCTCTCTTTTTCATTTTTTTCATTTTCTCCATTTTCTTCCTCTTCTCCATCTTCTTCGTCCTCTCCTCCATTTTCAAAAAAATGATCATATATTGATTGAAAAAAAATGGTATTTTTTCGCGATTCTTCGCCCGACGTTTCACTGTATCTTTTTATCATTATTATTATTTTTGCCTCCAGTTCTCGGTCGGTTGGTTTTACCAAATCTAAAATATCAAACAACTCATTGTCTGAATATTTTGTAATATCATAAATATCTTCTGAATAAATGACTGGTTGTTGGATTATTTGGTTTTGTTTTTTTTTATTGTTATTTTCATTATAATTTTCGTTGTATTTTTCCATTCGTATTGTTTTACTTATAGATATCATTTATATTTTTTGTTATGTTATTTACTTTCATTTATTTGTTCGCTCATTCTATTTTTAAACATTTTGGCAATAAAATCTACTAAATCCAATATTTGACTGCATCTGTATAATATATCTATGGGAAATGTTTTTAGTCCTTGAAGTCGTTTCATATGTCTCGATCCAGTGAAGCACAAAATATCAAATACTTTCATTATTCGTTCTTCTTCTTCATTCATCGATCCGCGGTCAATTCTATATTTCCCCAAATAGGCATATCGATTATAATTCTGATTGGAATATACCAAATATTTTTGCGGAATCGAGTGATTTCTAACCATTCCTATCCCTATTATTTTATTCGTTTCATTGTTCATTTCCAATACAAATAAAATGGCGTCAGATGGTATTTGATTCCCATTTTGTTCCGGTGATGGATAAATACAGCCTAGTTTTTCGTGTTGTTTTCTATATGCAATATTTTCACTCCATGTAGAATTGTTGAATCGAGTCGTTACTAATATATTTTTTCTTGTTTTTTTATATTCTTGGATTCGACTATCGGTTGCATTTTTGCGACGCAAAGATTGTTTTTGTTTCGGTATTATTGATTGCATTTTTGTTTGTTATTTAATATTATTGTGCAATGATATAAATTCAATTTTATTTTGTCATTTGAACCAAGCGTAAAAAAATAATATATCTTTTATTATTTTGTTAAATTGTTTTTTTTATTTTTGTGAAACTCCTTCACTAAAGTTCAGTTGATCATACGCTCATCTCGGCTACTTTCGGTAATCCGGATCGCTCCAAACTACTCGATACAATTCGCCAATACCATGGGGCATTATGTACAATTTTTACATTTTTGCCATTTTTAAACCGTTCCATTATAAATACACTTTGTATATTGACAGTATTCCATTTCATTTTAATGAAAATTCTTTTATAATTCGCATCATTGTGTATAGGTACTTCAGTTATTTTTTCAATGCGTCCTATATTTAATTTACAAAACACTTCGAATATATATTCTTTCGCAATTGTTGCGTCTATTTTTGGTATGCAAATAGTCGGATATTTGGTGCAAACCGTGTTTCCGCTTGTAGCAGTCGGTGGATATTGAACTAGTTTAATATTGTGCGGTTTTTTATGTAAATATTCTTGTATCTCGGGGTTTTTATTCATTATTTATTTTGTTTTTATTTTTGTTTATTTTTGTTTGGTTTTTGTTTATTTTTGTTTATTTTTGTTTGGTTTTGTATTTAATTGACCTTCAATTATAAAATCAATTTTTTATTTTACCTATAAACAAAATAAAGAATGAACTGCAATATTATTTATATCGAATGACAGACGCTGCGACAGATAGTATACAAAAAATGAAAGTAGCTATTTGTTATTGGGGTATGTCTCGTTCTACTCGACACGTATATCAATCACATTACGACAAATTATTCAACATATTATCAAAAAACAATATTGCATTCGATACATATATGCATTCGTGGGAAACGAACCAAAATATGGTTTGGGGCACGGATGTCAATATTCCACACGATATGAATGAATATAAATTATTAAATCCTACTGAATATAAATTAGAAAACCAAGACGATTTTCTAAGCACTATTCATTTTGACGATTATTTCGACCAAAAAATGTACGATACTTATGGCGATTCTCCTGAATACGAATGGAGACCATATCTCGTTCGCAATCATATATGCGCATTGGAAAGTCAAAAACGCGTAACGGCGATGTGTATCGCATCAAATAAACCCTACGATTTCGTCATTTATGTTCGACCAGATGCGCGTTTTTTCGAAGAATTTCCGTGTAAAATTTTACAAACAATTGGTCAAAATGAAATTGGTATTCCCGATTTCAAACAATGCGAAGGATATAATGACCGATGCGCCGTTGTACCATTTTTTTCTTGTCGACATTATGCATACCGAATTGACGAATTGAAAGAATTTCGCCGAACACAAGGCAGAATTGTTTCAGAAAAGGTTGCAAAATATAGCATTGACCGACATTTTACAAAAGTCCATTTTTTCCCTTTTTATTTTCATTTGGTACGTCCCGATGGCAATGAGACTGTTCATTAAATTCTATATAAATAATGTTGTTGTAATAACAACATTATTGCTACCCCCTTTATTCCCTGCTGTCTCGTGTAATGGTTCAGTCGGATAAATATTATTTATAATATAATTTTGAATTTAAAGAAATTCATCATGTATTTTTTTGGTTATGCTATAAATGTGCAGTTTCGAGACATACAATATATTGTTGTTGCTTTAAGTTATTACTTCCATAATATACTTTAGCCAAATGAGTTTACCGGCGTTTAATATGTGTAAAATACTCCTCCGTCTAATATAAATATAAAAATATACGCAATAAAATGAATGTTGAAAATGATTCGGATTTAGATCTTTCTTGGACAGATGAATATAATAATTCTGTCGACGATTCGCGAAATTATTGTCGAGAACCAATGGAAGACATTGACATCTATTTTGTATATATCAATCGTTTTTCAGAAATCGACAATTTGAGATGTGAGACACACCCTCTTCAAATATCATCTGATAAAAGTTGCAGTATTTTATCAAATCACCATATATTGCATTTGATTCAATCGAATAAGAAAAATACTTTGGATTCCAAATATAAATTATTTGATATTTTAGTATATTCCATCCCACTTGAACCAGAAAATGTATACGATTTTTCGAAAATGAATGAACAACAAATTGGTGAAAATTCAAAATCTTTTTTACGATCCATTTCCGCAGTGAATGATATACATTTTACCCCTTCTATTTTCGTATTTCATCATTTGAATTCGATTTTCTTTCTATTTAAAGAAAAATTGTTGGCGGGCGAACAACATAATTATACAAAAAAAAATATTCAGTCTATATTGAAACCAACCATTGAGAAAGATAATGATCAAAAAATGACCGAATCAACTAACCTATCTAAAAAATCGACCAAGAAAGTACGTATTGCATTAGATAATAATACACATATCAAAATAAATAATCATTCACATACTGCCAAAATAAGAATGGAATAATGTGGATTGAGATTCTATTATAATTTATTTGTATATTATATATTATAATTGTAAGTAATTATAATGCCACTAAAATCTGCATTAAAATCAACTTTATCAAAAAAATCTCCATTACGAAAAAATATATTAGATCGTACAATGAAAGTTTTTACAAAATTATTTAGAAAACCAAAAAATAAGATTTTTAGAATTGAGGAAGATAAAAACAAAGTCGATAATGTTAGTCCAAATGAACGTAAATCCTTAAACAAATATTATAGCCAAACTATAGAAGAAAAACAAAATGCCGAAAAAGAATCGCGAAAAGAATTGCAAGCAGAAATGATGAACAAAACACCCGCTGAAATTCAAGAATTGATTAAAAAATATAATAATAGAAAATTTGATAAATATTATACAATGAGAGATAACAATAGAAGAAATACTCGTCAATTACCCCAATATATCAAAGGAGGAAAACGAATGTCAAAAAAGAATCGTAGTAAAAAAAATCGTAAATAAATTACCGAAAGCTTTAGTCGAGTCTAATAAAATAATAAAATGGATATAAATGAACGATTTTATTATTAATTATAAAAATAATAAAATAATAATAATAAAACAACATTAAAACAATAAAATGATTAACGATATTGAAAATTTCCCTCCTATAAATGTATCTTTACCCAATCATTGCCAGAAAATAAAAGACGATATTGTTCATTTTTATTTCAACCTTTCTAGAAAATGCGGCGACCAAGAATTGCGTAAAATGTCTACACAACTTGGACTTATTCTTTTCGAAATAAAGCTACATATTAAAAATCATTCTAATAACTCTAGTCCTGATTCCGGATCTCCGTTCTTATTTTATGTCAATTTACTTTTTAATCTCATTGCACACACACGCGACATTTCATTCGGAAAAGGAGAACAACAATTAACATATATGATGCTTCATACTTGGTATTCGCATTATCCGATTCTCGCCGTATTTGCATTAAAAACAATTGTGTCGTCCGAAAATAATAGTTCCGGTGAACTTTCGTATGGTTCGTGGAAAGATATTCCGCGATTCTGCGATTATGTAAGACGTAATTCGGATCAAGGTGATAATCATCCATTCATCGAAACCGCTGTTGAAATGATGAACAGACAATTGTTGACAGATTCGCTTGCTGTTTGTGATTCCGCCGATGGTAGGACCCACATTTCAAATGTAGCAAAGTGGATTCCCCGCGAAAAATCACAGTTTCACTGGGTCTTTGAAAAATTGGTGATACAATGGGCACAAACTCATTTCCCACATTATTTGAATAGTGCGAATAATGATGAACAATATTATCGAGCCTTTAATAAATGCAAATCGATATACCGTAAAATGCGTTCGGCGACTTGTCAAAAACTTGATTTGATCGAATCGAAACAATGTTCGAACAAATGGGGCGAAATTAATCCATTTGACATAAATGCGCGCACATTGTCCAAACAACAAAATGCGTTTTTAAATCAAACTTGTCATTGTGAGCCGCGTTTTTATGAGAATAGCAATACTATGAAAGAATTTGACCGTGTTCAAAGCGCAAATTATATGAATTGTTTTTTTGAAACTCAGCTTACTCGATCGTGTAGTTATCCCTATTCATATGCTATGGATTCTACCACTGTACCCATTTCGTATTATGTTCGTCAAGCGATTGAGTTGAATGATCTACTCAAAAATTGTGCAAATGGTTCCCAAGATTCGAATGATCAAAAAAATCAAAATATCTCGAATAAAATCCATCGTTTGAATGAAAAATGGATTCGTCTTTCGCAAAAATGTAAACCATTATCGGCTTTTATTCCAATTGTGGATATTTCGCGCGAAGTAAACGATGAGTCATTGTACCAAGCCATCGGGTTTGGTGCAATGATAGCAGAACATTCATCGTTGGGTAAACGATTAATTACGGTAGATCATAAACCATCGTGGATTAATTTCGAATCGTGCGATGGTTTTACGCCGGCTATACAAACAATATTGGGTTCAACTCCCAAAATATATACAAATCAAAATATTCTTTCTGCATTCGCATTGATTTTGGAGTCAATCATTGCGACAAATACGCCGCCCGACATTGTTGAGAAAATGGTTGCTGTTGTTTTGTCCAATTCTTTTTCTTATTCGCTCCATTCGGAAATCGAAAAAATGTTTACATTGGCTGGATTCATTTCGCCTAACATCGTATATTGGAATATGTCATCCAAATATATTGAAAACGATAGCAATTATCCTTGTTCTGTCTCTGATTCGCGCAAAACGTTTATTTCTGGGTATTCCATTTCCGCGTTTCATATATTGTATAAAGTTGGACGTAAACATGTGCCGACCGATTTTCAAATACTCCGTGATATAGTTTATCATCCGCGTTATGCGCGAATGAGTGAATGTATTCGTTGTTTATACCAAACTGTTTAAATTCATTCCTTACATTCCTTACATCTTAACATCCTTTGATTTACGTAATGACTCTATTTTATCATCATCACTTAATTGTTCAATACCGTCTTTTTCTATATTTTGTTTTATCTTCGCCATATTTTCAGGTTGAGCGTATTTTAATATCATTTTTTCTATCAAAGATTCATATTCACTTTTCTTTATTTTGCCAAAAATGGATTTTATTTGTGCAGCGGTATCTTCCAATGATTTTCGTTTATCCGGAAGTGCCAATATGATATCTTTTAACAATTGGACATATTCTTTCATAAATCCCGCATTTTGGTTATCAAAAATTCCAATATCGGAAATTATTTTCATATTCATTATTGCAATTGAGTAATTATCCCATGTCTTATAGTTTTTTATAGTTTCATCATTAACCATTTTCCACGTTTTTCCTACAAAACCGTCAACATATGTATTTATTTGTGTTAGAAACGCAGAAATCTCATTTTTTGAAAATACGTTTTTTATGAAAACATCGCTATTTAATACATAATTTTCACAGTGTTTTTTTATATCACCTACATTTTGAATTTTTTCTTCTATGAACTTGTCAATATTTTTAATATTATTCGCATATTTATCGGCAATAAAAGACAATATTATAATATCTATACACCACGGTGAATATGTATCGTATAATGTATAAAATGAATCTTTGTAGGTTTTTGGTGTTAATTTGTTTATTTGAATAGATAATCCAAAATCGATAATTTTTGGTACGTCATTTTGCTCGTCCCACATAATATTATTCTCTTTTAAATCAAAGTGAACAATATCGAGATCCGCTAATTGTTTTATACTTTCCAATAAAAATAAATGTATGTCGGGTATTTTTTCAAATACTTTTTTCATTTGAAGCTGACCTACATCCAATAATTGTAAAAAATATTTGGCAAGCGTGTTTTTACCAACGTATTGTATTTTATTTGATACAAATTCCGCTCGCGTATCTGATTTTATTGCACTTGTCAATGGGTCGCATTTTTTTATGTTATCTTCACCTATTGTTGCCAATGTTATATCGCAATTTTCTAAAATAGGAGCATAATAGTATTGAAATCCGTTTATTTTTTGAATAATAGATCCAATTTCAATCTCATTTGTGGATGTTGTTTCTTTCAATTGAATCTTAGTAAGGAACTCATTGGGCTCTTTTTTCCCCGTTTGGCAATTAATACCTGGATGATAAATACACCCATATGTACCTTGATTTATTAATTTGATTTCTTTTTTTTGTCCTTTTAATTCCAATTTTGATGGTTCTTCTGTATTTTTATCATTATTCATTTTTTACGTTAATTTAAAATTAATATATTATCTTCCGATACATAAAAAAGGCTAACTGATACATAAAAAAGGCTAACTGATACATAAAAAAGGCTAAAGTGCCTTAAAATGTTTGATTTTATTTGATTTGATTTTATATGATTTTATATGATTTTATTTGTTGTAAACTATGGCTGTATGGATTGTTGAATATGCCATAGGGCAAACGTTTCCAAATATTCGGCGCGACTTTGCATTATATCGAATACATTTGGAGAATCCGAATAAAAGTCATCGCGCGATGGTCTCGGTCCAGTTGGTATAGCACGATTCATTTGCTTCAAATATTGATAGAACGGCTGGATATTTTCAGAATAACCGATATATTTTCTTAAGAACGAATCTGGTTTTACATCTGCAGTTTGGGTTGATCGATATGCTCGTTTAACCATCTTCATTGTATTATTTTTAAAATTATTTTTAAAATTATTTTTAAACTCGCTGGTACCTTGATTGCAAATAACTATTTGAAAATAGTACTCAAATAAATTGTGGAATTTGCGAAATATCATAATTGTCCATTCGTCTAATACCATTGTGTCCGCTGCATTTGCATTTGTGGATTGGAAATAACTATATTCTTTGAGTATTGTGCGAATAATATGTTGTTTCATAAATCGCTGATATTCAAACTCCTTCAGTAAAGTTCCGGAGTTAGGTCGCTCACCTACACTACCTTCGGTAATCCGGCTCGCTCCATTTGTTGAGTGTTCAAACATTTTTTAATATATTGTATTTGTTAAATTGTATTGGATAAATTGATTGAATGAATAAAAAAATGTCATTTATTCATTCAATTTTATATTTTATTGTCTATTTGTGGTATTTATTGAGGTGGTTCTGTTGGGGTTTCAAGCATACATTCTCCATCTATTAATGTATAATTATCATTACATTTACACCTTTTCTCATTTAAAACGCCCATTTTAGATGAGAAAATTAAATTATATACATATATTTTATTAGTTTATTGAATGAATAATTAATGCTACATTTTCGTGATAATAACCAGACATACCAGTAGGTGTTCCGTTCATTCCAATCCATTCATAATCTACTTTATTTTCTGTAATAAATTCATAAAATGCCTTGAGTTCTCCTGTATCTCCATCAAAACCAGGATAATTTACTAGTTCATCAAAAACAATAATACAATCTGTATCAATATAATCCTTCAATACATCAAATATATATTTTGTAGAACTATAAAGGTCAGCATCCATATGAATAAATGAAACTTTTTTATTATGTGTATGTATAAAATTGAGCAATGTTTCATTAAACCAACCCTTTATCAATTCAACGTTGCTATTAACTTGTGGTAAATTACCATTTCTATTAAATGCACCTTTATCAAAACCATCGCGCCATTTTTCAGGTAATCCTTCAAAACTATCAAACCCGTACACTTTATCATTTGTAAATTTTGAAATATAGTTAATAGTATTTCCACTTGCTACACCAAACTCTAACCATAAAGTATTTGGCTTATGTTGTAATTTCATATGTTCAAATACATATGTTATAGGATATGTGTTAACATTTGGAATATTTTGAATGATGCTTAACATATATATATATATATATATTATTTTATTTTAGATTATTTTAACGCAAAATTAGGCGTTTTAAATGAGAAAAGGTGTAATACAAATACCAGAGGAATCGTCAGAAGGATCGCGCGTGGCGCAATTATCCTCGCCAGCCCCTTCAGTGAAACCATCTATTGTTGCTTCTATCGTAGGTACAAAATAATTAAATAAAAAAAATCCGGCTATTAGTATTAATCCTATTAATACTACTTTAAATCCTGGTTTTTTAAACAACGATAAACTTCTGTATTTCATTTATGGTTTATAATATAATATTATATTTTTATATATGAACTCCTTCGATATGCGGTGCACATCTCCGGAGTTCAGTCGCTCTCCTCCGCTACCTTCGGTAATCCGGCTCGCTCCAAAATTCGGTTTATTATATAGATTTGAATTTTCTACTCGCTGATTTTCTACTCGCTGATTTTCTACTCGCTGATTTTCTACGTGATGATTTTCTACTAATCGAATTGAGGGGAGGTTGTCCTTGGATGGGAGCTTGTAATGTCGCAATAAGCTCTTTAACCTGGGTTATTGCCGCTCCATCAATAGAACAATTACCTTTATTCGTAATCATTTCCATCAAATTATCATTCTTCGTAATTTCATTGACTGCGTTTGTTTTGGCATCTAATGATTTGAACGGAGGAATTTCCTGGATTTGACCCCCCTTAAAACCTCCAGCACAAGATCGTAGAAAACTGGTTGCCATTGCTAATAAAAACGCGTAGAACAGTACCTGTATCAGCTCGCCACCTTTCTTATGCATTTCTGCTGATCTTTTTTTATTGTTTTGTTTTTTTTCGGCCTGGTTATCTTCGTATAGTTTCAACCGGCCTTGGTGAGTTAATCTATCACCATCCGTATCACCCCGAGTTGACATAGAATGTGGCATTTTATATTATTTTATATAATAATGGATATATATTATTATAAAATTGCTAAACTCCTTCAATTCCTTCAATTGCGTTATCGGTGTTTACATGGAAAACTTCGATCATTCTTTATGCTTCGCATCATCTCCATTTTTTTATAAATCATTTTCCGTATTATTTCCCACAATTTGTGAATTCGATCGAATATTATAATAGCGATTTTTATATGTTTTTTTTAATTTTATTGATATTTTTTCCGAATCGAGCAAATCATTTGACCGATTTTTTAATGCAATTAATTCTGCCAATATTTCCTTGCGATATGTCTTGTAAAAGTTTACATATGCTTCCGCAGGTGAAATAATACTGACCGATTGGAGCGAGCCGGAACCACTGCGCAGCAATGGTCTAGGTGATCGAGTGAACTCCACACTTCCTGAAGGGGCCGGAGGGATCGAAGGAGTGGATAAAATATTTGTTGTGTCGTTTATTTGTTGCAGAATATTTGCATTTATTAATTCTAAAAATTCTGACCCGAATCCCGAATATTTTATGTTTTTTTCAGATGATTGCTCTTGATTTTTTTGTTCTTTTTGTTGTTGTTTATTTTCTGGTTTCTTTTTGCGGTAATAATATCGTGCGCTCTTGAACATTTTATCCAAAACATCGCCTTCGTATCCCGCGGTTTTCAAACGATTCGTCTCTTCTTTGATTCGCATTGATAATTCATCATCTTGAATCCATTTTGACCACGATTCCTTAAATACAATTCGTTCGTCATATCTATGAATCAAGGCGAATTCTGCCAATGTTTCGGCAATTGATTCCGAAAAATCATAACGATATGTGGACAACATTATATTATTATCTTTCATTTTTATTGTTTGTTTATTTATTTTTTATTGATTTTTATAAAAGTATTTGAATTACATTTATAATATAAAATCGATTCAATTTTATGATTTGTAAAATTGAATGCATTTGGTATTCAATTTATTATTATAACTTAAAGAATTTATTATATATATATATATATCATTAACGTATTCACTTTCATATCAAACCAAACATACTAATAAAAATGTCCGCATTAATTTCTGCATTAGACAAGCATACTCCTACGCAAACAGGCGAAAACGGCCATTCTGAATATACTTGGTCAAATGATTTGCAAGAATTGATCGTTCAATTCCATTTTCAAGTTATTCGCACCAACGATGACGGGGTATCCGCAATGTCAATTAAATTGAACGATATATTATATCGCTTATATACGAAATTATGGGAATGTAATAATTGGGATAAAAATAATAATTGGGAGGAAAGAGTAGATGAAGCAGAGCAGATGAAGCTTTTCAGTTTAAGCTGCATATGTGCTACTCAAAGGCATTTATGTAAAAAACATTTGAGTATTCTATATAAAATG
>Ga0114970_10001871_pt1 | contig 15739 bp, 1 predicted proteins | sample M_140205_XF_Meta_FD_87030 | JGI IMG/M metagenome (GOLD analysis project Ga0114970, IMG submission 87030) | Freshwater microbial communities from Lake Montjoie, Canada to study carbon cycling - M_140205_XF_MetaG | ecosystem: Environmental > Aquatic > Freshwater > Lake | place: Lake Montjoie... | reverse complement strand
TCTTCCCCGCGTACTCCTGTTGGGCAAAGCTCAGTTGTCGTTCCATGCCTGTGAACTTACCCCACGGCGCAACTTCTTTTTGCTCCTGACTGTCGCGCCGATTAAATCAGCGTTTCCTTAGCGCTGCTTTGTAAAAGCGGAATTTTTGGCCGAAAGGTCGTCCGCCATCATGAACAGCACGTTCGGTTGCTGGGCACGGTGGCGAACGCGGTGGCAAAGAAGTTCGGAAGGCTTTTTGCGGAGGGGTGTGGAGCGGCCGGGAAGGGTGATGTCTTGCGGCAGAGGCTGGAGCACGACTTTGGGCATTCTGATTCTCTCGTCGGAAAGGGAGTCTTTTAAGTCCGAAAAGAGAGGCATCAAGACGAGGAGCTGAGCCATGTGAGAGATCCACCTACAAGGATATTTGGGGATGAAATTAATTTACCTGAAAACGAACAAAATCTTGTCTTCAGACACCCAGTTTGATTAACTATTCACCCCCCCAACCCAAATTGAAGTATTTATGATGAAGCTTTTACGCTCCAAGAACCAACCTCTTGGCCTGTTCATGATCGTGCTCATGCTTACGTGGCAGATCGGTCAGCCCTTGCAGGCAGCGACGTTCCTTTGGACAGATACGTCAGCTAACTCCAGCTCTGCAATCAGTTGGTCTGGCGGTGTTTCGCCTAATGGTGTTAGTGTGGCGGGAGATATTCTCAATCTGAACAACGCCCTCGCCACGGTCGCGCGCACGGTGACGCTGGACGGTCTGGTGACGGCGGGCACGCTCAATATTGGTGACACCACCTCCACCAACGCCTTCACACTGGCGGCGGGCACGGGTGGGTATATGATCATGGACTCCATCAGCGGGAATGCGGCGATCACCAAGGCGGCGGGTGCGAATGCGCTGGATATCATCTCCACGGGATTGCAGTTCAATGACACGCTGGCCATCACGAATAGTTCGACGACTGGTAGCCTGACGCTCTCCGGGGCCATGCGGTCACTCACGTCAGACATCACGTTCAATGGTGTGGGCGGTCTCTCCACTGGGTCGATTGTTGTCACCGGCGTCATTTCCACGGCGGGAAATCTGGTGAAGAACGATGCGGGGATCACGGTGTTAAATGCCGGGAATACGTATGCGGGCACGACGACAATCAACGGAGGCTCTCTGCGGATTACCTCGACAACGGGTCTTCCCGTTCGTTCCGCCGTCACAGTTGCCGCGACTGCTGCGCTGGATTTAAATGCCGCCTTCACGATTGGCTCTTTAGCTGGAGCTGGCGACGTCACCAACATTTTGAATACGTCTCGAACTCTGACGATTGGTCGAGACGACACCAGTACCGTATTCTCCGGGCGCATCTTGCCGACCACCGCCGCTAACATTGTTCTCACCAAGATCGGAGCAGGCACGCTCACACTTAGGCCGACTACGACCAATGCCAGCACTTACACCGGTGCCACCACTATCAACGGTGGCAAAATCACGCTGGACACCTCCGCCAGCACGCTGACGACCGGTTTTCTTGCCGCGACGCCCTTGCAGGTCACTGGTGGTAATTTTGAAATGGTGGGCCGTAGTGGTGCATCGGTGACGCAGACCATGGGAAACTTCACTCTTGGTGCTACAGGCGGCTCAATCACGATAACGCCTAATGGCGGCACGAGCACGATCCTGCGACTTGGCAGTGTAACAACCACTGCCGCTGGAGGGGCTCTTCTGGTCACAGCGCCCGCCAACACCATTGTCTCAAACACTACTACTGCTCTGACGAACAATATCCTCGGGGCAGGACGCGCGGTCTTCACGGATGGGACGGCAAACACCTACAACTGGTTGAGCCAAGGTTCCACTACTCCGTTCCAGTGGACTGGTCTCGGAACAGGTGTTGGCACGACCCCCGCTTACACAGGCGCTCTTCCACTGAACGGCACCGGTGTCTCCACGGGAAACTACACCGTGAGCGGTTCCCAGATTCAAAACACGGCGGCCAGCACCATCAACACGCTTAAAATTACCGCCACAGGTGTAGGACAGGCATTTGATCTCTCCACCTTTAACCTGGCTGCCGCAGGGATGCTCATCACTGGCACCGATGCCTACTCGATCAATGGCACTGGCGCGCTCAGTGCGACGGAAAACATCATCCATCAATACAACAGCGGCGGTGTGACGCTCAACGCAGCGGCGGGCGGCACCACCTTCACCAAGGCGGGTACCGGTGCACTCACATTCGCGGGCACGAATACATACACCGGCGTGACTTACGTCGATGGCGGCACCTTGAGTTTCAGCAGTGTCGGAGCGTCCGGATCGGGCACCTTGGGTCTTGGGGTCGCCCAGGCTGTTCAAGTTCGTGACGGGGCGACACTCCAATACACTGGAGCCACTGGCTCAATCGCTGCGGCCACTACTGCGAACAGCCATACTTTCGCGCTGCCAGGTGGACAAGCCACCTTCGATGTGACGCAGACCGGCAGCACTCTGACGCTAGACGGCGTTATCAGCGGCGCTGGCGGGTTGATAAAAATTGGAGCGGGTGTGCTTAGCATCAATGCCGCCGCCACCTTCACTGGACCCACCACGATCACAGCGGGCACCCTGAGGATTGCTGCTGCAGACCGTCTGACAGACAGCAGCCCCGTGTTCGTCGGTCCGTCGGGCACCCTGGACATCAGTGCGGGCAATGAAACGATCGGCTCTCTTGCGGGATCAGGTGTCGTGGCGGCAGGAACCACGGCACGCACCTTGACGATGGGTGGCGATAACACCTCCACCACTTTCTCTGGCACTTTGACCGGGGGTGCGGCACACGTTTTTGTGAAACAGGGCACCGGCGTGATGACCATCCAGCTCGGCCTTGCGACCACTTGGACCGGCAACTCTTCGGTCACGGCAGGCACCCTACGTTTGAACAATGCAAACGTGCCATCTACAGGCGCGTGGACCATGGGCAACTCGGCGCAGCCTGCCCTGCTCGATTTCAACAGCTTTAATGCCAGTGTGGGCGGGCTTTTGTTTTACGGCACGGCGTCGGCCATCTCCAGCCAAGGAACCGTCTCCCTTGGTGCCGGCACGGTGACCGTGACGGGCACCTCGACAGTGAACAACAACAACAACCCCCAAGCGGCGCTGATCACAGGCGGAACTTTGACTATGACCGCTGCGAGGAGCTTCGATATTCGCGACAGTACCACGGTCGCGGCCACCGATGCGGAACTTCTGATCACATCGAACTGGAGCGGCGCTGCTGGCGGCATCACGAAGGTGGGCGGTGGCAATTTGAGGATCACCGGCACGAATAGCATGACTGGAACGACGGCCAATACCTTTAACTCGGGCACGACCTGGCTGGACTACACCCTTAACAATACCAACAAGATCAACTCGGGTGGAGCGCTTGCGTTTGGCGGGGGCACGGTCATTCTCACGGGCAGCAACTCTGCCGCCACGACGCAGACGGTGGCCGGCCTGACCCTAAGCAGTGGCTCCAGCGTGCTGACGCTGAACGCGGGGGCAGGCCAGACACTGGCGCTCAATCTGGGTGCGATCACTCGTGCCGCCAGTGGTGGAGCCATGCGCTTCAATCTCCCGACCGGCACACAGTCCGGCACCAACGGCTTCGTGACCAGCCAGGCCAACGTCAATGGCATCCTCGGAGGCTATGCTACGGCAACGAGCGGATCGGTAACCGGATTTGCGACCAATTCTGGTGGGAACATCGTTGTGCTGACCAGCACAGCCAAAGATGATGTGACGACCTGGAGTGCCGGTCAGGACATCACGGATTCCAGTGGCTTCTCGGGCAGTTTGGGCGCCTCGTTAAACATCAATACCCTGCGCTTCAATGCCGTTGGCCCTTCCACGGTAACAATCGGGAGCGGTAACATCCTCCAAGTGGACAGCGGCGGCATCTTGCAGACCTCCAGTGTAACAAGCGGGATCTCTCTGATCACTGGCGGCACATTGACTTCTAATACGGGCAACGAACTGATCTTCACTGTCGATAGCGCCACGCAACGGCTCGAAGTCGCCTCTGCGCTTATTGGGTCCACTATCGTTACCAAAGTCGGAACCGGAACCCTGCGTCTCTCCGGTGCAAACACCACCACTGGGGTCGTCAACCTTTACGGCGGCACACTCCAGGTCTCGGGCGGCAATGCGTTCGGTGACGCCACCGCTTTGACCCTCTCTGCCAACAACAGCACTGTTTTTCAAGTGCTGACCAGTGAAGCCGTGGGTTCTCTTTCGGGTGGGCAGAATCAGGCAAGTCTGGCCAGCGAAATACGGATCTCCAGCGGCACGGCGCTGACGATCAACCAAGGTGTGAACGCTACCTATTCAGGATCGATCACGGACGCAGGGACACTCATCAAAACCGGGACTGGAACTTTGGCCTCCGACGCGGCTGCGACGACGAGCCTCGTCAGTGGTAACTCCTTCACCGGGGCAGTGATCATCAATCAAGGCATCCTCGAGTTCAACGGGGCAGCAGGCAGCCTCTCGGGAGCAACCGCTTGGACTATCAACGGGGTCGGCGCACTTTACAGCAACAAGAACAACGGCACGCAGGCCGATGCGATTGGCAACACTTTTGGTATTACGTTGAACAACACCAACCAGGGTGGGGCTGTGTTCAACACGGAAGGTCTTGTCCATCGCACGAATCAAGGGAACACCAAAGCGGAGACAATCGGCTCTCTGACACTCGGAGCAGGCCACAATACCATCACCGCTTTCGGCAACGCCACCAATGCCGTCGCAGATCTTGTCATTAGCACCAGTGCAGGCATTTCGCGCACGGGTCGCGCGACCGCTTTGGTGCGTGGCAACGCCCTTGGGGCGAGTTCCGGCACTCGCAGCCAGATCCGCGTGAGCGATGCCACAGGGAATACAGCTTTGGACAACGCTGAAGTCGGTGGAGGAGGCGCGGCAGCTTCCACCAATATCAGCATCATTCCCTGGCTTGTGGGCCATCTCACTGAAACAGGCTTGGGAAACACCTTTGTGACCAATACCGTTGTGGCCAACGGTCTGCGTCCGCTGGCCTCTACGGAGTACATTTCAGACAGCACTGCCATCACTGGAACGCTGACCGACAACATACGCTTCACAGCCACCGCAGCCATCACCAGCACACCGGTCACCATCAACTCCCTGGTGCTGGATTCCGCCACTCCCATCGCGCTCACGGGAAGCGCCTCGGGCATGGAGATCACCTCGGGTGCTCTCCTGGCAGCTGGGGCCGCAGCCCACAGCATTGGCAGCATCACCGCCCTCACCACCGGAGGAGGCCGCGATTACACGATCTATGTCACCGATCCGACGGGCAGCCTCACGCTCAACTCCGCGCTTACCAGTGCTGTGCCGTTGGTGAAATCAGGCGCGGGAACACTCATTCTGGGAAGTACCAGCAACGCCTTCACGGACCTTTTCTTCAACCAAGGCTTGGTGAGAGCTGACGCATCAAGCAAGTTAGGCTCGGGGGCAGGCATTCTGAGTTTTTTTGGCGGCACGCTTCGGTTTGATGCGGCGTTTGACCCCACCGCCGTCAAGACGGTCAGCTTCGGCACCGGAGGGGGCACGTTTGATACGAATGGTTTTGACATCACCCTCGCCAACGGCTTGGGAAGCGGGACCGGAGCGCTCACCAAGATCGGCGCTGGCAACGTTACCCTCGGCGGCACCGGCGCAACTTACTCCGGCGGCACCAGCATGAATCAGGGCCGTCTCATTGTCAGCAACACGGCTGGCGGTGCCACAGGCACGGGCATGCTAACCATCAATGGTGGGGTCAGCACTCAGGCCAGTCTCGGCGGCACGGGCATCATCACGGGTGGTGTGAATCTGGCCACGAATGGGGCCACCAGTTTCGCCCAAGGACCGGTGCTCAACCCCGGCACCATCGGCGGCGCGGGCACCCTGACCATCAATACGACCGCTCTGACCACCAACAGTTTCAGCAACCTGAACTACGACTTCAACACCGCCCTGACCGTTGGGGCTGGTGTGAACGACCTCATTTCCACCAATGTGGTTCCGGTCTTTGCGGGGAACACTTTGTTCAACATCAATGCGGTCACGCCGCTTTCGGCTGGTCTGTACACCCTGATCAACGGCTACAGTGGCACCGCTGATGTCAGCAATATCACGCTTGGCTCGATCACCGGCGATGCCAGTAAGTCGCTGGCTTTACTAGTCAACAACGCCGGATCCTTGCAGGTCTTCGTCGCCGCCGCCGCTCCCACCACCGCCTTCTGGTCGGGGGCTGCGAATGCGAACTGGAATTATCTGGACATCAGCAATGCCGCCACCAACTGGCGGACCTCTGCCACCAGCGGTCTGGACACCAACGCGCTGCCGGGAGCTGTCACCGATGTCTTTTTTTACAGCACCACGCCTGCCGCTGGGAATCTAAGCACCACTCTGGGGCAGAATTTCCTCATCAATTCTCTGACCTTCACAGCTGACTCAACCAGCGCTGTGTCCATCATCGGCAACTCTCTCACACTAAACGGAACTTCTGGCATCACCATGAATTCCGCGGCGGGAGCAGTCACGATCGGCAGCAATGTGGCTCTGGGAGCCAACCAGAACTGGACCAACAACTCCACGGGCAATGGCCTGACGGTGAACGGCAGCGTTTCGGGGGTGGGCTTCAGTCTGACGAAGGCGGGTGCAGGCACCCTTACGCTCACAGGGACGAATACCTACAGCGGAGGCACCACACTCTCCGCAGGTATGCTCGTGGCAGGTAGCAGCCAGGCCCTCGGGCTTGCGGCCAATACACTGACTCTCAATAGTGGCATCCTGGATCTCGCCAGCAACACCAGCACCACAGCCAAGAACACCACGGTGACCGGGAACGTGACCATCAACTCCAATCTGGCCACGTCTGGGGCGGGCATCACCCACACGCTGGGCACGCTGACCATTGGATCTCAAACTCTAAACATCACCCGAGGGGGGAATGTCGCCAGCGGCACGGCAGGGGTGACCTTTGGTGCCACCAGCATCGGCACCGGCGGCACCACCTTCAACGCTGCCACCGGCACACTGCTCACCATCACCGGCATCATTAGTGGTGGCCCAGGTAACTCGACTCAGGCGGCGCCTGCGGCGAACACGGCCATCACCATCACCGGCGGCGGTTCAGTGACCTTCTCCAATGCGGGCAACACCTTCACGGGAGACATCCTGGTGGATGGCGGCGGCATCAATGTGGATAACGTCCGCGACTGGGGCGATGTGACTGTCGCGAGCAGCACGTCCAAGACGATTACACTCACCAATGGAGGTCGTTTCAATCTGACGTCTGGCACTCTCAACCCCGGAGCTTTAACAACGACTTCTTATACCCTGTTGCAGATCGGCACTAACGGCGGCACGACAGATGTCGCATCAGGCGCCATTCTTCAGTTGGATGATGCAGGCCAGCTTTTTGGAAGTGGCACGCTTACGAAGACGGGTGTCGGCACCCTTGCCCTGCGCAACCAGACTACTTTTAACGGCGCGATGATCATCTCCGCAGGCACCTTGCAGCCTACAGGCACCGGCAGTCCATTCGGCGTGGTAGCGGCTGGCACTACCATCCAGTCCGGTGCCGCCTTGAACTTGAATGGCGTCGCCGTTGCCGAAGCCGAGCCTCTTAACATCGCGGGTGCGGGTCTTGCCTCACTTCCTGCGGGTGCCATTACCAACAGCTCTGGCACTGCGGCCTCCATCCCCGGACCCATCACCCTCGGAGGCAATGCCACCATCGGCCCTGCTGCGGCAGGGGGTATCACGCTTTCCGGCGGCATTACGGGTGCCTTCAATCTGACCATCAGCAATGGAGCTGCTGGTGGCACTACGCTCTCCACAAACTCAGTCAATAACGGCGGCACGATTTCGAACATTGGAATCGGAGCTGGATCGACGACCATCAGTGCGCTGGTGGGTGCAAACGTGAATGGCATCACGCAAAACAGCGCCAACTCCAAGCTGATCCTGAGCAATGGTGCCAACGCGTTCAATTTTAATGTTCTCGTCAGGCAGGGTATTCTGCAAGGCTCCCAGAACACGGCGGGGCAGTTGACCGCCCTCGGTCTTGGCTCACTAAGCCTCGGGGACACGGGAGGCTCCGCCAGTGCGACTCTGGAACTTCAAGGAACCCAAGCCACCTTCGCCAATCCTGTTGTTCTCGGCACTACCTCTGGAACTTTGACCATCATTTCAGCCAACGCCTCCTCCGCAGTCAACCTCACTGGCGGCATCACCGGAGCCAACAGCGTGTCGTTCAACACGGGCACCGGCACCGCCGCAATGAACATCACCACCGGTGCGGTCAATAATGGCGGCTCTCTCACGAATGCCACCAGCGGCGGCACCGGCGCTTTGAACATCACCTCCGCCATCGGCAGCAACGTCACCAGTATCATTCAGAACAGCGCCACCTCTGCCACGACGCTCAGCAATGCCAGCATCGCCTTCACTGGCGGTATCAATGTGCTGGCGGGAATCTTGAACATCACCGGCGGCAGCACCACGGCCCCGACGCCCAATGCGCTCACCGTTGCCGGCGGCGGCACCCTGAACCTGCTCAACGGAGTCGCCCAGCAGTTCAATCTTGGCTTGGGTGCTCTCAGTCTTGGTGTTGGCACGGGTTCCTCCGCTCTCACGATGGAGCTGGGCAGCCTCGCGAGTTATGATCGTTTCACGACCAGTGCTGCTGCGACGACTGGCAACTCCGTCGTTTTGAACCTCGTCGGTCTCGCTGGTTTCCAGACAGGAGACTATGACCTCATCACGGCAGGCAGCGGGCTTTCCGGAGCCACTTACTCGATTGGAAGCCTGTCAGGAGCCTTGGGCGGCTTCAGCCTTGGGTTCACCACTAGCGGCACCTTTGTGCGGCTCACTTCGACCGCCAACAATGGCCTCTACTACTGGAATGGCGGTATCAACACGAGATGGAGCGGCATTTCAGGGCTCAACACCAACTTCACCAACGACCTTGCTGGCACCTTGAATGCCAATGGCGTTCCTGGCGTGAATAACAGCGTCATTTTTTCCACCAGTGCGCAAACTGCGGGGGGAACTTTGACGACCTCACTTGATGGGCCTTTCAGCATCAAGGATCTGACCTTCAACAACCAAGTCGGCACCCCAGCCTACACTGGCATCACGATCAATCCCGGAACCAGCGGCAGCCTAACGCTCACAGACGGCATCAATGTGCAGACGGGTGCTCCGGCTGCCATCAATCTCGCTGCACCCATCACCCTCGTTGCCAACCAGGCCTGGACGGTGACGGACGCGGCCACGGTGCTCTCCTCCAGTGGTAGCATCGGCGGCACGGCCAACTTCACCATGGCTGGGGCGGGCATCCTGAGTTTAAGCGGCACCAACACCTATGTGGGTTCCACCACGGTGACCGGTGGCGTACTCCAAGCTGGCGCGGCAAACGGCTTCAATCAAACATCCGCGCATGTGATCGGTGCCAGCGGCACGCTGCGCCTGAACAACGTCGCCATCACCATTGGCTCTCTCGCCGGGGCGGGCACGGTGGAAATCGGCACCACAGCAACGGCGGCACGCACGCTCACGGTGGGTGGTGATAACACCTCCACCACCTTCAGCGGGGTGCTGCAGAATGGCAATGCGGGCGGGTTTGGCCTGGACCTCACGAAGGTCGGCAACGGCGCATTGACTCTGAGCGGGGCGAATGTTCACACCGGCACCACCACCCTCAGCGCCGGAACTTTGAACATCACTGGCTCCATCACGGGCAATCCTTCCTCCAGCGTTCTCGCCTATGGTGGCAGTGCGGCCAACACCATTGTCAATGTCAGTGGTGGCATGACGTTGTTCTCAACGACTGGGGGCAATATCAGTGGTGGTGCGGCGGTGTACAATCAGACCGCCGGGACAGTAAACGTGACGGGTAACACCACCACGGCGGTGTATATCGCCAACGCCGCAGGATCCTATGGCTATTTCAACCTGACCGGCGGCACCTACAAGGATTCCAACCGCTTCGCTTTCAATACCACGACCAACCTTGCGACCCAGGCGACATCTGTGGCTTACATCGGCGGCAACGCGCTCCTCGATTTGACCGGCAGTGAGTGGATGCTGAACTACAGCCATGGCCAGATGACTGTGGCGGGCAACGGGGTCGTGGATCGCACTGGTGCTACAGCACCTTTTGGGCTCATCATGAACTCCACGACTGCGGGTGGTGTTTACGGGGTGTTGAACATCGCCGGGGGATCGTTCCTTACCACAACGCAGTCCATCCGGTTTGGCAACAGCACGACCGGTGGTGCTGGCAACAACAACAGTGCGTTCATCAACCTTGCCGCCGGCACCCTTCAGGTCGGAGTGGTCATGTCCACCAGCCTGCCTTCTGCGGGTGCCAACAACGCATACGTCAACTTCGCAGGCGGCACGTTGAAGACGTCGGCTGCGGTTGCCAACTGGATTCCTACGGCGGCCTCCGGGATCACTTTCACCTCGACGATTTTTGGAGCCATCGACAACAGCGCCGTCGCGGGAGCACCCTCCTTCCTCGGCGGGCTGACCTTCGACACCAACGGCTTCAACAGTTCGTTGAGCAACGTCTTGAACGCCGCCACGGGAACCGGTGTGAAGCAGGCGGACCTTTCGGTCACTGGTGGCAGCGGCTACATCGGCGCTCCTGAAGTGGTCTTCAGCGCGGCTGGGGTGGTGACTGGTGGCACGCCGGCGGCAGGATATGCGCTCATCAGCGGTGGTGCAGTGACGGGTATTGTGATCACGGACCCCGGCACCTACACCGCAGGCACGACGCCCATTATCACCCTGACAGGCGGCGGCGGTTCGGGCGCTTCAGTTACCTCAGCAGCGCTGGCCACGGCAAACGTCAGCGGCGGGCTCACCAAAATCGGCGCGGGTGTACTTACCCTCAACGCTGCAAACACCTACACCGGCGGAACGAACGTCAACGCCGGCACGCTGGCCCTTGGCATTAACGACGCGCTGGCAAGCACCGGCAATATCACCGTGAACGGCGGCACGCTGGACCTCGTGACGTTCACCAATACCGCCGCTACCGTCACCCTGCAAAGCGGCAGCCTTGCTGGTTCGACGGGAGTGCTCACATCGACCGCCAATTTCGACCTGCGCAGCGGCGCGGTGAATTTCACCGGGACCGGCGGTCTCGGTGGCAGTGTCAACGTCAACAAGACCACCGCTGGCACCGTGACTCTAACCAGCAACGGTCTGGGTTCTTTTGCCAACGTCGTGAACGTCAATGGCGGCACCTTGGCCTTCTCCGCCAGCAACCAGCTTGGTGATGCCTCGGCCACTAACACCCTCGGTATTAACGGTGGCACACTGAGTTACACGGGGGCTGGGCCAGTAGATTTGACCGCCACGCGTGATCTTACGGTGGGCAGCAGTGGTGCCACCGTGGACGCCACCCAGAGCACGGGTGTGCTGACGATCTCTGGCGATACTTCTGGGGCCTCCAGCAGCGGCAGTCTCACCAAAACCGGTGCAGGCACGGTCATTCTCGCCGGAACCACGAATCTCAGTGGCGCAGCTGTCACCGTCAGCAACGGCACGCTCCGCGCTGGTTTTGGCACGGGTGGCATCGGCACCCTGACCGTGGGAGCCACGGGCTACATGAGTCTGCAAAACAGCCTCGCGGAGGTGCTCACGCTTGGTGCCACCCTAGGAGCGCTGACCTTGAACGGTGGTGCGCGGCTGGGATTTGAACTGGGCGCTCCCGGCACTGGTGACCGGATCATCGTTGGCACTGGTGGCAGCGCGGTCACCACCAGCGGTGTCATCACGCTGGATTTCTTCAATCTGGGTGGTTTGGGAACAGGTGCTTACAACCTCCTGGAGGATTCAAACGGTTCTGGAGGACTGCTCGCTTCCGGAGTCAGTTATGTGCTTGGCACCGCTCCCAGCGGGTTCAACTACACCATCAATCAAGCAGCCGGCCTGATCTCGCTGAACGTCACGCCGTTTGTGCCCAACTACTGGCGCGGCGGTCAGGACGCTTCCTGGAACACTCTCGGAGCAGCAGTTGCCAACTGGACCTCGGACTCGGCCGGCACGGTGGACTCGACGCACACGCCGCAACCAGGTGAAACGGTGATTTTCAGTGCGACGAGCACACCGTTCACCACCTCCACGGTGATCAGCACTACTTTGGACGGCTCGTTCACCATCGACAGCCTGCAGTTCACCAGCGCGCCCACCGGCATCACGGCGGTGACCATCGCCCAGGGTGGCATCGGCACTTTGACCCTGGCTCCTGTCAGCACCATCGGCGGCATTGAAGTTCAGGCCAATGCCGGTGCCATCACCATTTCCGCACCGCTCGTTGCCTCCAATACTAATGCCGCCTCGCAGACCTGGTCGGTGGACGGCACCGCCTCGCTCACAGTGAGTGGCAATACAGCCCTTACAGCAAGAGTGACCAAGGCTGGCGCTGGCATGCTGACCCTCAGCGGCACCAACTCAGGGGCGGGCGGTATCATCCTCACGGGCGGCACGCTGAATATCAACAGCACCTCCGCACTCGGCACCGGCACGTTCACCATTGGTGCCGGCACGACGATCAACTCCACCGCTGGCACAATCATCAACGCGAGCAACAACCTCATGAACTGGAACGGCAGCTTCACGTTCACTGGTGCCACCGCCCTCGACCTCGGCGCCGGCACCATTAATCTTGGTCTGAGCACCACGGTGACCACCGCTGCCAGCACACTGACGGTCGGCGGCGCCATCACCGACAATGCCACCAACCGTTCCCTGACCAAGGACGGGGCGGGCACGCTCGCCGTGGGTGGAAATGTCACCATCGGCAGCAACCTCGCCGTTCTGCTTGGCACCGCCACCTTTGGCGGCACCACCAACACGATTGGCGGCTCCGTCACAGCGTCCGGCACCGCGTTCACCATGAACGGTGCGAGCACCATCGGCAATGGTGTGTCCATCACCGCTGGCACCGCGACCATGAATGGCAGCAACACCATCACGGGCGCGGTCTTGATCAATGGCGGCACCCTGAACCTCGGTGGCTCCAACGCCATCAGTGGTGGTGTCAGCCTGACTGCTGGAACGCTCAATTTGGCCCATGCAGGGGCTCTCGGCGCCAGCGCCTTCACCATCAGCGGCGGCACCACCATCAACAACACCCTTGGTTCCGCACTGACTCTCAGCACGAACAACGCCCAGTCATGGAACGGCAGTTTCACTTTCACTGGCACCAACAATCTGAACCTCGGCACGGGCGCGGTGACCTTGGGTGCCAGTTCGACCATCACCACCACCGCAAACACACTAACCGTGGGCGGTGCCATCGACGACGGTGCAAACACGCTTGGTCTGATCAAGGACGGTGCGGGAACGCTCTCCCTCGGTGCCACCAACACCTATGACGGCACCACCACAATCAATCGCGGCACACTGGTGTATACTGCAGACCAGAATCTCGCTGCCAGCACGAACGCCCTCATCTTTGGTGCCGCCGCAGGCAGCACCAATGTCGGCAATCTCGATCTGAGCACCAGCAGCGCCACCTTTGGCGGCGCAACTATCGTCCAGACCGATTCAGCCACTGCCAACACCATCTCCATCGGCGCAGGCCAGACCCTCCGGCTGAACGGTGCGGTGACGGTGGGCTACAACTCTGCGGCCACCTCGACGACGAAGCTGACCGTGACTGGTTTCACAGGCACCTTTACCATCGGCGCGGCTGGCCAGCCCACCAATGCTAGCGTTACGATTGGCGCTGGTGCCACAAGCAACGCTGGGAATGCTGCCACCTTGGACCTGACTGGGGTCGGCACCTTTTTCGCGAATCTCGGCACCGGCACTTTCCGTGTGGGCGACGCCACCAATTCCTCGGGCGGTGCGGCCGCTGCTTCCGTATTGAACCTCGCTCCGATCAGCACCATCATTGCGACCACCATTACCAATGACAGCCCGGAGGATACGGTGACCCATGCGATCAAGCTCGGCACCGGGACAAACGTCTTGCAGGCGACGACCATTACGATCGGGGGTGGCGCCAACCGTGGCAACGGATCGCTCGATTTCCTCAACACTGCGGGAACGGTGCAGATTCGTGGTTTGGCGGGTGGTGCTACCCGCGCAGCGATGAACGTCCAGAACGGCAGCACGTCCTCTGCAAGCAACCCGTCAGGCACGGTGAACTTCAACGGCCACAGTGCGGACCTTCTCCTTGGCACCGTGGCGGTGGGCGGGCGTAGCGCAGCCACGACAGGCAATGGCACCGGCACCTTCTCGTTTGACACGGGAACGCTGGATACCACGACATTCAACGTGGGTTTCCGCACCGGCACTACCTCCACATCGGGCAATGTCACCGGCACGGTGACCATTGGCGGCGGCACTTCCACCATCACCACCGTCACGCTGGCGACCAATAGTGTGACCGGCACTGTCTCGACCACGGGGACCGCCAACGGGACGCTGAACATCAGCGGCGCCGGCACAGCCAGCATTACCACCCTGACCATGGCCACCAACAGCCAGGGCCCGACTGCCGGCAGCGTGTCGGGTGACGCTGTGGGCAATGTCAACATCAGCGGCGGCACCAACAGCATTGGCACCGTTACCATGGGCGTGAACACCGTCGCTGCGGGCTTCGCCACCGGCAGCGACACGAACACCACGATGACGATCAGCGGGGGAGCCACCACGGTGAGCACGGCCTTCACCATGGGTGCTCAGAACTCCGCTCTCAACGCCGCGACCACAGTGAACAGCGCTATTTCAGCCCTAAACATCAGTGCAGGTTCACTCACCCTGTCCGGCACAACCAATCTCCGCATGGGTCAGGCCACGCTCGATGCGGAGAATGCCGCGACCTCGAGTATCAATATCACCGGCGGCACCCTCACCGTGGGAGGAAACATCCTGTACACAAATGCCACCCTTGGCGTGGAGACCAACACGATTACCCTCAATGGGGGGACTCTGGATATGACTTCAGGCAGCATTGGCGGTGTGGGCACCGTCGGCACTGCGGATGTCGGCACAATCACCTTCAACGCCCAGTCTGGCATCCTGAGAAATCTGGCCGAACTCAACGGCGGTGGCGCAACCGCGGCGGCGACCTTGGACAAAACCACCGCTTTAACTTTATTGCTCAACACCAGCAACGCCTATACGGGTTTCACGACGGTGACGGCTGGCGTGCTGCAAATCACCAACGGCGGTGCGCTCGGTGGGACCGCCCGCGGCACAACCGTCTCTGGCACGGGCGCGGCGCTGGAAATCTCCAATAACATCACCACCACCGCAGAAGCATTGACGCTGAATGGCACCGGTGTCAGCAGCGGCGGCGCACTGCGGAGCACTGGCGGCACCAACACCTATACCGGCAACATCACGCTCAACTCTGCCAGCCGCATCAATGCAGACGCAGGCACCCTAACAATCGACGTCGCTTCCGGCAATGCCATCACCAGCACGGACTTGGGACTCACCCTTGGTGGAGCCGGGAACATTGTTGTGGCAGACGCTATCGCGCTTGGCACTGGCGGCCTCACCAAGGACGGTAATGGCACAGCCACGCTTGGCGCCACCAACACCTACACCGGCGTGACAACGATCAGCGCCGGTACACTGCAAGTGGGCAACGGCACCGATGCCGGTTCGATTGGCACGACGAGTGCGGTCATCAACTCAGGAGCCTTGGTTTACAATGTGGGCACCGGCGTGCGCACCTTGGGGGCGGTCATC
>Ga0114970_10001870_pt1 | contig 15745 bp, 13 predicted proteins | sample M_140205_XF_Meta_FD_87030 | JGI IMG/M metagenome (GOLD analysis project Ga0114970, IMG submission 87030) | Freshwater microbial communities from Lake Montjoie, Canada to study carbon cycling - M_140205_XF_MetaG | ecosystem: Environmental > Aquatic > Freshwater > Lake | place: Lake Montjoie... | reverse complement strand
TTGTGATATTTCTACTTGACGACGCAAAGTATTCATATCCTTAGTCAATTGTGTTATTTCATTTTCATTATAATTTAGTTTTTTTTCACGAAATTTGTCAGCAGCATTTATCATATTACTGTGTGTATCGAGTTTAATAATTTCTTCTTTAAAGTTAGAAAAATCATTTGATACTGAATCTAAATCTCTATCCAATAAGGCTTCAATATCATCATTGTATTTACTATTATAAATATTTCCAGCCATTGTAATTCAATATACTTGAATACAATATTTTTTATCTATAAATGTATTTATAGATAAAAACGTTTAATAAAAACTATTTAATAACACACACATTCTTTTTTACCATCAGGTAAATTACCATCTGAATCACCTCCATATTCTTGTATAGGGGTTGAAGCATCACTAGTTAATACGTACCATTTTCCAATAGTTTGATTTGCTTTTGTCCCATATATAAATAGTTGTGGTGAATTAGCATTTTCTTTATAAACAAACCGAGGGATAATTGAACCACTTATACGTAATGTATTTACATCAACATTGAGACGAAGAATATTATCTTTTATATAATATTTATCTCCATTATGAAGAATATTGCGCGAAGGTTTATTATTGTCATAATCAATGTTCAAGCATCTTGTAGATACCGACGCACTTGATGGTAAGCATCGTTTGACGACATCGGCTGCATTTCCAACACGAGATTCTTTACATTTCGCAATTAATTTATCAATACTTACACTCAATACTGACATAGGAATACGTGGTGGTAAATCAAGTTCAGTTGGTGATTCACCACAACGCAACGTATTTTCTGGACGATTAAAACCTCCAATATATTTAAAATAAAAAGGGTCTTTATTTGAATCCCATTGACTTGGTGCACATGCAATTTGAGTAAATGCCGGACTTTGACAGTAAATATCATCAACATTCGATTGATCTTTTGGCTGAAATAACCATTGTGGATATGATACATTTGTACTCGTATAAACAGATGAATTATCTGTATCTAATTCACAATTGGTTGATGCATTATTGGGATTTAATATATATGAATAATTAATTTGAACCATACTATCGGGTTTGAATACTTTACAAATACGTCCTCCAACAATAATTTCACGTGATTTATCATCACACGCACCAATAGCGGGTACGTTTTTGGAAAGCACATGTCTAAAAAATACAAAAGCACCTTCTTGAAAATCGTCACTTGCTCCTAATTTCAAATATGCTTGAATTTCGGGGTCAGTACGTATTCTTATATTTAAATCACGTTTAATTTTATCATCTAAATTTACTCGTTGTTCTATATTATCTTGTATTGCTTTTACAATATCAGTTGGGGCAGTAGTTTGATAATAATTTATTAATTTTTTAGTTAAAATATTAATTGTATCAAGTTTTGTAGATTTAAATGCCGAACTATTCGTTATTGATGATTGTAATTCAGAACCACCTAATAAATTTATTATAAGTTCTGTTACTTTTTCGTCAATTGCTTGTTTAATTTCTCTTGTTACCTCACCCACATTAACATTATATTGCGGTTGATATAATGATGTTTTGATAGTAAAATCATCACTTGATACTATTTGTCTTCCTGCTGATAAATTTTCGTTTATTCCTGTTACAACAGGTCCTTCCATTAATGATTTAATTTTATTATTATTGTAATTTGCCATTTCATATAAATTTCCATCAATCTTTCTCGAACGTTCAAATTCACTATCTACTTTTCCAGCAACAGTATCCAATACACTATAAATATTTTTATTTGCAACCGTTAAATCATTTGCAAAACACGGTGATTTATAGGGGGGGATATCAAATGGGCCTACATCGGGATCAAACTCAGCGCATTTTGTGGTTTCATAATGCTCGTGAACTTTTTTTGATACGTTACGATTATATAATATAAATCCATATATTGCTAAACCAATGATGATAATAGCAATACCTATTAATAATTCCGTTGAACACATATATTCTAATAATATATTTAATTATGAAATAAAATATATTATTAGAATATATTGTATATCATATGAAATGTTCTAATATGATTATCCTTACATTTCTATTTATTATAACTGGAATTATTATATGGAAATTATACTATAAATCAAATAAAAAAAATGAAAATTTTAATTGTTCTTCAACTACATCAAGCATGACAAAATCTGGTCAGCGTAAATATTTCACAAATGGATTATTGGATGGACATTATGATAAATTAGCATTATATAACAATGCTGCATACCATCAACAAAATACAAATAATAAAATAGTAGAATTCAAAAATAGATTCATCGAATCTAGACAAAAACACGATGGAACCCGAAAAACATTTGATGAATTAGCAGTAGATATTCCTAAATATTATCAGCGCATAACGAATAGTCAAACAGATTCAGACAATACAATACAACAATATAAAAGAAACGCAAACGATATGGTCAATTCTACTGATATGGATTTAGATACATATGTTATTCAAAAACAAAAAGTAGATGTTCCAGCTAAAATTAAAAATGAATTGGTAATAGAAACAAATAAACAATTAAATCGTGTACGTGATACAACTTCTAATTATAATAGTGTAATTAATTTTAATACATATTTAACACAAGAAATGCGAGATACAAACTTAAACGGAACTAAAATTATAGAGTCATCATCATTAATGAGTAAAATACAATCATTTTTACCATATAAAAGTTTCAAATTATTATATTCTGCTGATTCTAGAACTTACTCACCGTCAAATTTTCATGATGCGTGTGATAATATAAATAGTTCGACTAAGATGTCAACCCTAACAATCTATAAAACAACGAATGGGTCTATTCTATTAGGATATAACAATGATGGATGGAAATCTTATGGTAGATTTACAGCATCGGCATATGGGACAAATTGGATATCTCTATTAAAAGGTGGTAATTTAGGTGAGAATGAACCAAATCGATATTTCAATAAATGTAATTTAAATAATTCATTGTATAATGATTATTATTCAGGTCCACAATTTGGTTCAACAGAATTGCTCATTAAAGACAATAATGTTTCATCATCTATAATGATGTATAAAGTATCAAAATCAAACAATTCTACATATGGTTATGATTCTAAATTAGATATCCAACAGATTGAACAATTTTATTTACAAACATCCAATAATACCGATGAAAAATATTCATTACTACCAAATGGAAATGAGAAATTCGATAGTATAGAGGTATTTCACGTTTTAGATGAGATGGTACGTATCTATGACTGGCAAAAACAAAGTAATAAAATTGTGCGTGTCAAAGGTGATTCTGGTAATATTCAATGTTTTGCTAAAACACTTGTAGATCAACAAACAAGAAAATGTGATGAGACGACACCTATGAGTGATTTTAGTAAATTAACATCCAATGAAATATTAACAATTGATTGTGATGAATTAGAAATTCAAGATAGTAGTCATTGGTGCGCACAAGTATCAAAAGAATTTAATAAAGACCCTTTGAATATAAATTATGAAGTATGTCCAGTAGGGTGGAGTGTAGTGCGAGATCCTAACAATCCTACTAAAACCATATGCTATTCACAAAAAGGTTCTATGAATCCAATTTCATTGAATGAAGATACAATTCAAATGAAACGCGCACGTGCAGATGTTCGATTTCCATTCAAATATGATTATACATCATCCTTTTTAAATGATGATTTGCGAACAAATATACGTAAAAATGTATCTAATGTATTAGGAACATCAACTACACCCATTCAAGTCAACCTCGATCGATTTAATTTCAATAGAAATGGTGTTATGATTAACGTATTTAATATAAATACGGCGAATATACCACCCAAAGGTAGGAAAATTTCAACTGAAATGATAACTACGGCAATTAATTTTAATTGGGGAACAGGTCCTATCTTTCGTATGAACGAAAAAGTGTATATTGAATTTATAACATATGTGCTTATTCCTGATGGCGCTAAAACAGTTAGTTTTAGTTTAAAGGCTGATAATTCTGCACGATTGGCAGTTTCGAAGGATGGAACAGCAAAACTTCAAATACTGTTGGATTGGACGGTATTAGGCAATACTAGCACCTCTGCACCCATATCTGTTAAAGAAAAAATGTATTTACCAATTCAAGTCGATTACCATTGTGCCAGAACAACCGATAGTGCAAATGTTACATTGTCGTGGGCAATTAATGATGGTCCAATGCTGATTGTGTCACGTGATAATTATTTTCTAAGTCAAGATCAATGTTCTAAACTCGACGCAATGGGCATTGCTAAAATACCTATTTCAAAGAATTGTTCCGATGTGGTATGTGATATTGAAGAACAAATATGTTTAGCGGGAACACCTGGTGCTGGAACAGATGATTGGATATGCAAAAATAATAGTTGGGTTTTACAACCAAAATAAAATGAATTATTTATAATATATAGATGGTGTGAATGATTTTAATCATAGTATCTATCATATTATTTATCATTTTTGTATTACATATATTTCAAAACCATAAAAATAAAGAATATTTTGAAAATAATAAAAAATGTATAGGTAATGCGTTATCCGGTGATAAAAATATTCATTTAACAAACGCTATGATTGACACGTATTACACTAAATCACAGTTAGGGAACATAGCTAAATATAATTCAAATCGAACATTAGAAGCTCTAACAACATTTAAAAATAAATTTGAAACCGCAAAACAACAAGAAAAAAATCAACATAGGTCATTTACATCGATTACGGGAAAAAATTCAACATATGTTGGTGATCAAGTAGGTGCGCAAAATAATGCGGAACAAAGAATCAAACAATTAAAACTAGATGCGGATGAACGTATCAATCAAATTGATAATGACATGTCAAAATATGTTGATTCAACAACAAAATTAAACATACCTGATAAAATCAAACAAACATTAAAGGATGAAACAACTAGACAATTATCATTAATAGAACCGCCTAAACCACTTGATTTTAGTGGTAGTTTTACACAAAAAGAGAATGAATATAATTGGACAATTGGTGATAATAATACATTGATACGTATAGAACCCATAACACGACAAATACAATGTGTCGCAACGTCTGAAAAAGATAAATGTGCAACAGATAAAGGAATCAATGATATAAAACGTATGGATGACAAAGATATTCCAATCCTATCCTGTAATGCTGGCAATTATAATAATATAAATCATTGGTGTCATTCTTCTTATAAAAAACTTGCTAATAAATATGACAATATAATTGATTATACAAATTGCCCAGTGAATTGGGAATTGAATAACGCAAAACAATGTGTTCCTAAATCGGGCGTACCTACTCCCCAACTTATTGATTCGGTGAAAGACCAGAAAACGGTTTTATTTTATAATGGCACATTATATCGAAGTCTAAGTGAAAATTGGGAATATAATAGTTCATCCTATATATGTCAAACAGAATATATGCAACTACCTAATGGTTGGAGTATTGCACCAAATAATGATGATAGCAAATATGTTATATCAAATTATAGATGGTCGACGGCAGTTATGGTTCTTAGTGATGGGTCATCTTATTACACAAATATATGGGGGGATAGACAAATTCGACTTTATTCCAATGGAATGTTGCTAAATAGTTACAATACGTATAGACCAAATGTGTGTAATGGTGGTATATTACTTGTTAAAAATAAGCAACAAACGATTTCATCTATAACATGGAATGATAACGTTGAAAATAAACGTAACTATATGAAAGATTATAGTCATCTTCTATTTCCATTTAAAATTAATGTTGCTAATAATGTTTCATCCGTTATTAATAAAGCATTAGATGAAAAATTGGGCACAATAACATCTAAAAAAACAATAAATGTAAACTTAGATAAGTTCACATTTTATCGCAATGGTGTTCTTGTTCGTACATTTGCATATACTCCGTCAAATGGACGAGGAGCAAAAATAACAGACGAAATTACAACATCGTCTATTAATTATAGCTGGAATAGTTCGATTGATACAATATTCAATATTCCACGCACGCAAAATATATTTATAGAATTTACAGGATATATTTTTATACCAGAAGAAACAACTAGTGTCAAATTTTATATAACAGCAAATACTGCTATGAAATTTTCATTAGCAGTTGATGGAAAAATTGAAAATATACGTAGCTTAAACAATGAGTTTTTATCAGAATTTACAACTAAAACGATTTCTGTTCAAGAAAAACAATATTTACCATTTATTATAGAATATTATCAAATAGGTGGAACGTCTAATCCAAGTATTCGTTTAGAATGGGCGTTGAATAATTCATCAAAACCTGTAATTGTTCCACGTGCTGTATATTACATTGATAAAAATCAATGTAATGCTGATAAAATAAATGTGCCCAAATTTAGCAACTCGATTGGTCGAAAGGAAATAGATGAAATAACTAGATTGCCGGCAGGTATTGTCGGTTGGTATGATGGTGGGTCGTTTGACAATAAAACAAATCGATGGCTTGATAAATCTGGAAATAGTAATCATATAACAAATTGTTTTGGACAAATTAATACAAATTTTAATAGTGGAAATGGTTCTACCGAAACGAAATACATAACCGGTGATAAAAATGCAGGTCTAACATTACCGAGTCCAGTCGTATGGAATGGTGGAAAATATACTTTTTTTCATATTACTCGGTATGCTGGAAATACGAATGGGCGTATCTGGGCAGGAACAACAGGAAATTGGTTATCAGGTCATTGGAGTAATCGTGGTGCTGCAATTCATCAAGATGGATGGCTATCGGGTGGTGGTAGATGGTCATATGAAGGAATGTTAAATGGAAAAGACTGGACACTTATAACGGACCAATCGTCATACGCGCGAGTTAATCGTGCGTCATATCAATTTTGGGGTGGGAGTGGAAATATTCCTCAAAATATTTCTATTAATAATGGTAATTATAATGAAAAATCGGATTGGGCGTGTGCAGAAGTTATCATATATCAACGCGAATTAAGTGTTGCTGAAATAGAAGTAGTTGAATCGTTTTTATATACGAAGAATAAATTGTCTGTATAATCAAACAAATTATATTAGCTAATTATTGTATAATTTATAGATACTTTTCCACTTTGTAGACCATAATTAAGCATAAAAACACTGTCAATATTAATAAATTATAATATTATTTGATTTTCACATTCAATTGAATTTTAATATATTATATCAGTATATGATGGAAGCTGTTGATTTTTTGTTTAATGAAAGAAACGGTAAAATAACTGTATTTGATAAAGGCCTAACTGAAGGAATTATAACAGAGCCATCTGTTCGATGGCTGGCAATTGTGTCTATAATTGGTATTGCTACAGCATTAAAATATGAGTCTGATCCCGACAAAAAATTTCAGTTAATTCTTATTTTATTATTGGCATTCGTTACTGAAATCATCAATACAAGTATAGAAGCAGTCGTTGACCGTGTTGGAACATCATTTCATAAATTATCGGGATATGCCAAAGATTTAGCTTCAACAGCAACATTTGTATGGATTATATTTGGATTATTTATATGGATATCATGGATACGTTCTCAATATAAATCAAATAAACTGCAAAAACATAATCCAAATCGTAGCAATATGTTTAAAAATCCTATGGGAACAATTATATACTTGATATCATCATTGTTAATTGTAGTTCCTTTAGGATTTTTAGCCCATTATTTATTTAATTTAAAATATAGATAGATTACTGTTAATTCTAATAAATTCAAAACAATGTATATAATATAATGTGGAATACGAAACGTTACATTATTATTGTTTCAATCATTATTTTTTGTTTTATTGTTTTTTTCATAGCAGGATATTTAAAACATAGAGAAAATAGAGCGAATATGGAAACATTTGTCAGTAAAAGTGTAGAGCAATTTAAAGAATGTGATACACCAACGAAAATATATGATTTATTCTATAGTAATATTTATGACGAATTATTTCTTTCAACCGCACGAAATCAATATGAAGTATTACAAATTCGTGAATTAATATTAACAAAATATAAATTAGGTCCAATAAATATACTTGACCTCGGTTGTGGATTAGGGCATCACGTAGATTTATTTACACAATATAAATACAATTGTGTTGGATTAGATATTTCAAAAAACATGTTAAATATCGCAAAAGTCAAATATCCATTATTAGAATTTAAAAGAGGAAATATGATGGACCGTAATTTATATACTCCAGCCTCATTTAGTCATATTACATGTTTTTTTTATTCAGTGTATTATGTCGAGGATACATTATTATTATTTTCAAATGTAAATACGTGGCTTTCTAAAGGAGGTCATTTTATTATACATGTTGTAGATAAACGTAAATTTGATCCCGTATTAGAAAAAGGTAGTGGTTTAATTCCACTTTATAATCCACAACGATTTGGACATAAGACACATACACAACTAACGTTTAATAATTTTAAATATAATGCAGATTGGAATTTAAATAAAGTTCCTGTAATTTTTTCAGAAATTTTCAAATTTAACGAAGGACAAGTACGTAAAAATTTTCATAAGTTGTATATGTATACTATGAAAAAAATAGTTGATACTGCTGAAAAAGCAGGATTTAAACTAACAAATACAATAGATTTAGCACTTGTTAATCAAACGTATAACTATTTATTTTGTTTTGAAAAGAAGCATAATATTCTATTATAAATCATTATCAATCGTTGTAAATAATATGATTGATAATAATATAAAAATGAGTTATGCTTTATTGATTGGTTTAAATTATAGTTATACGAATAATCGATTATATGGATGTATCAATGACTGTATTCGCATGAGACATATTTTAGCAACAAGTTATGGATTTGAACCATCAAATATAGTATTTATGAGAGACGATATATATAATAGTTCTCATCAACTTTACCCAAATAAAGTGAATATAATTCGAGAGATAAAAAATTTATTTGCACTTTCGAAAACAACCGCAAATCTTCTTTATTTTCATTTTTCAGGACACGGTAGTTCAATTCGAGACATAACAAATGATGAAAGGGATGGGAGAGATGAATTTATCGTTCCTGCTGATTATTTTACAGATGGTACTAAAATAATAGATGATGAATTATTAGTATTGACACATCAGTTGCATCCTAGTGTCCCGTGTTTTATGATATTTGATGCGTGTCATAGTGGAACAATGTTGGATTTGAACTGGAGTTATACATTTAATAAATCTACTGGTCTATTCATTAAAAGTGCAGGCACCCTTACAAATTCTCCTGTGCAAAATAGTATCGTTTGTATTAGTGGTTGTATTGATGCGGAAGTTAGTTTAGACGTATTTGCAAATGGACAATACAATGGTGCTTTGTCTAATGGTTTATATAATGTAATGGCCAAAGTACCTACAGGAAAACTTATATCAGTGGGTTCTTTAGTTGTTAATATATATAGGTATCTAATTAAAAATTCATTTCGACAAAATCCTATGGTAACTACACAATTACCATTAAACCTAAATAATGTTGCTTTCTTAAAATCGACTAATACTGTTCGTAATAGAATGATGGATGAACCTGAACTTGCTACACCTGAACTTGCCACACCTGAACCTGAACCTGAACTTGTCACACCTGAACCTGAACCTGAACTTGTCACACCTGAACCTGAACCTGAACTTGTCACACCTGAAGTACCTGAACTTGTCACACCTGAAGTACCTGAACTTGTCACACCTGAAGTACCTGAATCTATTGTCCTAGAATCCAACAACCAAGAATCAACTGATAAAATTGGATTAATTATTAATATATTACCTGAACAAAAAGCATTAATTAATCAAATCAATAACATTGTAGTAAATAAATTAATGTCTGAAGAACAAATTACAGCACTTGTTTCTGCTGCATTATTAACACTAAAATAAAAAACTAATATTGTCTAATCAACTATGCTGACAAATCGAGTCAAAATAAAATTATATGTACACATTCATTTGTTGATGAGTCATATACGTTATGATATAATATCATATATTTGATAACGTATGTATTGCAAAACAGTAACGTAATAGCTTTTTGATGTGTAATTATGTAATTCAACTATTTAACCATTATAGTGATTTGATGTATTATACAACGCATAATACAGTCGTTGCTTCGCCCTTACAGCGTCAGACATATTTCATATAAAAATCAAATATTTTATTATTTTATGTTTTAGCAAATCTGCAAATAGGAAAATATCTATAAATTATGAGATTTTAGGAATACTAGAACACCTGTTGGTCGAAAGACCATGTCAAAACGCTGTAAGGGTTAAGTAATCATAGAATAAGATCGTGAGTTCTCAAAATACTATAAGGGTTAATTATTGAATGTATAAGAGCAGAAATATATTCGACGATGTTGTGTTTTATAAATAAATTTCCACATTATATATATGGGAACGAATCCATGTTTGAATGGTTATTTGCAAATATATGGAACATATTAGCTGTATTATTGTATTTATTCGTATTTAATGTTATTGTTGTTGTCATATTACTTCGAAACAAACGCGATATGTTCGAAAAGGATTGGCATAAACATCGGTGTAAACCCTATATCTTACCTATAAGTGGTTGGATTTATGCTGACCCTGGACAATCAGCAATTAAAGCAACATTAGATAATTTTAATGGATGTATTTGGCAAAGAATTAAAGCATATTTTAATATTTTTATAGAACCATTACGAAAAATTATGTCAATGATAACGGATGTTCTTAGTGATTTAACAATTAATTTCAATGTATTACGTTCACAATTGTCTATTATGCGAAATATGATAATGGGTCTCGTTATACAACTTATGAAAAAAATAGAGAATTTAATGGCTGCTGCTGTATTTACTTTTTCGAAGATTCATACAATGATGAAACGTCAAATGGGTATTTATCAAAATATCGTATATTTATTACAAACCTTAGCGGTTACAATGACAGGATTAGTGGGTGGAACATTTTCGAATATGATTGATTTTACAGAATGGGGTTTATGGGCTTTACCACCATTTACATTAAACATACCTGGTTTATTTTTTCCAATTTGGGGGTTTTATTGTTTTGCTCCAGAAACCAAAATAGAAGGATACGCAATTAAAGATATTTACCTCGGTCAATGTTTATCATCATCGTCTGTTATCAGTATTATGCAATTTAGTGTTCCTGAAAATTCAAGACTATTTGATTATAATGGTGTTCGTGTTAGCGCACATCACGTTGTATTGGAAGGCAATAAATGTTTAAAAGTCCGCGATAGTAAAAAAGCAAAACCAATTATGTATAACGACAAATATCTGTACAACTTATGCACGACAAATCATATATTATATGCAGATAATGGTTCTATATTTACTGATTATGATGAACATAGTTCATTTATAGAATATGAAAAATTCAATGAACGTATATTACGAATGTTGAATATGCGTGATAATGTTTCACCCGTAGATCTCATATGCAACCGAACGCACCCAATATATGATAGAAGATATAAATTGGGTGTAGGAAAAGGTTCGCTTGTTGATGGTATTCCAATTGAAATGTGTCAATTAGGTGATAATATCGATGGTATCATAACTCATTTACGAGAACCAGGTGATAGAATATTTTTATTAGGTTGTGTTTATTTTTTAGAATACACTAAAATTTTTTGTAAGAAACTGAATACGTGGATTACAATTCGCGACCATCCTGACGCAAAATATGTTGAAAATTATGATCATACTACATTTCATTATATAACAATGAAGAATCATATTGTTCATATTGACGAGTTTATTTGTGCCGATTTTATAGAAATTGATAACGCGTTTGAAGATGATAGCAACTAGCTTTGTTTTACTACATAACGAAATGAATATAATAAAAAAGTCATATCAAATAGACGTTCAAAATATGAAGCAGCCTATATGCAATATATGATACAACAAAACGCACCTAATTATACAAATATAACCCTCTTACAATGAATGAAGTAGTTCCAATAACAAAATCCGAATTAGCACGTTTAAGAAAACATAATATTCCAATGTTCTTATTTGATACACCAGAACAATGTAAATATATGAGAAATGATATACTACGCTACAAAATGTCAATAAAACTGACTTCATTTCAAATGAAAATTTACAAAAAATATATAGTTTAACGATTGCATGCACTAAATAAACCGGTAGTTATCTCATACCACATACTGAATAAAATCAATCAAATTAATACAACTATTTACTTGATTGATTTATTATAAGATATTATATTATAATGACAACCATCAGTTTTCCATTAAGATATGTTCCAGAACAATTGACAAATGATGATACAAAGAAACAACTTCAAATGTTGATTAAATCGAAAAAAATGTATAAAAACAAAAAATACTATATACGACAAAAAATAAAATCGTATAAAAATAAGCCTTCATCTCATGTATCAAATGCTAAAAAAATGTATAATATTGATAGTATTTTTCCATCAAATGAATTATCGATAAAAACAGGATGTTCAATTGATGCTCTCCATCAGATTGTTTCTAAAGGTGAAGGTGCTTATTATTCATCAGGTTCAAGGCCTAATCAAACTCCACAATCGTGGGGTGTTGCTCGTTTGGCAAGTTCTATAACAGGTGGTAAAGCAGCGGCCGTCGATTTTAGTATTATTGACAAATATTGTGATACAACAAAGCAGGCACACATATTGGCATTAAAATCAAAAGAAAAATACAATAATGGCACATCGAAAACAAAAACAAAAAGAAAAATATTTAAAATAAATAATATATTATAGATTTAATAATATTTCGTTCATAAACTATTAATAAGATATTATACATAAACATAAAAATATGGTATTATATAAATAAAGAAGTCAAGCAAATGTTATCTATAAATGTATGTACAGTCAATGGTAAAGCACAAGAATTTGTATTTAATTCTCAGCGGTCAATTGGTGAAATAAAATCACAAGTCATAAAACATCACGAACATTTAACACTTTCTGGCGAACAAGAAATAAAATTATTATATAAGGGGATTGAATTAGATGAATATAAAACATTAGAAAATTATGGTATAACGGCAAGGTCATCTATCCAAATTATTCATAAAACGAAACCAATAAGTATTTCACGACGAAACTCCGACGCGTCAATGTCAGCATCGTCAGCATCTATTTTCGAGTCATACGCACCATCCCCATTAAATTCATTTTATGCTCCATCAAACGCAAATGGAACATGTGTAGCGAAATCACCCAGTCCAATATCGAACACTACAAATGATATGGTTACGCATAATTTAACATCGATTCATACGAAATTAGAATATATTATAAATCATCTCGCTAAATTAGAACAGCGTGTTGCTATTATTTATGATTCAGTCGTTCCGTCGGTACCGTCATCAAATAAATAATGATAAATTCGCTTACTTAGAACCGGACCGATTTTAGGGATATCTTTTAGTAAGGTTTCTTTACTTTTTATATCAGGTAGTGTATTATATGCACCGACTAATAGATTCATTGACGCATATTTTTCGACAATTGTTTGTGCCAATTTCGTAGAACATCCGGGAATTTGAGCCAACATATTTGTAAATGTAATAGAGGGGTTTATATTAGCACTCTTTTTTGTATTATGAAATAATACTTTAATATCTGGAACAATATGTAGAGAATTCGTCGTATCGCGTGATAAATAATTACACCAATCGACTGTTTTCGATGAAAACCGCGCAAAGATTTCACGTAGAAAAGAGGTAGTTTCTACAACACCCGATGTTTTATATACTCCTATTCCATCACGAAACATTGTATTTAACATTGCGCTATATACCACATCCATATTAATATATTTTGATATATTATTTGATAAATCGCCTTCTAAAATATAGATGAATCGATGTAAAGCTACATTACTGCATACACGTGCTTTCTGTTCATGATATCGTCCGTCGCGAACACTGCTATGTAAATCAGCAAGTGTTTTTCGTTCAAATATTATTTCTATTTTATCATTTAAAACAATTTGAATATCGCCAATGTCAAGTGTTTCTACTTGACATTGGGGTTGTAAAAGAGCTATAAGAGCTTTTTCACGATAATCAACTTTTAATATGGGCACAGACACAGGTAAAGGTAGAACAGTTGTTTCAGTACTCATTATGATTATATACTAATAGTTATTTTTAACTATTTAACGAGTGTAGTATATAGAAACAGTAATTACGAAATTTATACAATTAAATATTATTTATTATATAATATATGAACAAATCAACAAATTCGCCATCTGGAACAAAAAAATTAGGAACGGTTGAATATCGTCCATTTTCTGAACTCCCTGAAGTAGTAGTATCATCTACAGTTGAAGAAGACAGGCGTGATTCACATATTAAACAATCCAGGAGAAATCGCGCTAAAAAACAACTTGGTCCTGAATTATTTAATGAACTTTCAAAAAAAAATGAACAACTCCGATATAAAGTTTCAAACAAATTTCAAGAAAAAGAAGAAGAAGAAAAACGGGCTGAACTTTCAATACTATTAGCAAAAATAGAAAAAGAAGAACGAGAAAAGGAAGAACGTCAAAGAAAAAAAGAAGAATTCCAACAGAAACTACTTAAAAAAAGAGAACAAGAAATTGCCGAAAAAAATGAAATGGAAGAATTATGGTTCTCGGAAGATACACCTCGTCCTAAATCACCTCGTCCTAAATCACCCAGTAAAAAAAAATCATTTCCACGATGGATTATGGCAAATGGTGGTAAAAGAAGACATTCAAAATCATATAAATCGAAACACATACTTTAGTTCAACGATATAAGGTTTCACTGACAATCGGATGATTCGTATTTTATCTACAAATTATGATTGGTTCGATTACGCAGCAATAAATATTCTATTATTTATGATTTATCAACGTAATAAATATATATTTATGTTAAAAATAAATGTATATTGCTTACTAACGGTATAGTCGGGGGATTTAAAAATTTGATGTTTAAAATTCTTTTATAATACGTTATTAGCAATTTCACGAAGAACACATAGAAGAAACATGTCATCTATACCTACACATATCGAAGAAAGGGAGCGCTTGCTATCTGAACGCGCAAAAGCTCTCGCTGAAAGAGAACGGGTGATGGATGAAAGAGAAGAAGCTCTGTATAGGAGAGAGAACTCATTTGAACTGCAAAACTTGGAACAAGAGTGGGGAGATTTAGTACACGCACAATCCAAGTTGTTTCAACTAAAACAAGAATGCCTGAAAAGCTCCATACTTGATGAAAGAGAAGCAGAATTGAAAAGGAAACGACGAAAACTAAACCAATGGGCCGGCCAAGATGAAGATGAAGATTGAAGCGTATCTTTTACCATTTATACTATATTATTATCTATGAGGGGTATTGAAGATTCCATCACAAACAACTCTTATAAAAAGCGGCGTATTTTTTATGTTAATATTATAGTATCAAAACAAGTGGAGATAGAACAACTCATACATTATGTATTAAAAATTTGATGTTTTAAAATTCGTTTAGTGTAAAAGCAATTCACAAAGGTTCATAAGGAAAAATATGGCATCAATTGATATTGAAGAGATAGAGCGATTATTGACTGAACAGGAGAAAGCTCTCGATGAAAAGGAAAAAGCACT
>Ga0114970_10001868_pt1 | contig 15749 bp, 7 predicted proteins | sample M_140205_XF_Meta_FD_87030 | JGI IMG/M metagenome (GOLD analysis project Ga0114970, IMG submission 87030) | Freshwater microbial communities from Lake Montjoie, Canada to study carbon cycling - M_140205_XF_MetaG | ecosystem: Environmental > Aquatic > Freshwater > Lake | place: Lake Montjoie... | reverse complement strand
GAACCATGCATCTTGGTGTATCCAAACGCCTTCATCGGCTTCATTGGGTGAGAGTATTTGTTGCAGATGGTTGAAGCGGTCTGATTCGTTCAGAGTGATTTGCTGGTACCGAGGTGTTACATCTTTTTTGTTGGGGAATAACCATATCTGGAACAACTTTACAGGCTTATCTTTATTGGCATTATATTCACTGTGAACCACGCCAGTTCCGGCACTCATCACTTGTATATCATTCGCTTGCACCACTTCTTTGTTCCCCATATTGTCTTGGTGTTCTAAAGCACCTTCCAATGGAATGGTAATAATTTCCATATTATCATGCGGGTGCTGGCCAAAGCCCATTCCACCGGCTATATTGTCATCATTGAGCACACGCAACACACCAAAGTGCATACGCGAAGGATCATAATAACTTGCAAAACTAAAACTGTGGTGGGCATCAAGCCAGCCGTGGTTTGCGTGACCACGGGTATTTGAAGGATGGAGAATGTATTGTGCCATATTTTTATTTTATCTATAATAACGGGTGGAATAAAGAAGTGTTTGGTAATCGAAGTGCTGTCCCCAGTGGGTGGTTGTCGAACTCTTTGAAAGAGGTTTGTATCAGGATTTCAAAGTTCAAAGATAGGCTAAGTGACAAAAATATTCAAATTCCATAAAAGGTAATTCACTATCTCATGGCTCTTATGATCTTTAGCATTAGATCAGATACTTTCCAAGGCTCAGCCCGGGTCTGTCTTTACTTGCAAAACATATGCTGTGACTATTAAGTAGTTATATCTACATTTAAAAATATTTAAAAATAAAGTTCTGTTTTCAGTATAAAGAGCGATCTCATCCAAATACATATAATAAAGTGGTAAAAAAACCACCAACCAAAAATTTATAACTATATGTATAAAAAAATGAAATCAATGATTAAAAAAATCGTAAATTCACCAATCGGAGTATTTATTAAAGAAATGATAAAGGAATTATACTTTCACTTTCTATTTAAGCTTTTATTTGGCTAGTATTATTCCTAAAAAGCAAAAAAGAAAGCAAAGCTAGGCTGTTCGCACAACCAACGCTTTTGTATGGCAAGGTTATATGAATTTTTAAAAAAATATTTAAGGTATTTAGTAATTAGGCAAAAATATTTTTTAAAAAACCTTGCCCATCAAAGCCATCACAGCCTTATGTGATGGCTTTCCTTTTTCCGTTTTCTTTTGAAACATATTTTAATCGAGGCGGAGTAATGATATTTAGAGAGCGGTTCTTTAGTAAGAAAAATAAATTTGTTTTATTAAAAGTTTGTTTACATTTGCTTTTAATATCAATTACTAAGCACCATGATTATTAAAAACAAACTTATAATTTTACTCATTGCTTTGAGTGCGTTTATATCGGCTAATGCACAAATTAAAAAAAACGGGTGGTATTATATACCATTACCTATGAATGACAGTGCAGAATGGAGTGTGGTATATCAGGATGGTCAGCATAAAGATCCCGTATGGCGTAGCTTTAAGTATTATAAAACATTAGGTGATACTTTTATCAGCGGACAAACTTATAAAAAGGTATGGACTAATTCTCAACATCATAAATATTACCCGACCGATACACTAGTGTGCATGTATCGACAAGACACGGCAGCAAGGAGGGTTTATGTGCGAAGTGCTTTTACTTATTATCCAGACACAAACGAATATTTGTTTATGGACTTTGGAATGCATGATAGTGATACCATGGTTCTTCCAGTCTTTACTAGAAAAAGTGTTTATGAAAGCAGAAAGTTTTATGTATTGGGAGTTGATTCACATAAAACAGTAATATTTGGCACTCCTCAAAAAATTTATTATGATAGAATTGATTTCTTATTGCGTACACCAGATACTAATGACTTAGTTTATGGTGATATATGGCACCCCCTAAGAGATTATTTCCCTTTAGAAGGGGTGGGAAGTACACGGAGTACAGGCCCTTTTTTTTATCCGATTGCTCGAAAGGAATATTATTACGAGACTGATATGTCCAATCCAGCTGACACTATAGTGTATCTGCATTGTTTGGAAAATGGTGGCTTTACAAGATGGCTGTTCAAAAGCACGCCATCAGTTGATTTTTGTGACAAAGTATTAAGTATAAGGCCCATAAATTATAAATTAAACACGCTTGTCCTGTTTCCTAACCCATGCAACGAATACATTGCCATATATACAGATGAGTCTATTTTGGATATGCACATAGAAATTTTCGATATAAGCGGAAAGAAAGTTAAAACTGATTTAAGAACAAATACAACAGGTACAAGGTATGTCAGTACAAGTAATTTGACACCAGGTGTATTTATACTACATGCTTATAATAACTATGGTTTTAATGAAAGTTACAAAATAATAAAACAATAAAATAAAACAATGAAAAAGACCTTAATAAACATCTTATTTTTATTAAGTTTTTCACCTTTTATTATGAAAGGGCAAGACTGGCAAAGCCTTGGGCCAAATAGGTTACCTAAAGGGTATACTACTAACTATTTAAACCATTGTGCTAGTAATGCAGGTAATGGTGCTTTTTTTACCATTGCTGGTGAACCAGATAACTACCTGAATATTTATGCTTCAGGCAATAATAGTGGTATTAGGCGTAGTCTGAGCACCTCTAATAAATGGGAAGATGCCAATTCTGGTTTTCCTGAAGTAAGTACTGCTGATAAAATAGTGCTAGATAGGCAAAAAAGAAATGGTAATTATAGCATGTATGCCTGCAATCAATGGGGTTTGTTCAGAAGTGAAGATCATGGAACTAGTTGGAATTTAACTGGTTTTAACCCAACCATTGACCCTGTTAATTATAATCATCCGTATTTCCCAACCTATGACCCTAATGACGAAAAAGGTTTAAAAATTTCTGAATTCGATGTTGCACCTCACCAAACCGATGCTTCACGTTCTTCTATTCTTGCTAACGTTTCGTGGAAATTTTCATGGGATTATAAAGAGGAGTCAAATCAATTAATATTTTATGACCCAGGAACCCAGCAACATAAAAACCTCACCCCTAGTTTCTTTAACTATAATATTGTACCTAGCGGCTCATTGCCTTTTGAATATAGATATGCAGATATTATTTCATTCCCTGACAATGCCAGCCGTACGGATAAAAAATTCTATGTAAAAGTTGACAAATTTGATAAGTATCAGTACTACCCTGATCCTCAAAATCAACCCAACTTATTTTACTGGAGACCAGTGCTTGGCGGTAATTCCGTCCCTTTGCCTATAAGAAGTTATATATTAATACTGGAAATCATAGTCTCACCGTCTGCACCATTTACTATTACAGAAAACTGGACTGATATAACTCCCTTCATAGTAAATGGAGCGGGTCATATGTTACCAAATTCAAACAAACTGATTTATGCAGATATTGAGATAATGAACACCCCTTCATGCTCAACTTATCTATTTGCTTTTTTAAGCGGTAATGATCAAACAGAACAAAACATTATGCTCGTATCTAATGATTATGGCACTAGCTGGCAAAAATGTATGGGTGATTATAGTACTATAGAAACCATAAATGGAATAGATTACACAAGAAGCCCTAAAAAATATGCCGTTTCTGAGAAATTGGTCAGTAATGCAGGAATTCAAATCCCGCAATATATATATTTCTATTGGAATGTTGGAAACTATGGTAGGGCATTCAAAACAGAGATTAATAATACAAATAATCCGCAAAATTTAACCTTTTTGTCTTATCGATCACTATTTCAAATCCCAGGAAGCAGCCCTCCAGATAATTGTATGTATAATAGCAGTGGGCAAAGAAATACAAGCCAATTTCATGCAGACCAAAGAGATATCGAAGTAATAGGTGACAACAATAATGAAGCTATTTATATATCAGATGATGGAGGGGTTGCTGTTTCGTATAATGAAGGTACTTCATTTGAATATGTGCATAACAATGAAGGATTAAATGCTGCACATATAAATGGAATATCAATTTCTGAAGATGGGACTTTGGTTGCAGCTGGGTTTCATCATTCATCAACAAATTATTATGGTATTATTCCAAATGAATGGGTTAATGCTGACTATGGTGATGGCGGCGAAGTACTTTTTGACCCTTTAAATAAAAATAGAGTTTTTACACAAGTATTTCCAGACAGATTCTCTAACAATAATACTGATGTCTCTGAAAATTATCTTTCAGGTAATAATATTAATCTGACAGCACCTTTTTATGGAGCAATTTGCACTGTAGATCAAAATCGTCCAATGCAACTATTTAGTAGAGAAGATCAGTTATATTGCGGATACCAAGATTTATGTGTTAGTCATAAAGCAAATGGAGCATGGATATCAAAAAAAATCAGTGACTTGAGTGGAAGTAAAATTAGAGATTTTTATATCTCTCCTGATAAGACCAAAATGTATTTTGTTGCTGAAGGTCCAACATGGAATGCTAACTCACTTGGATTATTTAGAAATTTTAATGCTAGTGGTTATAATACAGCAACAGGCCTATCGATCAATGGCACTGGGTATTGGGAAGATATAACAAATAACTTCCATTTGCCAAACAATGGAGGGACATATAGTCAATATAATGCAGTAGGTGGCGTGGTGGTTGACCCAGTTGATTATAAAACACTATATATTGCTTTAAAAGAGTATTCAGCTGCTAATTCTGGGGCAACAAGACCTGACAGGGTTTTCAAATCAACAAATGGCGGAAATACTTGGAGTTCAATATCTAGCGGTTTGCCAACGTTTCCAATACATAAAATTATTTTGGATAAAGCCACTGAAACACTATATATAGGGACATCTGGAGGTGTGTATAGCTATATTAATGGCACATGGCAAGAGTTTAATCCTACAAATCCAGCACTAGGAAAATTACCAAAATGCCTTGTAATAGATTTAGAAATAAATCAAAAAACTCGCAAATTATATGCTGGAGCTGAAGGATACGGTGTTTGGGTAAGTGATTTACCTTGTCCTACTGTATTTCCAGCTGTAAGGCTTGTATCACAAGATGAAGTATGGGGTGAACAATCTGTTTTTAATGAGATTGAAATTCAAGCTGGTCACACACTTACCATAGTAGGTAATTTATATTGTACTTCAAATGTTAAAATAACCGTTTTCCCTGGGGCTAAACTAATTATTGACGGGGCAAAAATATCAAGCATTGGAGCTTGCTCAATAAATAATTGGCTAGGGATAATATTATTAGGTGACCAATACCATCCTCAAGACCCAGCATTCCAAGGAGTAGTAGAGCTTAAAAATGGGGCAATAATAGAGAATGCCATAAATGGTATTATAGTTGGAGATTATACCAATGGCGCATTGAACGGCGGTATTATAAAAGCTGATAATGCGACTTTTTTAAATTGCAATCGTGATGTTACTTTTTATTGGTACACCAATGCTCAGAGTACTTCCTATTTTAAAAATTGTATCTTTAAATGTACTCAAATATTATCTAATAATAATGGATATGGGACAGGTGATTATGTTACACTAAGTGGAATACAGGGAGTTAGTTTTAGTGGTTGCACATGGGAATGTGCTATTCCTGCTATGACTCCACCAACTAATGACAATCGAGGTCGTGGTGTATTTGGGATTGATTTTACAGCTTCCTTCGAAAATGCTGATGGTGTTTTCACAACTATAAATCCCACTTGCTCTTTGTCGGCAGGTGCTAATTGTGTATTTAAAAATTTAACCAAAGGGATAGAGTTTGAACGTGATAATCAGGATTATCATATATATGTTCGAGGGACTATATTTGAAAATGTAGGAATAGGTATTGATATGTATGGAAGCCATACCACAAGCCAAGCTCCAAAGGGTTGTGTGATATGGGGAAATGAATTCAAATGGAACGCCTCTTGTATTGGTGGGATGCCTACTGGAGGTGCATATGTTGGAGTTCGAACTGGACTAGGTGGGAATCTAAAATTCGATAATTTCTACATTGACAATAATACCTTTACAATAGACCAGCAGGTTCCTCAAAATATAGGTATAACTATTATATGTACTGATATAAATAACAGTGGAAACTATTACCATTCAGAAGTTTTTGAAAACACTTGCACTAATAGTCAAACAGCCAATCTTAATCATACAGCTGTGCGGATACAATCATTTAATGATAAACTCGAACTTCAGTGCGGCAATCATTATAGTGGTTTTGATCATGACTGGAAACTAACTGGTGGCACGGCAAATTTTTCATTAAAAGATCAAGGTGTAACTGCCAGTAATAATGCCTGTACAAATATTTTTACTACAGGTAAGCTTGCCCAAATATACGTTATCAATCCTACGCCCCCAATGGCCAAGCACTATTTTAGAAAAACCGCTTCTGCGTATAATGTTACTTCTAATAGTACAACTTACCTATCTCTTAATCTAACGCTTGGATCATGCTCGCCATCTGACCCATGTAATATTGGAGGTTATGTTATTACTGACGGTGGTGGGAATGGAGAAGGAATGGGGTTTGCACCGAATATGAAACCAAAAATGGATTGGAAAAATAAGAATGAATTATATGGTGGTGCTGGAAATGACTTTTATAGTTTAGATAATAATAATCAGATTAAAATAAGACCTAACCCTGCAAGTGACCAGATTGATGTGCTGTACCATTTAAATATAGATGATGGAAGTATGGGTGAAATTAGTATAATAAATGTTGACGGAAAATTAGTTAAGAAAGAATCTGTTTACACGCTTGCTAGTATTAAAACAATAGATATCTCTAATTTAGCTAATGGAATTTATCAAATTGTATTAAATCAAAATGGGAAAATGATAGCTACTAGCAAATTGGTAATTGTTCATTAAGAGTTATGGTATTTTGGATAAGAGATATTTCTATATTGTTCTTAGTTTAGCATTATTTAGTTCAAATATAAATGCACAAGAATCCAATAATTGGCTGTTTGGAGACAAGACTGGTTTGAATTTTGGGACAGAGCCACCAACGGAAATCAGTTCCACAATGTATTTACCGTCTGGGCCTTGTTCCGTATCAGACCATAAAGGGAATCTATTATTCTACGCAAATGCCGATACTATAAAAAACAGCAAACATAATCCAATGAAGGGAATGCTGTATAAAGCACCGTTTATTCCAAATGGGGATATACAGGCAGCAGTTATAATACCATTTGTAGGAGACAGTAATAGGTACTATCATTTTATAACAGGCAATGCTGTTTTTTATATCGCTAAACCTTCAGCCATAAATATGCCTAGATCAGTTGGATATCATATAATAAATATGCAGGGCGACAGCGGTTTGGGTGAAGTTGAACAGCAATATACGCCATTGGTTCCTTATAACTGCGATAGGATTACCGCATGTAGACACTCCAACGGCAAGGATTATTGGGTGATAACCCATACTGCCAATAAATATTTGGCTATACCTGTGACAGAAAAAGGTGTTGGTACGCCAATAATAACTTTCATGGAGGAATTTCATTACGGGACTTACAATTATATGGCAATGTCTCATGATTCTCGTTCCTTATATTCAAGCGTATCTACAGCTTCTTATCAATGTACTGAAAAAAAAGATATGACTGCTTTGTTTAAATATGACTTTGACCCAGCAACAGGTATATTTAGCAATCAAGTTATAGTAGATAGTTGTAGTTTTAGTTCTAGTGATAATTGGTTTGCATTTTATGGTATTGCATTCTCCCCCAATGATTCTATAGTTTATGTAAGTGTAAGTAATGTTCGTTCCGAATATCAAGTTAATCAATATCGTCGGTTTAAAAATAAAGACTATGTTTACGAAAAGTATATTATAAATTTCCCCTCTTGGGATATAGCGTTTGGTATTGGGCTTGCTCCAAATGGCAAGCTATACTCTCAAGGCAATTCATCTACGTTTAAGGTATTAAGAATATTGGATAGACCTGATATTTTTGGTGCAAAAATAAAAAACTATAAATCAACTTTCTCGCTCACTAATCCTAACACTTTAACATGTGGTTTCGAATTCCCCAATTTTCTATTCGAATATAAACGTGTTCAATTTGATGTAACAGGAATGGATTGTGGAGGCAAGATATATATAGAAAATAAAAGCGATACCCAACACTTTACAAGTATGACTATATATTGGGGTGATGAAGACAGTATTGTACAAAATAAAGGTAACAGTTTTACAAGAAATCATAACCATATATATACTAAACCTGGAATATATTTTATAAGAGTAATGGGACTTATGGAAGGTGGGAATAAAGTATGGAGTAGCGATTCTATTTTAGTAGACCCAAAACTATATAACCCAATTGCAAACTTTGCAACAATTCAACAAACTGGGTGTTTGTATCAAGAATATCAGTTCATAGATAAGTGCAGTTCAAATGATACTGTTGGAGGTTATACATGGTATTGGGATTTCGGCGATGGAACAAATAGTGTTATTTTACAAAAAAACAAAGGAGAAGGAAGCATAAATCATTTATATACTAAAAGCGGATATTATACTGTAAAACTTATATTCTTTAATGGCATGTGTAGTGATACTTTTACCTATCCACAACAAATATATATTGCCCCTGCACCACAAGCGGGCTTTGATATTAACCCTAAGAATGGATGTGTGCCACAATTAATAAATATTACTCCTAGTCATAAAGATACCATTGTTTCTGAAAAATATTATTTATATAATAATCTAAATAATATAACTGATAGTTTTATATATAAACCCAATACACCAAGTTATCCTAAGGGTTATACTTTAAATCAAAATGATTCTGGTACTTTTATCATAAAGCAAGCATTAAAAGGAACAACAGGATGCATAACTTATGATAGCAACTCTATAAGACTTGATACAAAAGTAGATTTAAAGCTAATGAACGATACATTTATTTGCAGTAATGAAATACTGCAAATTTCAGCTACTTTAGGGGATTATAAGTATCTGTGGAATGCTGGTGATACATCGCAAAGTATAATAATAAATAAGGGAGGTACTTATTCGGTGAAAGTAACTAATGGGTCTTGTTCGGTCTCAGACAGCACTATAATAACTCAAGATCTAAATGAGAGTTGCAAGTTCCGTGTATCGCTATTTCCTAATCCTTGCAATAGTCAATTTACTGTTTCTATTTATTCGCGAAAGGAACAGAATATAAATATTCAATTATATGAAATGTCAGGCAAGCAAGTCGCAAGCTATGATAATATTACTGCCAATCAATTTACAAAATTAGAAGTGAATACGGAATACTTTGCGTCAGATTTGTATATACTACAAATAAATACTTCAGAAAGAAAATACATTTATAAAATTATCAAAATCTTGGAATAATTGGTGCTAAAAAACCCTTCTTTTAAAATTTATTTTTGTCTAACCAATTGGTTATAAATTATTTGTAGCCCTGAGCGGAGTCGAATGGTGGTCTTCGAATCCCCCTCATACTTGCATACTACTTTGTTGTTTTTAATATTCCATTGTCAAAGGTTAAAGTTTGCCCATTGTTATATATACAAACTTCTTTTTTTACTTTGCCAACTATAGTTTCTTTCTTCTCTTTGGGCAGTCCCAGAGCCATGGTACACATTTTATTTGTCATTCCCATTGTTACAATTCCTTTTAGGATATTATGGAATGTACCCATCCCAAATTGTTTGATATATTTATCCGCTCCTGCTTTGGTATATGTTTTCCATTCTCTTTGCAGACCAATTGTAGGCTCAATAGGCAAAGCAATTTTCTTTCCTTTGGTATTTTGAAAAATAACAGAAAGTGATGAATAGGCATCATCAATCTTTATATCTGTGCAGGTCCATACTTCACCTGTTTTTGTGTCTACTAATATACCTTTATCTAAGTCAACTGCAGTTGCAATAAGTTCATCCTTAAATACAAATTTTTTACTTACTGCCAATTTCTTTTGCTTTTGATAATACCCATCAACTATAAAAGGAAACGTATGTTCGAATTCTCCTTGATATATAAAATACAAAGTATCATTATTGGAAAGGTTGATGAGCTTGAATGCAAAGTCATGCCCCATGTCATAGTTGGCAATATCGGTTATGGGTTTTATTACATCTATTACTTGAAAATATTTACCGAATAATCTATCGTATTTGGTATGATTATTCCCATCGGGATAATATATATTTTCGGGAATGTCTTTGTCTATTTTATAGTCGATAATAAAGCCTGAATAGCCAAATTGTTTGAGGTCATCGTTCAAGGGTTTTACATATAGTTTTTGGCCCTTGTATAAGTATCCGTTTTCACCGAGGAAGTTTTTGGTGCTGTCAAATACATCGACTGGTTTCTCTGCCTTGGCGGTTATTGCTAGGCAAAAGTATATGATAGTTAATGGAAGAATTTTGTTAATCATCTTAGATTTTTCTTCTTGCAAATATATAGAGAAAAGATAAATATTTATAATAAGAAAATTCTACCATAAAAAAGTATGCCGTCATTGCGAGGAGGCTTCCGACGTGGCAATCTCCTTGAGTGTGTGCTCGGAAATTTAACTCTCCGCATAACTTCAATCGCGTCGAGTATACACCGTAGGAGATTGCTTCGTCGCCCATCCCACAGGCCAAACACACTGCTCCTCGCAATGAAGCTGTTGGATATAGTTACCCAAACAACATCCGCAAATAAAACATCGGGTTCCCAAACTTGGAACGTAAATCTATATTGGCAAACATACATGAGATAGTATCCCTGAACTCCTTGTTGCGGGAGGCTTTGTTTACTACAAAATTGAATAGGAATTTGTATCTGCACAGTCGTAAAAGTGTGGAACCAACTTTAAGTTCATGTCCCACTTTCTGTTTGATTATATTATCATAGTTCTCTTTAAAAAATGCTTCAGTATATATTTTATTCTCTAAAGATTTGATTGCTGCATAAGCCGCATATCTTCCAGAAAGTATCGCATTGCCAATTCCTTCGCCTGTGAATGGGTCGATTAAATTAGCAGCATCACCTGTTAAAATTACGTTATCTGTTGAGCGTTTTACATATTTATTGCCAAGCGGCAAACCCCAGCCTTGTATAGGCGATTCAGGTTTTGCATTTGCAAATCGTTCTTTAAATTGGGGTAGGTTTAATATATTATTAAATATTTTTTTAAGATTCAAATGGTGCTTCGAAACTTCAGAAGATAATATTCCCAAACCCACATTTGAAACACCATTAGCCATCGGGAAAATCCAAAAATATCCGGGCAAAATTTCAGGTAAAAAATGAAGTTCTATATAGTTCATTTCATGATATCCCGCAATGCCACTATAATACGCTCTTATGCCAGCAGAGAATGCTTCCAAGTCACGCTTGCTGCCACCTGATACGTATTTGTGCGAGGTGCCACGTTCGCCATCAGCACCAATTAATATTTTTGTTTTTGTATGATATAGAGTATCTCCATTTTTTATTTGGAGTTGTATGATATCATCCTCTTTTTTTATTTCAGTCAATTCTGCATTTGATACACGAATTGCAAAATCGGAAGAGGTATTATTATATAAGAAATTATCAAAATCAATTCGTTTAGAAATAAATCCAGGAGGCGGAGAATCTTTGGTTCGCCGAGGCGAATTGGGAAGGAAAGGAATATCAGCTTGCTTGCCATTGGGTGCTACAAAACGAACACCATAGCTTGGCAAATAATCTTGTTGGTTTTTTGCAAACTGCGCAGCTACATCGGGTATCGCATGTTTCAAGTGACTCAAAACTTTTCCGCTGAGAGCGTCGCCACAAACTTTATCACGCGGAAATTCTGCTTTGTCAATTAATAAATGTTTGATACCTGCCTGCGATAAAAAAATGGAAGCACTAGCTCCAGCTGGTCCAGCACCTGCAATTATTACCTCATATTCATTCTCTAAAATCACGGTGCAATATTAGGCATGTTGATAAAAAAATATTGTACTAGTCAAAACTATTTGCACCTTTGCATCGGTTTCGGTTCCTCCATGTACCAACAAAACATGCGGATTAAAAGGGAATCATGTGTAAATCATGAACATTTCCCGATGCTGTAAACCCCCTTCCTACGGAGGAATTTTTTTGTATACATTGCCACTGCTCAGTTCTACTGAATGGGAAGGCCACAAAAAAGGGGGAAGTCAGAAGACCTGCCTAAACTACATAGAATCAAAGCTTTCGGGTAAAAAGCGTTTGGTGAATTTTGGAAAGCCCAACATTTGTCATTCATTTTTCCTGTAGCTTTTTTAAAACAGAGCAATGGACAAATATATATATAATATACTCAATTCAGACAAGCGAATATTTGTTTGTGTGGTATTATATTTTTTGTCGAATTATATAAGTGCACAAGGTATTATAGATACGACCAAAGCTCAGCAACTACCGACGGCTGATATCATTTCAAAAAACTATAAAATCTCCGAAACAGGTATCAAAAGCTATAGTCCGGATTCAACATTAAAGTACATTAATAATTATAAAGACCTTGCTGATATTGTAAATTTAAATAGCACAGCATACCTCAAAAACTATGGCAATGGAGCCTTGTCTACTGTTTCTTTCAGAGGGACCGGGGCTGAGCATACCAATGTATTATGGAATGGTTTTCAGTTGAATAATTCTGCGTTGGGATTAACGGATTTGTCAAATCTAACAAGCATTTCTGGGGAGAAAATCACGCTACTTGCAGGTGGGAATGCTACATCTGCTGGGAGCGGAGCCATAGGAGGAGCGGTGGTGATAGACCAAAATTTCGAACGAAAAGATATGGTAAATTTTATCGGTAATTATAATAGTATTGGTGGATATACATCGGCATTAAATACGAATTTTGGGAATAAGAAATTGATTATTAATTTGGGAATTCTATATAGAGACAATGCAAATAATTTTACATTTATCAATCCTTTTAAACCTGCTATGCCTGAGGAGAAAATGCCTGATTGTTTTTTAAGTAAGAAGACATATAATAGCTCTGCATTATTTAAAATCAATAAAAATGCATCCATTAAATTTTTAAGTTTGGTAAATATATATACCATCAATATTCAGCCACCAATAGGAATTGATATCGCACAAGGGAAACGCTCAGGATACAATATGGTGAATGGTTTCCACTTTGATTTTAGAAGCAAATTGGGTATTACCCAAGTTAAGACAGGACTCTTAAATCAAGATGAGACTTATGATGCGAGGTCAATAAATAATACGTATTCGAGAACAATTATATTACAATGGCAAAATTCATTTGAACATTTTTTTAATCCCATAAAAGGGAAACATAAAATTTCAATTGCTGTCGATCACCAATATATTAAAGGAGCGCAAACAAATTATGAATTAATACACAAAGAAAATAGAACAGCTTTGATGTTTCGTTACAAAGTTAACCCAACAAAAAAACTAGAAATATCAGCAAATGTACGAGAACAATTTTACACATTTTCAAAACCATTCTTTTCGCCTTTTGTTGGTTTGCAGTATATCATGTTGCAGAAAAATAAAAACATACTCCTTGTTAAGTCCAATGCCACCAAAGGATTCAGACTTCCTACTTTTAACGAACGGTATTATCAGCCTGGAGGGAATATCAATATCAAGCCAGAAAATACCAAACAATTTGAAGTAGGATTGGTAAATAAATATATGGGTAAAAAGTTTAAACATGATTTGGAATTTACGTATTATTATAACCACATGTATAACCGAGTGGTATGGATAAATTTGAATAGTCCAGTTTATGTAGAGCCAGTGAATCTTAAAGAAACTAAAATTAATGGTTTGGAGTTTATTTATACTATAGCAACAAAGTATAAAAAATTAGATATTAAAGGTCAGTTGAATTTGGGATACACACAATCGTTAAATGTGATTTCAAATCCTGTATTTAGTTCTCGTGTCGATTATAAACAAATGATATATATTCCTCCTTTCAAAGTGAATTGGTTTACGGAGTTTAAATATAGAAAAACATCCCTTATTTATTTGCTGCAACAAACGGCTGTCCGCTATACAAACCTTGATAATACAGCATGGTTGCAGCCTTATCTCACTCAGAATATCTATATACAGAACGTTTTCAAAGTAAAGCAAATTGAATTTGCCGGTTCGTTTAAAATCATAAACTTGACGAATATATATTATCAAACATTACAAAACTACGCCTTACCGGGCCGATATTTTGAACTATCAATTATATTAAACATAAAACAAAAAAACAATAACAATTAACAACATGACAAAACACATCTACACATTTGTAGCATTTATTATGCTAGCGGGTTTTGCGGCAAACGCCCAAACAGTTGCCGATTTTGAGAATATTACTTTGCCAGCTTCTGGTTACCTCAATGGGAGTGACTTTAGTAAAAAGTTTGAATCGGGAAATGTTATACTTCGCAATAGTTATGATACGGCTTGGGGCTACCCTGCATGGAGCGGCTTTGCTATTAGTAATAAGGTGGATACAATCAATGCTGGGTATATTAATCAATACAGTGCCATTGCAGGGAAAGGATACAATAATTCATCTAACTATGCTGTGGGGTATTCTTATTCTGTTGTGGTATTAAAAAACCAAGCAGCAGGAAAGCAAGCGAAAGGATTTTGGGTAACCAATAATACCTATGCTTATTTAAATATGAAAAATGGAGACAGTACATTTGCAAAGAAATTTGGTGGAGTATCAGGTAATGATACAGATTGGTTTAAATTGACTATTACCAATAGCAAAAATAACAAAACAGTTGATTTTTATTTAGCCGATTATCAAAACAAAGATAACAGCAAAGACTATATAATTAAAGATTGGACTTGGGTTGATTTGACAAGTCTTGGCAATGCGGATAGCCTCACATTTATGTTCTCTTCGACAGATACAGGCAAATACGGAATGAATACTCCTGCCTATTTCTGTATGGATAATTTCATTACTGCTGATAATTATACTAGCTTACAAAATATAACAACAAGTAAAGAAATAACTGTATATCCTTGCCCTGCAAACGAAGTATTATATACCAGCGAAAGTTTGAATGGAAAACGTGTAAGTATATATGATATGCAGGGCAATAAAGTATATAATAACTTAAGTGCTTCTAATAACAATATTGATATTACTTCTTTGGCTCAAGGTATGTATTTATTGCAAATTTTGGATGGAACAGAAGTATTGCAAACTAAATTTGTGAAGCAATAATGAAATTTCTCTGCTATATTGTTTTATTACTAGGTTTGCCAAATATCTCATTGGCACAATACGACCCACCCGCTGGGCAAGCAGGAAGCAAGGCCATATACAAAGATTCAAATATTTTTGTATCATGGGCAACTGGTTGTACCATCAATCGAGGTTGGCAAAATATTGCTGATAAATCATTGGGAGAAACTACCGTGGGAGATAGTAATAGTATATTAGGTATAGCAGATAATAATGTAATAAGTTTAGGTGATGGGGGAAATATAATACTTACTTTTAGTTCCCCTATTTTTAATGGAACAGGGCCTGATTTTGCCATATTTGAAAACGGATTTAATGAGGGATTTTTAGAATTGGCATTTGTGGAAGTGAGCTCCGATGGACAGAATTATTATAGATTTGCATCTGTTTCAAACTGTGATACAATTTTACAGTATGACAATTCAGCTCAAATTGACGCGACTAAACTATATAATATAGCAAGCAAATACAAGGCTGGATTTAGCACTCCATTCGATTTGGAGGAATTGAAAAATATTTC
>Ga0114970_10001863_pt1 | contig 15769 bp, 15 predicted proteins | sample M_140205_XF_Meta_FD_87030 | JGI IMG/M metagenome (GOLD analysis project Ga0114970, IMG submission 87030) | Freshwater microbial communities from Lake Montjoie, Canada to study carbon cycling - M_140205_XF_MetaG | ecosystem: Environmental > Aquatic > Freshwater > Lake | place: Lake Montjoie... | reverse complement strand
GTCAATGACATCATGGGCGGTGTATTCGGTGCCATGGGCGCCATGGCCGCGCTCATGCAGCGCCAGCAGACCGGCCAGGGCCAGCAAGTGCAGGCCGCGCTGTTTGAGAACAATGTGTTTTTGGTGGCGCAGCACATGCTGCAATACGCGATCACCGGCAAGGCGGCGGCGCCGATGCCCGAACGGATCTCGGCCTGGGGGGTCTACGATGTGTTCACCGTGCATGGCGGCGAGCAGATCTTTCTGGCCGCTGTCAGCGACGCGCAGTGGGCCGTGTTTTGCGATGTGTTGGGCTTTGGCGACCTGCTGGTGGATCCGCGCTATGCCAGCAACAACGCGCGGGTGCAGATGCGCGATGCGTTGATACCCGAATTGCGCCAGCGACTGGCGCCGCGCGCTGCCGCCGAACTGGCGCAGCTATTCGAGGACGCCGGACTGCCCTTCGCCCCGATCCGCAAGCCCGAAGAACTGTACGACGACGAGCACCTGATCGCGACCGGCGGACTGGCTGCTATCCGTCTGCCCGACGGAGAGCGCGCCGGCCAGACGGCGCAGACCACGCTCTTTCCTTTCACCATGGACGGGCAGCGCCTGGGCGTGCGCATGCACCCGCCGACCATGGGCGAGCACACCGGCGAATTGTTGGCCGGCCTGGGCTACGACGCCGACCGTATCGCATCGCTGCGCCAGCGCTTGGCCGTCGCCTGAGGCAGCATGGCGGCGTTGCTGATCAGCGAAGTGGGGCCGCGCGACGGCCTGCAATCGGTCAGCGCCACCATGCCGACCGCCGACAAGCTGCGCTGGATAAGCGCATTGCACGGCGCCGGGCTGCGCGAGATTGAAGTCTGCTCTTTCGTTCCGGCGCGCCGGCTGCCGCAGATGGCCGACGCGGCCGAAGTGGTGCGTCATGCGTTGACGCTTCCGGGGCTGACGGTGATGGCGCTGGTTCCCAACCTGCGCGGCGCGCGCGACGCGCTCGCGGCCGGCGTGCACAAACTGAGCGTTCCGGTTTCTGCGAGCGCGGAACACTCGCTGGCCAATGTGCGCATGACGCGCGAAGACATGCTGGCGCAAGTGCGCGCGATTGCCGACTTGTGCCGCGAAGCGCGCACCGGGGTCCGACTCGAGGCGGCTATATCGACCGCCTTCGGCTGCACGCTGCAGGGAGCGGTCGACGAGGACGAGGTGATCCGTCTGGCGAGCGCATGCATTGCCGCAGGAGCCGACGAGTCGGGCCTGTCCGACACGGTGGGTTACGCCAACCCGGCCCAGGTGCGTCGGCTGTTCAGGCGCTTGCGCGCCGAGATCGGTGTGCATGCGGGCGGCGCCCACATGCACAACACGCGTGGCCTGGGACTCGCCAATTGTCTGGCGGCTTACGAGGAAGGTGTGCGGACTTTTGACGCCTCGCTCGGGGGTCTGGGCGGCTGCCCCCACGCGCCAGGCGCCTCGGGCAACGTGGTGACCGAAGACCTGGTGTTCATGTTCGAGGCGATGGGCGTTGCCACCGGGGTCGATGTCGCCAAGCTGATCACCGCCCGTGGGCCGCTGATGGCCGGTCTGCCGGCAGAGCCCTTGCATGGGATGCTGCCGGCGGCGGGCTTACCCAGAGGCTGGCGACAGCCCGACCCTGCTCGGGCCTGAGCGTCGATCGGCGTCGGTCCCGGTAGTGGCGTTCGGATAATTTGCCGCAATGGATAAGTTTAAGCAACTCGAATCCTTCGTATCCGTCGCCACCCGCGGAAGCCTGACCGCGGCTGCGGCCGCCGAGCGGTTGGCGCCGGCCATCGTCGGTCGACGGATCGACGCGCTGGAGCAACGCCTGGGCGTCAAGCTGATGGTGCGCACCACCCGGCGCATCACGCTGACGCACGAAGGAAGCGCCTTTTTGGAGGACTGCCAGCGGCTGCTGGCCGAAATGGCCAACGCCGAGGCCAGCGTGTCGGCGGGTGGCGTCAAAGCCAGCGGCCACTTGCGGATCACGGCGCCAGCGGGCTTTGGCCGACGCCATGTGGCGCCGCTGGTGCCCCTGTTTCGCGCATTGCATCCCGAGGTGAGCATCTCGCTCAATCTGAGCGACCGGGTGGTCGACATAGCGGGCGAGGCTTACGACTGCGCTGTGCGCGTCGGGGACCTGCCGGACTCGTCGCTGGTCAGCTTGCGCATGGCCGACAACCGCCGGCTTTGCGTCGCCACGCCGAACTACCTGCTGCAGCACGGCCGACCGCAGCACCCCACCGACCTGGCCAGGTTCGACTGCCTGTCTTTGTCCAGTGAAACTTCGCAAAGCCGCGGTTGGGCCTTTAGCGTTGGCGGGGCTGCGCGTGGCAGCAGGACGCAGCCGGCCAAGGAGGTGATCTACCTCCGGCCCGCCGGCCCACTGGACTGCTCGGACGGGCAGGTGCTGCACGACTGGTGCCTTGCCGGCTATGGCATCGCATGGCGCAGCAGCTGGGAGGTGCAGGCCGAAATCGCTGCCGGTCGCCTGGTCGAGGTGCTGGAGGAGTATGCTGCGCCGCCGAACGGCATCTTCGCGGTCTTTCCGCAGCGCAAGCACCTACCGCTCAGGGTGCGCCTGTGGATCGACTTCCTCAAGCACCATTACGGGCGCCCCGATCATTGGCAAGTCCGATAGCCTGTCAAGGCGCCGTGGTTATGGCGTGGCGGCCTTGAGTTGCGTCTTGACGCTGAGGCAGGACTTCATGAATGCCCGGCGCTCGTCGCCTTTCTTGCCCACTGCTTCTTTGTTGCAGTTGGCCATCCTGCTTGGTTGCGGTGCCTTGGCCTTGTCCTGTGCCTGGGCGGCGCCAAAGGAAAGCGCCAGGCCCAGAGCGATCAGCGTGATGGTGGTTTTCATGATTTCTCCTTGAAGGATGTTCTGCGAAGTTGCAGTGATCGAATCCCGCCCGGGATTCGGTACCTGAACGGCTTTTCGATCGGATCTGCCGACAGCGCCGGTCGGTAAAATCGCAGGATGTTGACTGTCAAACAAGAATTGCGCATCGAGCTGGCCGCAGTGCTCGAGGAGTTGTCGCCGGGATCGGCTGCGAAGGCCCAGTTCGAGTCGCCCAAGCTCGCGTCGCATGGCGATCTGGCGAGCACGGCGGCAATGCAATTGGCCAAGGCGCTGAAAACCAGTCCGCGCCAGCTCGCGGAGACGCTGCGTGCCGGCGTGCTGGCCCGTCCCGCCTTTGTCCGTTGGGTCGATGGCATCGACATTGCTGGCCCCGGTTTTCTCAATATCAGGCTCAAAGCGCAAGCCAAGCAGGAAATCGTGCGCGAGGTGCTGGCGGCAGGGGTACATTTCGGCCGGCGCGAAGCGACTGGCCAGCGCCTGCTGGTGGAATTTGTTTCGGCGAACCCGACCGGGCCCCTGCACGTCGGCCACGGCCGCCAGGCCGCGCTGGGCGACGCGATCTGCAACCTGGCGGCGAGCCAGGGTTGGGATGTCTACCGCGAGTTCTATTACAACGACGCGGGGGTGCAAATTGCGACGCTTGCGCATAGCACCCAGCTGCGCGCCAGAGGCTTTGCGCCGGGCGGCACCCAGTGGCCCGAGGTCGCTTACAACGGCGAGTACATCGCCGACATCGCTGCGGACTTCCTGGCGCGCAAGACGGTGCGCTCTGATGACCGGGAGTACAGCGCCAGCGGCGACGTGGACGACCTGGACTCGATCCGCCAGTTTGCCGTAGCCTATCTTCGTCGCGAGCAGGACCTTGACTTGAAGGCATTCGCGGTTCGCTTTGACAACTATTACCTGGAGTCGAGCCTGTACACCAGCGGCCGGGTGGAGGCCGCCGTGCAGCGCCTGCAACAGGCGGGAAAGACCTACGAGCAGGACGGCGCATTGTGGCTGCGTTCGACCGAGTACGGCGACGACAAAGACCGGGTGATGCGCAAGGGGGATGGCAGCTACACCTACTTTGTTCCGGATGTGGCTTACCACATCAGCAAATGGGAGCGGGGATTCACCCGGGTCGTCAATATCCAGGGTACCGACCACCATGGCACCATCGCACGGGTTCGCGCCGGCCTGCAGGCTGCCGGTGTCGGCATACCGCAGGGCTACCCGGACTATGTGCTGCACACCATGGTGCGGGTGGTGCGCGGCGGCGAAGAGGTGAAGATATCCAAACGATCGGGTTCCTATGTCACCTTGCGCGATCTGATCGAGTGGACGAGCAAGGATGCGGTGCGCTTCTTTCTGCTCAGCCGCAAGCCCGACACCGAGTATGTGTTTGATGTCGACCTGGCGCTGGCGCAGAACAACGACAACCCGGTGTACTACGTGCAGTACGCGCACGCCCGCATCAGTTCCGTGCTGGCTGCCTGGGGCGGCGACGCGCAGGCACTGGCCGCAGTGGACCGGACGCCGCTGCAAAGTCCGCAGGCGCTGGCCTTGATGCTGCAACTGGCGAAATACCCCGAGATGCTGAGCGCAGCCGCGCAGGATTTCGCACCGCACGACGTCAGTTTCTACCTGCGCGATCTTGCCGCCTGCTACCACAGTTACTATGATGTCGAGCGCATCCTGGTCGACGACGAGCCGGTTCGTCTGGCCCGACTGGCGCTGGTTGCCGCGACTGCACAGGTGCTGCGCAACGGGCTGGCCATGCTGGGCGTGGATGCCCCGCAGACAATGTGAAGCGCTGCGATGCAAAGCGTCGCCCCGGGGCTGGGGTGCGCTCAACCGATCGGGCCTGGCTATGAAATTGACCGTCAAGGAAAGCGCAGCATGAACCAGCAGGCAGGAGGCACGTTTCTGGGCCTTATCCTGGGCATTGTGATCGGCTTGGGCGCTGCGCTGGCGGTCGCCGTCTACGTCACCAAGGTGCCGGTTCCGTTTCTGAGCAAAGGGCAGAGCCGCACGACCGAACAGGATGCGGCGGAGGCCAGCAAGAACAAGGATTGGGATCCCAACGCGCCGCTCTACGGCAAAAACCCGGCCCGGCCGGCGTCAGCGCCGGCGTTGGAACCGGCCTCGGCTGCGAGCGCGGCTTCGGGGGCTGTCGCAGCGCCTGCGGCGCCGGCGGCCGCGGCCTCCGGGCCGGAGCCCAGGGCGGGTGCGCTGGCCGATCCGCTGGGCGACCTGGCAAAGTCGCGTCTGGCGGCGACCGGCAACGACCCCTTTTCCTATTTCGTTCAGGTGGGCGCCTACCGCAGCGCCGAAGAAGCCGAAAGCCAGCGCGCCAAGTTGTCGCTCAGTGGCATCGACGCCAAGGTGTCCGAACGCGAACAGTCCGGGCGCACCGTCTTTCGGGTCCGCGTCGGCCCCTTCGACAAACGCGACGACGCCGACAAGGCCAAGGACAAGCTGGAGTCGCTAGGCTTGGAGACGGCCATGGTGCGGGTGCAGCGATGACAGCCGCTGCGGCGCGCTGAGGGCGCCAGAGGCAATTGGAAGAGCAAATAACAACGTGGGAGTTTGGCAAGCATGAAACGTCGCGATTTTTCCCTGGCCTGTGGGTCGACACTGGCTGCTGTCGCTTTTGCGCAGACGGCTGCATTCAAGCCTGAGCGTGGCAACGACTATCTGGTGCTGGAGAAGCCGGCCGCGGTGGACGCGCCGGCAGGCAAGGTGGAGGTGGTCGAATTCTTCTGGTACAGCTGCCCGCATTGCAACGCCTTCGAGCCGGCGCTGGACGCCTGGATCAAGCACCAGCCCAAGGAGGTGGCGGTCAGGAGGATTCCGGTCAGTTTCAGGGACGACTTTGGCCCGCAGCAACGACTCTTCTTCGCAATCGACGCCATGGGCCTGGTCGACAAGCTGCATGCCAAGGTGTTTTCCGCGATCCATGTCGAAAAACTGCTGCTGGCGAAGACCGACGCGATCGCCGACTGGGTCGCCAAGCAGGGCGTCGACAGGGCCAAGTTTCTCGAGCAGTTCAACTCGTTTTCGGTGGCCACCAAAGCCACTCGCGCGACCCAATTGCAGAATGCGTACAAGGTCGAGGGCGTTCCCGCCCTGGGCGTTGCGGGGCGTTTTTACACCGATGGAACGCTGGGCAAGAGCATGCCGCGCGCGCTGCAGGTGGTCGAATACCTGGTCGCCGAGGTCCGCGCCGGGCGCTGACGCCGCCGCGCTGCGCCGTTCGGTGCTTTGTCCGCACGGAGTTGTCGTGCCAATGCGCCGAAAGTGGCATGCCCCGAGGCTACAATCCAAACGCAGCGCGTGGCTGCAAGATTCGTGCCTTTATGAAAACCCTGATTTTCCAGTGGGCCTGCTGCATGGCGATGGCATGGTTGCCGGGCGCGGTCATGGCCGAAAAGGCCGACCGCAGCAAGCCCATGCATATCGAGGCCGATGCCTTGCGCTACGACGACAACCAGCAAACCAGCGTCTTTAACGGCCGGGTGGTGCTCAGCAAGGGAACGATGCTGATCCGCGGCGCGTACCTTGAGGCGCGCCAGGACCCGCAGGGCAACCAGTTTGGTCTCATCAAGGCCGAAGCCGGCAAGCTCGCGTATTTCAGGCAAAAGCGTGAGTCGCGACCGGGCGGGCAGGACGAGTTCATCGAGGGCGAGGCCGAGGTCATCGAATACGATGGCAAGGCAGACACGGTGCGTTTCCTGCAACGCGCGCAGTTGCGCCGCCTCGTCGGAACCACCCTCCAGGATGAAATGTCGGGCGCGGTGATTGTGTACGACAACACCAGCAGCGTGCTGACCGTCGACGGCGGGCCGGCGAAGTCGGCGACACGCGTGCGTGCGATGCTCACGCCCCGCGTCGACGAGTCGCGTTCTGCGCTGCCCGCGCCCGGGCCCGCCGCATCGGTGCCCGCGCTGCGGCGCTCGGCAACATTGGGCGGAGAAAAGAAGTGACCTTGGCTTCGACGGGCGGCGCGGCAGCGCCATCGACGCCGGCCAAGGCCGCAGCGGGTAGCCGGCTTGAAGCACGCCATCTGCAGAAGTCCTACGGCAGCCGCAGGGTGGTTCAGGATGTCTCGCTGGCGGTTGGCGAAGGCGAGGTGGTCGGTCTGCTGGGTCCCAATGGCGCTGGTAAGACCACCTCGTTCTACATGATCGTAGGCCTGGTTCGACCGGGAGCGGGCGACATCAGCATCGACGGCGCGTCGGTGGGCCATCTGCCGATCCACCGGCGTGCGCGCCTGGGCCTGAGCTATCTGCCGCAGGAGGCTTCTATTTTTCGCAAGCTCAATGTTCAGGACAATGTGCGCGCCGTGCTGGAGTTGCAACTGGACCGCGATGGCAAGCCGGCCTCGGCCGCCTTTATCGAGCAGCGCCTCGCGAGCCTGTTGCACGAACTGCGCATTGAGCACTTGCGCGACTCGCCGGCGCTCTCGCTCTCGGGCGGCGAGCGCAGGCGGGTCGAGATAGCGCGCGCGCTGGCGACGCAGCCGCGCTTCATCCTGCTCGACGAGCCGTTCGCGGGAATCGACCCGATTGCGGTGATCGAGATCCAGCGCATCATCAACTTCCTGAAGTCGCGCGGCATCGGCATTCTGATCACCGACCACAACGTCCGCGAGACGCTCGGAATCTGCGACCACGCTTACATCATCAGCGACGGCCAGGTGTTGGCCCAGGGGACGCCGGCAGAAATTGTCGGCAATGCCGACGTGCGGCGCGTCTACCTCGGCGAGCATTTCAGAATGTAGCCATGGCGCAACCGCAATGAAGCCCGGACTTTCGCTGCGCGTCTCGCAGCATCTGGCACTCACGCCGCAGTTGCAGCAGTCGATCCGCCTGTTGCAACTCTCGACGCTCGAACTGAGCCAGGAAGTGGGCCAGATGCTCGACGAAAACCCTTTTCTGGAGATGGCCGAAGAACCGGCGGGCCGCGAGGAGTTTGGTCTGGCGCAGGTCGACGCGCCGGTGCGCGAGGCGGACCAGGAGGCCGAGTTCGGCCCGGCCTTCACCATGGAGTACAGCTCGGACGGTGGTGGCTCGTCCAAGGACGAGGAGGTGACGCCGCTGAGCGCTTCCGACGGCGAAAGCTGGGACGGCGACGGCACGGTGGAAATCGCCGCCGATGACGGCGAATGGGGCGGCGACGCCAAGGCGCACGGCAACAATCTGGGCGCAGAGGATGAAGTCGACGCTGGCGAACTGGCGCGCACGCAGGAGTCGCTCCAGTCGCACCTGCACGCGCAGGCGCTGGCCACCCGCCTGGGCGACGCCGACCGGGTCGCCCTTCGCTTCCTGATCGAGTCGCTCAACGAGGACGGCTATCTGGAGGACCCGCTGGAGTCGCTGGCTGCGGGCCTGGGCGCCGACGACGATGAGCAGATGGAGCAGCTGTTGCACCACTTCACCGTCGCCTTGCGGATACTGCAGGGTTTCGATCCGGTGGGCGTCGGCGCCGCCGGTCTGGCGCAGTGTCTGACGCTGCAGCTCAACGCGCTGGCGCGGCTGCTGGCGCCGGGCTCGGCGCAGCTGGCGGTGGTCGTGGTGGCGCAGCGCATCTGCGCGCAGCCGATGGGGCTGCTGGCGCGCCGCGACGTGAAGCGTCTTGTGCAACTCTGCGATGCGTCGGACGCCGCCGTGCGCGAAGCGATCGCGACGATCGCCCGCCTGGAGCCCAAGCCTGGGCGCCGCTTCGTGAATGTCGAGCGCAACATCGTGATACCCGACGTGCTGGTGATCCAGAGCGGCAAGGGCAGCCAGATCCGCTTTCGCGCGCAGATCAACCCCGAAGTAATGCCGCGCCTGCGCGTGCACGACATCTACGCCAACGCGCTCAAACAGCACCGTGGCAATGGCAGCGACGCTTCCAACTTTTCGGCCTTGCAGCAGCGCCTGCAGGAGGCGCGGTGGTTCATCAAGAACATCCAGCAGCGTTTCGACACCATCTTGCGGGTGAGCAGCGCGATCGTCGAGCGCCAGAAAGGTTTCTTCCTGCACGGCGTGCTGGCCATGCGCCCGCTGGTCCTGCGCGAGATTGCCGAGGAGGTCGGGCTGCACGAGTCGACCATCAGCCGGGTCACGACCGCCAAGTACATGGCAACGCCGCTGGGAACTTTCGAGCTGAAGTATTTTTTCGGCTCTGCGCTTGGAACCGATGCCGGCGCCAATGCCTCGAGTACGGCGGTGCGGGCGCTGGTCAAGCAGTTCATTGGCGCCGAGTCGTCCGCCAAGCCGCTGAGCGACAGCCAGTTGTCGGAGATGCTCAAGGAGCAGGGCATAGCCTGTGCCCGCCGCACCGTCGCCAAGTACCGCGAGGGCCTGAAGATCGCCCCTGCCAGCTTGCGCAAGGCCTTGTGATGCCAGCCTGCGAGGCGCCTGCGGCGCCGCACCATCGGGGCTGGCGCGCATGAACCAATTGCAGATCTTTCTGCCCTGCGCAGCGGGTGCCGAGGCATACCTCGGCACCGAGGTGGCGCAGATCACGGCCCGTCCGACCCTGGATGTGCAGTGCTGGCGCGGTGGCGTCCTGCTGCAGGGCAGCTGGCGCGATGCGATGCAGTTGAACCTGCACAGTCGCATTGCGCAGCGGGTTCTGGTCCAGCTGTTTCACGGTGACTACCGCAGCGAACAGGATCTCTACCGTGCGGCCAGCGAGGTCGCCTGGGAAATCTGGTTCACGCCGCGTCAGTCGATCAAAGTCGAGGTGACGGCGCAGCACAGCCCGCTGAGCAGCCTGAATTTTGCCGCGTTGAAAATCAAGGACGCTGTCTGCGACCGCTTTCGCGCCAAGTCCGGTGGCGTGCGCCCCGACGTGGATACCCACTGGCCCGACATCCGGATCTATGCGCATCTCACGACCGACACGGTGTCGCTTTATGTCGACACCTCGGGCGAGGCCCTTTTCAAGCGGGGCTGGCGCGAGGACAAGGGCGAAGCGCCGCTCAAGGAGACGCTCGCGGCGACGCTGATTGCGGCCAGCGGATGGACCGGCGACGCCGAGCAGCCGCTATACGACCCCTGCTGCGGCAGCGGAACGATCGCCATCGAAGCTGCGCAGATTGCCTTGCGCATCGCGCCGGGTTCCCTGCGCCATTTCGCATTTGAGAAGATGCTGCCGTTTCAGGCCCATGTCTGGCAGGCCATCAAGGCCGACGCCGCGCGCGCGCAGTGCCCGCCAGGGGCCCTCAATAAGCCATTTATCTTTGGCAGCGACGTCGCCCACCGGATGGTCGATTTTGCGCAGCGCAATGCGCAGCGCGCCGGCGTTGCCGGGGCGATTGAGTTCCGCGGTGGCGACGCGTTGCAGCGGTCGCCGCCATCGGAGCTTGCCGGCCTCCTGATCGTGAACCCGCCTTACGGTGAACGCATTGCCGCAGCGGGTCTGGCCGGCAGCGGCTTTGCCCGGCAGCGCCGCGCGGTAGTAAGCCAGGGCGATCCGGCGCAGGTGTCCGCAGTCGCCGGTCGCGAGCTGGCGCAGACCGAAGACGGCGGCGAATTCTTCGTGCAGCTCGCCGCGCACTGGAAAAAGCATTACCCGGGCTGGACCGCCTGGGTGCTGACGCCGGATCTCAAGCTGCCGGGCAGGATGCGGCTCAAGGAGTCGCGCCGGGTACCGATGTGGAACGGGCCCATTGAGTGTCGGTTGTTTCGGTTTGACATGGTCCGCGGATCGGCGCGGGCAACGCCAGGCGCCGCCGCCGCGCCATAAATGGGGGAGGGCCTATCGCGGTCGCTTTCCGGACGCCAGGAGCATGCGGTTGCAGTGCTGGTGCTCGACACCAATATCGTTCTGGATCTGCTGGTGTTTCAGGATCCGGCGACGCGTCGCCTGCACGGCGATCTGGCGTGCGCAGCGGCGCTATGGATCACGACGCACGCGATGCGCGCGGAGTTCGAGCGTGTGCTCGGCTATCCGAAGATCGACGCCCGGTTGCGGGCACAGGGTCTGACCGCGACCCGTCTGCTGGCGCATTTCGACGCGCTCAGCCGCGTCCGCGAGGCGCCTGCCCGAGCGGCGGTACGCTGCAGTGACCGCGACGACCAGATATTCGTCGATCTGGTGGTGGCGCATGGCGCCTGTCTGCTGAGCAAGGACCAGGCGCTGCTGCGCCTGCGCCGAAACTTGTCAGCCGCCGGTGCCAGCGTTCGTGCTGAACACGGCTGAAGCTGTCCGCGACTGGCGCTCGCGTGCACCCGCCGCGCACCCGCAAAGGCGCGTCGACGAAGCCCTATGTGCTCTGAAGTTGGAAGCTCTGAGCGCTCGACAGCGGCCAGGTGTCGCGGTAGATCAGCGGCAGTTCGCCCAGGTCTTCCTGCAACAGCGAGCCGTCGGGTATCTGGGGCAGTATCGATCGCGCCAGCGACATGACCCGATGATCGGCGGACCGGCGGATGATGTGGTTCGCGGTGATCGCGCCAGGGTGCGTCAGCCCGGCCGCCTGCACGATCTCCTTGAGCGCGTGCAGGGTCATGCGGTGGAAATTGGCAACGCGCAGCTGCTTGTCCGACACGATCAGCGACTTCTGGCGCAGCGGATCCTGCGTCGCCACACCGGTCGGGCAGTTGCCGGTGTGGCAGGTCTGGGCCTGCAGGCAGCCCACCGCGAACATGAAGCCGCGCGCGCTGTTGCACCAGTCTGCTCCCAGCGCCATCATGCGCGCGATGTCGAATGCGCTGACCACCTTGCCGGCGCAGCCGATGCGGATGCGATCGCGCAGTCCGGCACCGCGCAATGTGTTGTGGACCAGCATCAGGCCTTCCTGCAAGGGCGACCCCACATGGTCGGTGAATTCCAGCGGCGCAGCGCCGGTGCCCCCTTCGGCGCCGTCGACGACGATGAAGTCCGGCGTGACGCCGGTAGCCAGCATCGCCTTGACAATGGCAAACCATTCCCAAGGATGGCCAATGCACAGCTTGAAGCCGGTCGGCTTGCCGCCCGACAGCGTGCGCAGACGGGTGATGAAATCCATCATCTGGAGCGGCGTCGAGAAGGCGCTGTGCGCGGCTGGTGAGACGCAGTCAACGCCGACCGGAACGCCGCGCGCTTGCGCGATTTCCGGCGTGACCTTGGGTCCCGGCAGAACGCCGCCGTGGCCGGGCTTCGCGCCCTGGCTGAGCTTGATCTCGACCATCTTGACCTGCGGGTTGCTGGCGTTCTCGCTGAACTTGAAGGCGTTGAAGCTGCCGTCGTCGTTGCGGCAGCCGAAGTAACCCGAGCCAATCTCCCAGATCAGGTCGCCGCCGTTAGCGCGGTGGTGCACAGAAATCGAGCCCTCGCCGGTGTCGTGGGCAAAGCCACCCAGCTTGGCTCCGGCGTTAAGCGCCAAGATGGCGTTGGCGCTGAGCGCGCCAAAACTCATGGCCGATATATTGAAGACGCTGGCATGGTAGGGCTGGGTGCACAGCCCGCTGGCCGCGTCGCGCGCTGCTGCAGCCTCCGGCGTCCCGCCGATCCAGACCCGGAAGTCGTGCGAGTCGACGTTGCTCGGGGTGATCGAATGGTTAAGCCATTCGTAGCCCTGGGCGTGCACATCGAGTTGGGTGCCGAAAGGCCGCTTATCCGAATCGCCCTTGGCGCGCTGGTAGACCAGCGCACGCTGCGAACGCGAAAAAGGGGTGGCCTCGGTGTCGCTCTCCAGGAAGTACTGCCGCATTTCCGGGCGTATGTATTCGAGCAGGAAGCGCAGGTGGCCCACCACCGGGTAATTGCGCAGGATCGAGCGCCTGGTCTGCCGCAGGTCCATCACGCCCAGCACGACCAGCGCCGCGCAAATGGCGAGCAACCAGCCACCCTGAAAGAAGCCGCCCAGAAGCATTCCCAGCACCGACATGGCGAAGACGGTGTAGCGGATCGGAAACAGAGCATTGAGCTTGTGCAACATCGGAGTCTCCTTGTTGTGGCAGCGATTATGACCAGTCCCGCTGCTCATGCGGGCGTCTCTTGCGCGCCGGCGGGCCCGCGCTACGGGGGGCTGTGAGCGCCGGCGCTCGTATCGCCGTCGGCCAGCAAGGCCAGCAGCCGCCTGAGCGCGTGGCGCAGCGTCGCCAAACGGACCGCAGCCCGGTCGCCGTCGAAACGGCGCAGCTCGGCGTGCAGTTGGCCGTTGACGCTCCAGCCGAACCAGACGGTACCGACCGGCTTGGCAGCGCTGGCGCCGGTCGGACCGGCGATCCCGGTGACCGCCAGCGCCACCTGCGCGTGCGAATGCGCGACGGCGCCACTGGCCATGGCACGCACGGTGTCCTCGCTGACGGCGCCCGCGCGCAGCAGCAACTGTGCGTCCACGCCCAGCATCTCGGTCTTCGCCGCGTTGGAGTAGCTGACAAAGCCGCGTTCGAACCATGCGCTCGAGCCGCTCAGGTCGGTGCAGGCGGCGGCGATCATTCCGCCGGTGCAGCTTTCAGCGGTCGCCAGTTTCCAGCCGCGCGCCAGCAGCGCGGCGGCGAGGGCTTCGCACAGCGCATGCGGTGCGCCCGGCGCGCCCGGCGCGCCCGGCGCGGCGTTCACCAGAACCTCCACAAGGCGATCACTATCAGGGTGCAAAAGGCCGCCACCAGGTCGTCGAGCATGATGCCCAATCCCGCCTTGGGCCAGGCCAGACGGTCGGTCGTCGGGTCAACGCCATGGAACAGCCGGTCGGCCCAGGCCACTGGCCCGGGCTTGGCGGCGTCGAAGAAGCGAAACAGCGCAAAGGCCAGCAACTGCGCCAGGAATCCGGCCGGAAGAACCAGCCACAGCACGATCCAGAAGGCCACCACTTCGTCCCACACGATCGGTCCGGGGTCGAGCACCCGCATGTCCCGCGCCGTGACGCTGCAGGCCCACCATCCCAGCGGCAGCGACGCGGCTATCAGCCAGCCTATTTGTTGCGGTGTCAGCCACAGTTGCAGCACCAGAAAAGCCAGCCAGGCCCACAGCGTTCCGGCGGTGCCTGGCGCCCAGGGGCTCAGGCCGGCGCCAAAGCCCAAAGCGATGCAGTGCGCCGGGTGCGCCAGCATGAAGCGCGCGTTGGGGCGCACGCGGGGCGCAGGATGGGGGTGGCTTGGGGCCGTGGTGGCGCTATCGGGCATCAGCGGATTATGGGCGAGCCCGAGCGGGGCGCACGATTGCGAACGGATCGCAGGGTATGCTTGGTGCGCGCCAACTGCGGCGGGTGCACGGCGCGACCGAGTAGGGAACATCGATCAAGAATGAAGAGGTCAGTCATGGGGACAGTGGCGACTGCTGACGACGCGAAGGCTGTGCGGGCGCGCCGCGCGCTGCGGCCAACGCAGCGCACTATCTGAAGAGGCGCTGCAGTGGCATCGGGCAATCTTCGCAGCATCGTCGCCATGCTGGCCGCCGTGGCAATGTTTTCGCTGATGGACGCGGTGCTCAAGACGCTCAGCGCGAGTTACCCGGCGATGCAGGTGGCTGCGCTGCGTGGACTGTCGGCGCTGCCGTTGGTGTGCCTGTATGTGCTCTGGCGCAAGGACGCGCGACTGCTGCTGCGGGTGCGCTGGCCGCTGCACTTGTTGCGCGGTGGCGTTGGCGTGCTGATGCTGGCGCTGTTCAGCCAGGCGCTCAAGACGCTGGCGTTGGCTGAGGCCTACGCGATTTTTTTCATTGCTCCGTTGCTGATCACCTTATTCTCGATACCGGTGCTCAAGGAAACGGTCAGCTCCCGGCATTGGCTGGCGATTGCCTTCGGCCTGGTCGGGGTCGTCGTCGCACTTCGCCCCGACCATGGCGCCATGGTGTCCTTGGGCGCGCTCGCGTCCCTGGGGTCTGCCGTCTGCTATGCGGTCGCGGTGATCGCGGGCCGGCTTCTCAGCCGTACCGACCCCGGCGTCACGCTGGTGTTCTGGGCTACCGCGATGTGGGCTTTCGGGGCGGGTGTTCTCGCATTGCCCGGATGGGTAGAAGTGTCTTTCGCGCAGTGGCCTGCGCTGGTCGCGTTGGCGGTGACCGGGTTCCTGGGCCAGGTGGCGATCACTGAAGCATTCCGCCATGGGCAGGCATCGGCGGTCGCGCCCTTCGAATACACGGCGCTGGCCTGGGCGATCGGACTGGACTGGTTGCTGTGGCATGTGCTTGCGGACCCGATGACGCTGCTCGGCGCCGCGATCGTCATCGCCAGCGGCATCTACCTGATTCGTCGGGAAGCCCCGCGGCCGGTGGCAGCGGCCCCCTGAGGCCTTCCCCGGCGGCTGGCGAACTCAGGCGAAATGGTCGAAGGAGCGGTAGCGTGCTGCGACCGGCGCGCCCTTCGCGTCGAACAGCCGCAGGCCGGGCTCGGCCTGGATTTGGCCAATGCGCGTGACCCGGGTGGCGCTGGCCAGGGCCGCCTGCTCCACCGCGTCGCGCGCTGCCGGTGGGGCCGTGAAGAGCAGTTCGTAGTCGTCGCCACCGCCGAGGATGCATTCGAGCCTTGTTTCGGCGTCCACTGCGGCGTCGAGTTCGGCGCTGCTGCAGGCCATCAGCGTCGCCGCAACGCTGGTGTCCAGGCAGGCGCCGACCGCCGAGGCTTCGAGCAGATGGGCCAGGTCGCCGAGCAGGCCATCGCTGATGTCGATCGCCGCCGTTGCCAGTCCGCGCAGCGCAAGACCCAGCGCGACGCGCGGGGTCGGCGCATCCAGCCGCTGCTTCGCTTTCGCCAGCAGTCCTGGCGGCAGGGCCAGTCCGCGCGACGCCATCAGCGCAAGGCGAGCGTCGCCCAGCGTTCCGCTGACAAACAGCTCGTCCCCAGCGCGTGCACCCGAACGCAGCAGCGCCGTGCTGCGTGCGCCTGCCAAGGGCACCTCGCCGAGCACCGTGATGCAGATGTTCAGTGGCCCTTGCGTCGTGTCGCCGCCTATGAGTTCGCATTCGTGAGCGTCTGCCAGTGCCATTAATCCACGCGAGAAAGGCGCCAGCCAG
>Ga0114970_10001862_pt1 | contig 15773 bp, 27 predicted proteins | sample M_140205_XF_Meta_FD_87030 | JGI IMG/M metagenome (GOLD analysis project Ga0114970, IMG submission 87030) | Freshwater microbial communities from Lake Montjoie, Canada to study carbon cycling - M_140205_XF_MetaG | ecosystem: Environmental > Aquatic > Freshwater > Lake | place: Lake Montjoie... | reverse complement strand
TCGTCCACGACGGCGTCGCCCCGGCGGGGGCAGCGCTCGGCCACGCGCCACGCCGCCCCGGCGACGCCACCCACGACGTGCTTCCCGGCTACCGCTTCCCTCGCTCGCGAGTGCCGTCGGGCGGGCTGGTCTCGACAGCGCCCGATCTGCTCCGCTTCGCGGGGCTCCACCTGGGCGAGGCCCTGCTCGACCTGCAGGAGCCGGTCGCGGACGGCGTCGGCGTGCACTGGGGAACAGGCTGGAGCGTCGACGAGGCGACCGGTACACGCGTGGTGGCGCACGCGGGCTCCTACGGCGGCTTCCAGACGCAGCTGACGCTGGTGCCAGCCCACGGCATCGCGGTGGTCGTGCTCACCAACAGCGGCCGGGGCAGCGCCGTCGCGCGCGCCGTCGTCGAGTGGACGCTCGCCGAGGCCGCCGGCCTCCGGGCGCCCGTGCCGGCGGCGCTGCCCGAACCCATTGGCGACCGGCGCGGGCTGGCAGGCAGCTACACGGCGCAGCACCTGGAGGCCGTGGTGACCGCGCAGGACGATGGCACGATCGAGATCGCCCAGCGCTCCGAGCTCGCGACCGGCGGCTTCGCCGCGCCGCCGCCGCTCCGGGGCGTCGAGGTCGCGCCCGGGCTCTTCGTGGTGCCCGACGGCGAGGCCCGCGGCGCCCGCTTCGACTTCCCGGCTCCGGGCCGTCTCCGTGTCTCGGGCCGCCTCGCTCTGCGCCAGGCCTGACGCCGCGCCCTCTACCTGGACGAACGAAAAAGGAGCGGGCGGTCATCGCTGACCACCCGCTCCTCCTTCAGATCGATCCCTGCCGGGCCGAGCCCGGCGTTCGCGTCTCCGGCAACTGCCGGTTGCGCGCTGTCCGGCCTCAGACCGGCTTGTGATCCACGAACTCGAGGTACGCCATCTCCGCTGCGTCGCCCTTGCGCGGGCCGAGCTTGATGATGCGCGTGTAGCCGCCGGGGCGACCCTCGAAGCGCGGCGCGACCTCCGCGAACAGCTTGTGCACGACATCCTGCGAGCGCAGCGTGCCGAGCGCCAGGCGACGCGAGTGCAGGTCACCCTTGCGGCCGAGTGTGATCATCTCCTCGGTCAGCGGGCGCACCTCCTTCGCCTTCGCCAGCGTCGTCTCGATGCGACCGTGCTGGATGACGGCACCGACCAGATTCGAGAACAGCGCCTTGCGGTGCGCCGAATCGCGGCCGAGCTTACGTCCTGTCTTCTGATGCCTCACGCCGTCCTCCTACTCGTCGCCACGGAGCTTCAAGCCGTGGGCGCCGAGGGTCTCCTTGACCTCTTCGACAGACTTCCTGCCGAAGTTCGGAATCGCGGACAGCTCCTGCTCGCTCTTCGCGATCAGGTCGCCGATCGTCTCGATGCCGACACGCTTGAGGCAGTTGTACGAACGAACGCCGAGCTCGAGCTCCTCGATCGGGAAGTTCTCCATGCCGTGGGCGCTGGAGGTCTCAACAGTGCCCTCCGTGCCGGTGGACTCGGAGTACCCCTCGATGCGCTCGAGGTCGGTGAAGATGGCCAGCTGCCGGATCAGGATCTCGGCGGCCTCGCCAATCGCGTCCTTCGGATTGATCGAGCCGTCCGTCGTGACGTCGAGGCGAAGCTTGTCGTAGTCGGTGCGCTGACCGACGCGCGCCGCTTCGACCTCGTAGGTCACGCGGGTGACCGGCGAGAAGATCGAGTCGATCGGGATGACACCGATCGTCATCTCCGGGCCACGGTTCATCTCGGCCGGGACGTAGCCGCGACCGCGGCCGATCGTCAGCGTCATCTCCAGCTTGCCCTTGTCGGACACGTTGGCGATCTCGAGCTCCGGATTGAGGATCTCGAGGTCGGCAGGCGCCTCGATGTCAGCAGCAGTGACCTTGCCGGCGCCCTTCTTGACGATACGCACCTCGACCTCGGGCGACTCGCCGTGCAGCAGGCAGATCAGGCCCTTGAGGTTGAGGATGATGTCGGTGATGTCCTCCTTGACCCCCGGGACCGTGGCGAACTCGTGCGAGATGCCCTCGATCTTGACGGCGGTCACAGCGGCGCCCCCGAGCGACGACAGGAGCACGCGGCGCAGCGAGTTGCCGAACGTGTGGCCGAAGCCGCGGTCGAGCGGCTCGATCACGAAGACGCCGCGATGATCGTCGACCTCCTCGTGGACGATGCGCGGGACCTGGAAGTCCATCAGGCTGGAGCGTGTTGCCATGCGTTCCTTTCGCTAGCGGCGGCGGTAGGGCAGCCGCGCTACTTGTTGTAGAGCTCGACGATCAACGACTCCTGCACGGCGGTGTCGATCTCGGCGCGGTCGGGCGCCTTGAGGATCTTGCCGGTGAGGCCGTCGTGATCAGCCTGGAGCCAGGGGGCGACCGACGCGGTGAGGTCGGTGGCTTCGCGGATGATCTTCTCCGCGGTGGAACCGAGGCGCATCGAGATGATGTCGTTCGGCTTGACCTGGAAGCTCGGGATGTTGACCCGGCGACCGTTGACCTGGAAGTGGCCGTGACGCACGAGCTGCCGGGCCTGGTCGCGGGAAGCCGCGAAGCCGAGCCGGAAGATCACGTTGTCGAGGCGCATCTCGAGGATGCGGAGCAGGTTCTCGCCGGTGACGCCGGACTTGCGCGCCGCCTTCTCGTAGTACGAGCGGAACTGGTCCTCGAGCAGGCGGTAGGTCCGGCGCGCCTTCTGCTTCTCGCGCAGCTGGAGCAGGTACTCGCTCTGCTTGATGCGCCCGCGGCCGTGCTGCCCGGGCGGGTAGCTGCGGCGCTCGAACGAGCACTTCTCCGTGAGGCACCGCTCACCCTTGAGGAAGAGCTTTGCGCCCTCGCGGCGGCACTGCTTGCACTTCGGCGACGTATCGCGAGCCATTTACACCCTCCTCCGCTTCCGCGGCCGCACGCCATTGTGCGCCTGCGGAGTTACGTCACGAACGCCCAGGATCTCCAGGCCGGCGGCCTGCAGCGAGCGGATCGCGGTCTCGCGGCCGGAACCCGGCCCCTTGACGAAGACCTCGACCTTCTGGAGACCGTGCTCCATGCCCTTACGAGCGGCGGCGTCGGCCGTCACCTGCGCTGCGAACGGCGTCGACTTGCGCGAGCCCTTGAAGCCCGCCGAGCCGGCCGACTCCCACGCGATGACGTTCCCTTCCTTGTCGGTAAGGGAGACGATCGTGTTGTTGAACGAGGTCTTGATGTGGGCCTGACCGATCGCCACGTTCTTACGAACGCGACGACGGGTACGACCACGAGTCGCTGGGCGACGAGGAGGCGCCATTTACTTGCCCTTCTTCCCGCGGCCGACGGTCTTCTTCGGACCCTTGCGCGTACGGGCGTTGGTCTTGGTGCGCTGCCCATTGGTGGGCAGACCGCGACGATGCCGGAGGCCGCGATAGCAGCCGATCTCCGAGAGGCGCTTGATCGCCTGCGAGCGCACGCGGCGGAGGTCACCCTCGACCGTCACATTCGCGTCGATGTAGTCGCGCAGCTTGCTGACTTCCTCATCGGTGAGGTCGCGAATCTTCGTGTCGAGCGACAGCTCGAGCGCAGCGCAGATCTCGCGCGCTGTCGAACGGCCGATGCCGAAGATGTACGTGAGCCCGATCTCGAGCCGCTTCTGGTTGGGGAGATTGACCCCTGCGATACGTGCCATGGGTCTCCTAACCCTGCCGCTGCTTGTGACGAGGATTGGTGCAGATGACCATGATGTGGCCGTGGCGCTTGATCACGCGGCACCGCTCACACATGGGCTTGACGGACGGTCTGACTTTCATCGGTTCGTACGTGTTCCTTCCGGGATTCAGGTCGTGGGCAGAGAGGTCGGAGCGGGTGGCAAGCACGAGGTGCCTACCGTCGACGAGCTTCCTGGGCGCAAGGCACGGGACGGCTGCGGCGACATCACGTGGACTTCGATCTCTCTTCCTTGACCGCCATTCGGACTGGAGGGGCCCCGAGCTGGGAATGCTCGGGTGAAAACTGCGGCGCACGCATGCTTCCGCCTGCGGCGCGGCCGCTCATAGTAGCAGAGGAAATCAGCCCGCCTGTCGAGCCGGCTCCTCAACCGGCAAGGCGAACGTGCACTTCGGGTGCGACGTGAGGATACGAGGGCCGGCGGATGTAATGGCCACCGTGTGCTCGAAGTGCGCGGCCAACGAGCCGTCCTCACTCGAGATAGACCAGTCGTCGTCATGGAGCACGACGTCGTAGCTGCCGGCGGTGATCATCGGCTCGATCGCGAAGACCATCCCCTCGGCAAGAACCGGGCCACGCCCGGGCTCGCCGTAGTTGGGAATCTGCGGATCCTCGTGCATCGAACGGCCGATTCCGTGACCAACAAGCGTGCGGATCACACCGAAGCCAGCGGCCTCGGTGACGGTCTGCACGGCGTGGCCGATGTCCGACAGGCGGTTGCCCGGGCGGCACTGCTCGAGCGCAGCGGCGAGAGCCGCCTGGCAGACATCGAGCAGCCGCTGTGCAGCGGGCGAAATCTCCCCAACCGGGAACGTGTAGGCGCAGTCGCCGACGAAACCGCCGAGCGTGACGCCGCAGTCCACCGACAGGATATCGCCGTCCGCGAGGGCGTATGCGCCGGGAATCCCGTGCACCACCATCTCGTTCGGCGACGCGCAGATCGAAGCGGGGTAGCCGCGATAGCCCTTGAAACTGGGGACGCCGCCGCGCGAGCGGATGCGCTCCTCGGCAATGGCGTCGAGCTCGGCGGTCGTGATGCCGGGGCGGATGCTCTCGCCCACGAGCGCCAGGACGTCGCTGACCAGACGACCGGCACGAGACATCTGCTCGATCTCGGCTGCAGACTTGCGGATGATCACGCGGTGGCCTGCGCCAGTGCCGCGGAGAGCTCCGCATTGACGTCGTCGATCGACCGCTCGGCATGGATCACAACGAGGCGGCCGGCGGCGCGGTAGTGCTCGACGATCGGCTCGGTCTGCTCGTGGTAGGTGCCAAGGCGCCGGGCGATCATCTCGGGGGTGTCGTCGGTGCGCCCCTCCTCGATTGCCCGGCCGAGGCAGCGCTCGAGGGCGAGCTCATCGGAGAGCGCAAACTCGAAGACGATGTCCAGCGGCCGGTCGATCGCGTCGAGCATCTCGTCGAGCGCGTCGGCCTGCGCCATGTTGCGCGGGAAGCCGTCGAGCACGAAGCCGGTGACCGTGTCGGTCTGCTGCAAGCGCTCGCGGATGAGGCCGATCGTCAGCGCATCCGGGACGAGGCTGCCGCTGTCCAGGAACGGCTGCACCTCGCGGCCGAGCGGCGTCTGCTCGGCAATGGCGGCGCGAAAGATGTCGCCCGTGGAGATGTGCGGGATTCCCTCGACTGCGGCAACGCGCTTCGCCTGGGTGCCCTTGCCTGAACCCTGGGGCCCGACGAAGAGAATGTTGCTCACTTCAGGAAGCCCTCGTAGTTGCGCATCATCATCTGCGACTCCATCTGGCGCATCGTGTCGAGCGCAACGCCGACCACGATCAGCACCGAGGTACCGCCCAGCGCACGCGACGTCGCCTGGGAGAAGCTGCCGTAGTTGATGAAGACGCTCGGCAGCACCGCGATGATCGCCAGATAGAGAGCACCGGGCAGAGTGAGCCGGGTCAACACACGGTCGAGGTACTGCGCGGTCGGCGCGCCCGGGCGGATGCCCGGGATGTAGCCGCCCTGCTTGCGCAGGTTGTCGGCCTGCTCGACCGGGTTGAACTGCACCGCGGTGTAGAAGTACGTGAAGATGATGATCATCGCCGCCTCGATCGCCAGGTAGGGCCACGAGCTGGGCGTGAAGTTGTGATTGATGAAGCTCGACGTGCCCGGGAAGTACTGGGCGATCGTCGGCGGGAAGGCCATCACGGCAGCGGCGAAGATGACAGGGATGACGCCGGCCATGTTGACGCGCAGCGGCAGGTAGGTCGAGCCGCCGCCCATCACACGATCGCCGACCATCCGCTTGGCGTACTGCACCGGGATCCGGCGCTGGCCCTCCTGCACGAACACCACCGCAACGACGATCGCGACAGCGATGATCGGGAAGAAGAGCTTCTCCAACGGTCCGCCGTTTGCCCACGCCTGGATGCCGGCAGGGGCGCTGGTCAGGATCGAGGCGAAGATCAGCAGCGAGATGCCGTTGCCGATGCCGCGCTTCGTGATCAGCTCGCCCATGAACATCAGCAGCGCCGTACCAGCGGTGAGCGTGACGACGATCAGCACGATGCGACCGGCGTTCGCGTCCAGGGCACCCTGGCGCTTGAACAGGTACGCATACCCGAGCGACTGCACGGCGGCGAGGCCGATCGTGCTGTAGCGCGTGTACTGGCTGATCTTGGCCTGCCCGGCCTCACCCTCCTTCTGCAGCTGCTCGATCTTCGGGATGACCACCGCGAGGAGCTGGATGATGATCGAGGCCGTGACGTACGGCATGATCCCCAGCGCGAAGATCGCGAACGACGACAGCGCGCCGCCCGAGAACAGGTTCAGCAGGCCCAGAACGGTACCGCCCTGGTTCTTGAAGTACGACTGGATCTGCCCCGCGTCCACTCCCGGCGCAGGCATCCACGCGCCCAACCGGTAGAGGGCGAGAATCATTGCCGTAAAGAGCAGGCGCTTCCGGAGTTCCGGGACACGCCAAGCGTTCGAGAGCCAGCTGAACACGATCGGCTAGTTGCCGGCTTCCTCGGTCTCGGGCGTGGCAGCCTCGACCTCGGCCACCGCCTCGACCTCGGGAGCGTCGTCGACGTCTGCAGCCACGGGCTTGACCTTCCGGACTGCCTTCTTCTTGACCTTCGGCTCGCGGAGCAGCGCGATGCTGCCGCCGGCGGCCTCGATCTTGATGCGGGCGGAGCCCGACGCAGCGTGTGCCGAAACGGTGAGCTTCTTGGTGAGCTCGCCGTCGCCCAGGATCTTCACGTCGACCGACGTGCGCGTGATCAGGCCGTGCTGCTTGAGCAGCTCCAGCGTGACGTCCGTGCCGTTGTCGAACTGCTCGAGATCGCGGACGTTGACCGGCTGCTGGTACGTGCGGAACGGGCCAACCGGCATCGCGTCCTTGGACGTGTTGCCGCGCAGCTTCGGTACGCGCATGTAGATCGGCATCTGGCCGCCCTCGAAACCGGCGCGCATCATGTGCGAGCCGGAACGGGACTTCTGGCCCTTGATACCGCGGCCGGAGTAACGACCGTTGCCTGAGCCCGGACCGCGACCAACCCGCTTGCGGTTCTTGCGCGGCTGGGCCGGCGACAGATTGGAGAGAGTCAGTTCGTTCGCCATCAGCTGGCAGCCTCCACCTTCACGAGGTGCGCGATCAGGCGGAGCATACCGGCGACCTGCGGCGACTCCTGATGCTGGACGCTCTGGCCGATCTTGCGGAGGCCAAGCGCCCGCAGGGTGCCGCGGTGCTTCTGCGTCTCCCCGATCCCGCTCTTTGTCTGAGTGATCTTGAGCATTGCCACGACTACGCGTCCGCCCCGGCCACGACGGCCTCGGCCTCTTCGACCGGCCGCTTCCACGGCAGCACGTCGGAGATCTTCAGCCCGCGCATCCGCGAGACATCCTCGGGACGACGGAGCTTCTTCAGCGCGACCTCGGTGGCCTTCAGCATGTTGATCGGGTTCGTCGTGCCGAGGCTCTTGGCGAGCACGTCGTGCACACCCGCGAGCTCGAGGACGGCGCGCATGCCGCCGCCGGCGATGACGCCCGTACCCTCGCTGGCGGGGCGGAGGATGACGCGTGCTGCGTCGAACTCGCCCTCGACGGCGTGGGTGATCGTCGTGCCGTGCTTGGGCACCGTGAACATGTTCTTCTTGGCGTCGTCGACGGCCTTGGAGATGGCGAGCGGAACCTCGCGCGCCTTCCCGTAGCCGATGCCGACACGGTCGACGCCGTCACCGATCACCACAAGCGCGGTGAACGAGAACCGGCGGCCGCCCTTGACGACCTTGGCGACGCGATTGATCTCGACCACGCGCTCCTTGAGCTCTCTGGTCTCTGCGATCTCGACGCTCAAAACTCCAGCCCTCCCTCGCGGGCGCCCTCTGCGAGCGCCTTGATGCGGCCGTGGTAGAGGTAGCCACCGCGGTCGAAGACAACCTTCTCCACGCCGGCCTCCTTTGCCTTGGCAGCAATCAGCTTGCCGACAGCGGCGGCCTGTGCCGTCTTGTCGCCCTTGAAATCGCGGATGTTCAGCCAGCTCGCCGCCGCCAGGGTCTTACCGACCTTGTCGTCGATGATCTGCGCGGAAATCCCCTTGTTGGAGCGGAACACGGCGAGGCGCGGGCGCTCCACGGTGCCAGAAACCTTGCCGCGAATCCGGCGCTGCCGGCGGCGGCGGGCCTCGAGTGTGGTGAGCTTACTCATGCCCTCTTACCGACCTTCCTGCGAACGACCTCGCCCTCGTAGCGGATGCCCTTGCCCTTGTAGGGCTCCGGCGGCCGCACGGCGCGGATCTCGGCGGCCGTCTGGCCGACCTGCTGCTTGTCGATGCCCTTCACGACGACCTGCGTCGGCGCCGGAACCTCGAACGAGATACCGGGGCGGGGCTTGATGATCACCGGGTGCGAGTAGCCGGCAGCGATTTCCAGCTCGACGCCCTTGAGCGCCGCGCGGTAACCGACGCCCTGGATCTCAAGCTTGCGCTCGAAGCCCTTGGTGACGCCCTCGACCATGTTGGCAACCAGCGTCCGGGTCAGGCCGTGCAGTGCACGATCCTGGCCGCGGTCGGTCGGACGGGTGACAAGCACCTCGTCGTTCTCCTGGTTGATGGCAATACGGGCGGGCACCAGCTGCTCGAGCTCGCCGAGCGGGCCCTTGACAGTGACACGGCCCGGCGCGACGGCGACAGTGACGCCGGCGGGCACGGGGATTGGCTTACGTCCAATGCGGCTCATAGGGCTACCAGACGAAGCAGATCACTTCGCCACCAATGCCTTCCTTCTCGGCATTGCGACTTGTGATCACGCCCTTGGACGTGGACAGGATGGCGGTGCCCATGCCACCGAGGACGCGCGGAAGGCGATCCTGGCGGGCATAGACGCGACGGCCGGGCTTCGACACGCGCTTGATGCCGGTGATGACGCGCTCACGGCTCTTGCCGTACTTGAGCTCGACAACGAGCGTGTTGAAGCTCTCACCCTCGACAACCTTGAAGTCGCGAATGTAGCCCTCCTCCTTGAGGATGCGGGCGATCTGCTCCTTCAGGCGCGAGGTCGGCATATCGGCGCGGTCGTGCATCGCCTTGTTGGCGTTGCGGATGCGCGTGAGCATGTCAGCGATGGGATCGGTCAGCATGCTTCGCTCCTCACCACGAGCTCTTCGTCATGCCCGGAATGACGCCCTGGTGCGCGAGATCGCGCAGGCAGATGCGGCAGAGACCGAACTTCTTGTAGACGGCACGCGGGCGCCCGCAGCGCGTGCAGCGCGTGTACTGGCGCACCTTGAACCGCTGCGGCGTCGCCGCCTTAATGATCATCGACTTCTTCGCCACGCTACTGGTCACCTCTCTCAGCCGCGAACGGCAGTCCGAGACCGCGCAGCAGCGCACGTGCCTCGTCGTCGGTCCGGGCAGTGGTCGTGATCGCGACGTCGAGACCCCGGAGGTGCTGGACGTCGTCGTAGTTGATCTCCGGGAAAATGATCTGCTCGCGGATGCCGAGCGAGTAGTTGCCCCGACCATCGAACGACTTGGGGTTGAGACCACGGAAGTCACGGATGCGAGGCAGCGCAACCGCGATGAGGCGGTCGAGGAACTCGTACATCCGGGCACCGCGGAGCGTCACCTTGCAGCCGATGGGCATGCCCTCACGAAGCTTGAAGCCGGCGACCGACTTGGTCGCCTTGCGGATCTCTGCCCGCTGGCCGGCGATGATCGTGAGCTCCTCGAACGCCTTGTCAAGCAGCTTCGAGTCGGTCTTGGCCTCGCCCACGCCCATGTTCAGCGTGATCTTCGTGATCTTCGGGACCTGCATGATCGACGCGAGGCCCAGCTCCTCCTTGAGCTGCGGCTTGAGCTCCTCGTACTGGAGCTTGAGGCGGGGCTGGTAGCCCGTGTCCTTGCTCTTGGCTGCGCTCACCGGCGATCACCCTTGTCGATTTCTTCGTTGCACTTCTTGCAGACGCGGATCTTGACCGTCTCGCCCTTGATCTCGCGAGCCGTCACGCTGACGCGCGTCGGCTGCTTGCAGACGGGGCACACGAGCTGCACGTTGGAGACGTCGATCGCCGCGGGCTTCTCGATGATGCCGCCCGGGATGATCTGACCCGCCATCGGACCGCCGTCGCGCATCGGGCGCGGGCGGGTGTGGCGCTTGACGATGGCGATGCCCTCGACGACCACGCGATGCTCGGACGGGCGGGCTTCCATGACCTTGCCCTGCTTGCCCCGATCCTTGCCCGTGATCACCTGGACGATGTCGCCCTTCTTGATCTTCATGGCGACAGTCATCTAGAGCACCTCCGGCGCGAGGCTGACGATCTTCATGTAGTTGCGCTCGCGAAGCTCGCGTGCAACCGGCCCGAAGATGCGCGTCCCGCGGGGGTTCTTGTTGTTGTCGATGATCACCGCGGCGTTGTCGTCGAACGCAATCAGCGTCCCGTCCTCGCGACGGGTCTGCTTCTTGGTGCGCACGACGACGGCCTTGACGACCTCGCCCTTCTTGACAGACCCCTGCGGCGAAGCGGCCTTGACCGTGGCGACGATGATGTCGCCGACGTAGGCGTAGCGCCTCGTGGACCCGCCCAACACGCGGATGCAGAGGATCTCGCGAGCGCCGGTGTTATCGGCGACGCGGAGGCGGCTCTCCTGCTGAATCACTTGGCCACCTCAACGATCTCGACCAGGCGCCAGTGCTTCATTGCCGACAGCGGGCGCGTCTCAACGATGCGCACGGTGTCGCCGACCTTGGCGGAGTTCGCCTCGTCATGCGCGTGGAACTTCGCGGAGCGGCGGACGACCTTCTGGTAGCGCGGGTGCGCCTTGATGGTGTCCACCTTCACGACGATCGTCTTGTCACCCTTGTCGGAGACGACGACGCCGCGGCGCTCCTGCTTGCGGCCGGGCTCGGCGATCGGCCGCGGTGTGCGGACGATCGGCTTGCGCTCGGTCGGCTTGGCAGGCTTCGCCTTCGCCTTGGGGGCGGCAGGCTTCGCGGCGGCCTTCTTGGCCGGAGCCTTGGCTGCAGGAGCCTTGGCGGCAGGGGCCTTGGCGGCTGCCTTCGGCGCCTTCGCGGGAGCGGCCTCGGCCGCGGGGGCTGCCTCGACGGCAGGCTCCTCGGCCACGACAGACTCCTCGGCCACGACGGGCTCCTCGGTCACGACAGGCGGCTCGACGACGGCGGGCTCGTCAACCGCGGGCGCTGCCTCAGCGGCAGGCTCCTCGGTAACGGCCTCGGCGGCGGGCTCGGCCTTCTTGCGTGACCGCTTCGGCGCAGCCACCGGCTCGGCCTGAGTCTCCTCGGCCACCGGCTCCTCTGCTGCCTGCTCGGTCTTCTCGTCCTCAGCCATTCCCTACTTCCTCTCCAGCATGGTCTCGCGCTCGGTGCGGATCGTGAGGATCCGAGCAATCTCCCGCTTCGCCATACGCATGCGGGCCGTGTTCTCCAGCGCGCCAGTTGCCGACTGGAACCGCAGGTTGAAGAGCTCCTGGCGGGTCTCCGCCAGCTTCTTCACCAGGTCCTCATCGGTCAGGTCGCGCAGCTGCCTAGCCTTCAAAGAGATCCGCCTCCCGCGACACGATCTTCGTCTTGACGGAGAGCTTGCTGCCGGCGAGGCGCAGGGCCTCACGGGCAAGCGGCTCCGGAACACCGGCCAGCTCGAACATCACGCGGCCCGGCTTGATCACGGCCACCCAGCCCTCGGGAGAACCCTTACCGGAACCCATGCGGGTCTCGGCCGGCTTCTTCGTGAAGGGCTTGTCGGGGAACACGTTGATCCACACCTTGCCGCCGCGCTTGATCTTGCGGGTCAGCGCGATACGTGCGGCCTCGATCTGGCGGTTGGAGATCCAGCCGCTCTCGAGCGCCTTCAGCCCGAACTCGCCGAACTGCACCTCGGTCTGTCCGCGCGCCACGCCACGACGATGGCCGCCGTGCTGCTTACGGAACTTAACTCGCTTGGGAAGGAGCATGGTCTAGCTCTCCTCGCCCTTCGGCGACTCCGCGGGCGGAGCCTGCACGGGCGTATCCGTGGGAGGGGTCACCTTGGGATCGACAGCAGTGTCGGGCGTCGGGGCGCTGCCGCCGGCCGGAGCCGGACGCGGACCGCGACCGCCGCCACCACCGGGCGGACGACCACCACCGGCACCACCGGCACCACCGGCACCACCAGCGCCACCCGGACGGCGCTGGCCACCAGGGCCAGCGGCTGCGCCGGGGCCACCAGGACCGCCGGGCCCACCCGGGCCACCCGGGCGCCGACGGCGCACGGGACCGAGACCCTCGCGGTCGCCGGAGCGGCCGCGCGAGCTCTCACGGGAGGCGGCGAGGCCCTCGGCGCTGGAACCGCGGCGACGACGCGCCTGATCCTGATCGCCGAGCCGGACATCCTTGGCGGAGCCGAGACCCTCGTAGCCCTCGGGCATGATCTCGCCCTTGTTGATCCACACCTTGACGCCGATGCGGCCGTAGGTCGTCTTGGCCTCGGTCGCGCCGTAGTCGATGTCGGCACGGATCGTGTGCAGCGGCACGCGACCCTCCGAGTAGTGCTCGCGGCGGCTCATCTCGGCACCGCCGAGACGACCGGAGCACATGATCTTGACGCCCTGGGCACCGGAGCGCATGGCCGACGCCAGCGAGCGCTTCATCGCGCGGCGGAAGCTCACGCGGTTCTGCAGCTGCTCGGCGATCGACTGCGCGACGAGCTTGGCATCCAGCTCAGGCCGCTTGATCTCGTTGATGTTGATGTGGACGTTCTTGCGGGTCAGCGCGTGCACTTCCTTGCGCAGCGCGTCGACCTCGACGCCCGACTTGCCGATCACGATGCCCGGACGGGCGGTGTAGATGTCGATCGTGATCCGCTGCTTGTCCTTGCGGATCAGGATGTCGGACAGGCCGGCATGCGCGAGCTTCTTGTAGATGTGCTCGCGGATCTTGATGTCCTCGATCAGGTAGCTCGAGAACTCCTTGGTGCCGGTGTACCAGTTCGACTTCCAGTCGTGAATGACGCCGACGCGGAGGCCACCGGGATGAATCTTTTGACCCATTAGACAGCGGCCTCCTTCTTCTTCGGCGTGCTCTTGCGCGCGGGCTTGACCGGCTTGGCCTTGCCGTCCTCGTCGGACGGGGCGACCTCGGCCACAGCCTTGGCGGCACGGCGCGGCGAGACACCCTTGGGGTTCTCACCGAGGATGATCGTGATGTGGCACGTGCGCTTCATGATGGCGTTCACGCGGCCACGGGCACGGGGGCGCCAGCGCTTGAGGGTCGGCCCCTCATCGGCGTACGCGTGGACGATCACCAGGCTGTCGGCATCGTCGACGCCATGGTTGGCCTCGGCGTTGGCAGCGGCAGAGCGCAACACGAGCTCGATGTCCGTGGCCGCAGCACGCGGCGTGAACATGAGGATCGTGCGCGCCTCGGCGACGCTCTTACCGCGAATGTGCACCAGCACGATGCGGGCCTTGCGGGCCGACATGCGGAGCGTGTTCGCGGAAGCGCGCACCTGGAACGGGGTTGCAGTCGTGGCAGCCATTAGCGCTTCTTCACCTGCGTCGTCCGGTCCCCGGCATGGCCGCGGAACGTACGCGTCGGAGCGAACTCGCCGAGCTTGTGCCCGACCATCGACTCGCTGACGAACACGGGGACATGCTTGCGTCCGTCGTGCACGGCGATCGTATGACCGACGAACTCCGGGAAAATCGTCGAGGAGCGCGACCAGGTGCGGAGCACCTTCTTCTCGCCCGTGTCGTTCAACTTCTGCACACGGGACATGAGGCGCTCATCAACGAAAGGCCCCTTCTTGGATGAACGACCCATTTAGCGCTTCTCCTTGCCACGACGACGGCCGCGGACGATCAGCTTGTCGGATGCCTTGTGCTTCGGGCGGGTGCGCTTGCCGAGTGTCGGCACGCCCCACGGGGTCACGGGATGGTGACCCTTCGACTTACCCTCGCCACCGCCGTGCGGATGGTCGACCGGGTTCATCGCGGTACCGCGGACGGTCGGCCGCTTGCCCAGCCAGCGGCTGCGTCCGGCCTTGCCGCTGGAGATGTTCTCGTGGTCGACGTTGCCGACCTGACCGATCGTGGCGCGGCAGGTGAGCGGGACGCGACGCATCTCGCTCGACGGCATGCGGAGCACCGCGTAGCCATCGTCCTTGGCGACGAGCTGGATCGCCGTGCCGGCGCTGCGCGCCATCTGTCCACCGCGGCCGGGCTTGAGCTCGACGTTGTGGATCAGCGTGCCCGTCGGGATGTTGGCGAGCGGCAGGGCGTTGCCCGGCTTGATGTCGGCGCCCGGGCCGGACTCGACGAACGTGCCGACCTCGAGGCGGGCGGGGGCGATGATGTACGCCTTCGCACCGTCAACGTAGTGCAGCAGCGCGATACGCGCCGAGCGGTTCGGGTCGTACTCGATGGCGGCGACCTTGGCCGGCACGCCGTCCTTGAGCCGCTTGAAGTCGATCACGCGGTAGCGGCGCTTGTGGCCACCACCCTGATGGCGCGTGGTGATGCGCCCGTGATGGTTGCGGCCGCCCTTGCGGGTGATCGGCTCCAGCAGGCTCTTCTCGGGCTTCGACTTGGTGATGTCGTCGAAGGCCGAGATGGCCATCTGGCGGCGACCCGGGGAGGTCGGCTTGAAACGCTTAATGGCCACGTTAGACCTGCGCCCCTTCGAAGAACTCGATGGTGTCGCCCTCACGGAGCTGGACGATGGCCTTCTTCCAGCCCGGCCGCTCGCCCTTGAAGAGGCCGCGGCGCTTCGGCTTGGCCTGCACCTTGAGAATGTTCACGCGAACCACCTTGACGTCGAACAGCTGCTCGACGGCCTGGCGGACCTGCGTCTTGTGCGCGTCCTTGTGCACCTTGAACGAGAACTTGTTCTGCTCGATCAGGGCGTAGCTCTTCTCCGAGACGACCGGAGCGAGCAGGACCTCGTTGGGATGGAGCGACACTACGCGGCCCTCCTCTGGAGCAGCTCGAGCGACGCCTCGGTGACGAGCAGCGAGCGCGCCCACACGAGGGCGACGACCTCGACCTCGGACGGGAGCACGACGACGACCCGCTCGAGATTGCGGAACGACTTGAAGACGTTGACCTCGGCCTCGGTGGCGACGACGACCGTCGGGGTCGACTTGCCCCACGAGGCGAGCAGCGCGGCCGCGGACTTGGTGGACGCGACGTCGAACGCCGCAGAGTCCACGATGCCGAGCGTTCCGCCCTGCGCATGATCGGAGAGCGCCGCGCGCAGAGCAGCATGGCGAGCCTTGCGGTTGATCTTCACCACAAAGCTGCGCATCTGCGGAGCGAACACGACGCCGCCCTTCGTCCACTGCGGCGCACGCGTGGTACCGGCACGGGCACGACCGGTGCCCTTCTGGCGCCACGGCTTGGCGCCGCCACCCGACACCATGCCGCGGGTCTTCGACCCACGGGTGCCGGCACGAGCAGCGTTCATCTCCGCGCGCACAGCCTCGTGCACGAGGTGCGGCTTGATCTCGGCCGCGAAAACGGCCTCATCCAGCGTGACCTCGCCGGTGGTCTTGCCCGGCTGGAGCACGGGAGCCTTGGGAGCCGCCATGGTTATGCCTCCTCCCGAATCTCGACGAACCCGTTTCTCGGGCCGGGCACAGC
>Ga0114970_10001859_pt1 | contig 15791 bp, 15 predicted proteins | sample M_140205_XF_Meta_FD_87030 | JGI IMG/M metagenome (GOLD analysis project Ga0114970, IMG submission 87030) | Freshwater microbial communities from Lake Montjoie, Canada to study carbon cycling - M_140205_XF_MetaG | ecosystem: Environmental > Aquatic > Freshwater > Lake | place: Lake Montjoie... | reverse complement strand
CTTGATCAAGGATTTAACCCTTGAGTACAACAAGGTGCGCCAGGCCGCCATCACCACAGAACTTTTGGAAATTACCACCGCTCAAATGGCGCTTGGATAATTGCAAGAATCGCATTGAACCAATACAACGGCGAGCAACACTTTAAAATTTGAGGACTCTGAACATTTCTTAAAAATTCGCCGCTTCACAAAATCAACCAATTTTTAATAGCAACTCCCAATCATCATGAGCAATACCGGCACCATCGTCCAAGTCATCGGCCCCGTTGTGGACGTCGATTTTTCTGTCTCGGGAATTTTCCCAAAGATTTATGAAGCCCTCGAAATTCAGTTCGATGTCAATGGCGTCAACACGAAACTCGTTCTTGAAGTTCAACAACACCTCGGGGAAGGCTGGGTAAGGGCGATCGCCATGAGTGGGAGCGAAGGATTGAAGCGTGGTTTGCCAGTGACAGCAACTGGAGCTCCCATCAGCGTGCCGGTTGGGGATGGGATCCTTGGTCGTATTTTCAATGTCACTGGTGATCCCGTTGACGAGCGTGGTCCAGTCGAACACACCAAGCGATATCCGATTCACCGAGCGGCGCCAGCCTTGGTCGATCAGGGTGTGAGTTCCAAGATCTTGGAGACGGGAATTAAAGTCATCGATTTGATTTGCCCGTTTACGAAGGGCGGAAAAGTCGGGGCCTTCGGTGGTGCGGGCGTAGGTAAAACCGTGGTAATTTTGGAGTTGATTAACAACATCGCCAAAGGGCACGGCGGGTTCTCGGTATTCGCGGGAGTGGGCGAACGTTCGCGAGAGGGAAACGATCTTTACCACGAAATGAGTGAAGCTGGGGTGATCAATCAAAAGGATTTGAGCAAGTCGAAGGTTGCGTTGGTGTATGGGCAGATGAATGAGCCTCCCGGTGCTCGTTTGCGGGTGGCGCTGTCGGCTCTTTCGATGGCAGAATATTTCCGCGACGAGAGGAACCAAGACGTTTTGTTGTTCGTCGACAACGTCTTCCGTTTTTCGCAAGCAGGTTCTGAGGTTTCTGCGTTGCTCGGACGAACCCCGTCCGCGGTGGGTTATCAACCGACTCTTGCTTCAGAGATGGGTACACTTCAAGAGCGGATTACCTCAACGAAGAAAGGATCAATTACCTCGGTTCAGGCTGTTTATGTTCCTGCCGATGATTTGACTGATCCAGCGCCGGCGAACACTTTTGCGCATCTGGATTCGACGATTGTGTTGGAGCGTTCGATTGCGGAGTTGGGCATTTATCCCGCAGTGGATCCATTGGCATCGACGTCTAAAGCCCTTGCCCCCGAAATCGTTGGTGAAGAGCACTATAAAGTGGCGCGTGGTGTCCAGCGCGTCTTGCAACGTTATAAGGATCTCCAAGACATTATTGCGATTTTGGGAATGGATGAACTTTCGCCAGAAGATAAATTGCTGGTCTTCCGCGCTCGTAAAATCCAGCGGTTTTTGTCTCAACCCTTTAGTGTTGCGGAAGTTTTCACGGGGACTCCTGGCCAATATGTGAAGATCCAAGACACCGTTCGCGGGTTTAAAGAAATTCTTGAGGGCAAGCATGATGACGTTGGCGAAACCAACTTCTACATGAAGGGTGGGATCGAGATGATTAAGGACTGAGTTGATTAGGAAGGAGCGACGCCTCGAGAATTTCCCGAGGTTCCTTAGCTCAATCCGATTGCACCATAAATTATGGCTACCCTTAAACTCGAAATCGTCACCCCTGAGAAAGTCGTCTACAGCGACAATGTGGATGGTGTTGTGATCCCGGGAGTCGAAGGCGAAATGGGCGTCTATCCGATGCATATTCCGCTTATGACGATTCTTTTGCCTGGCGAACTGGTGGTCACGATTGGTTCGAAAAAGCTTTTTCTCGCGATTGGCGAAGGTTTTGTGACCATCGATCAGACCTCAGTGAAAGTGATTACTGATATGGCCATTGAGTCGAATGAGATTGATGAGGCCGCTGTGGAAGCGGCGGTGAAGAGAGCTGAGGAAACGATGGCACGAAAAGAGGACGTGAGTGCGGAGGAATCCGCGACCATGCAGGCGATCTTGGCGAAGTCCCTTGCTCAGTTGAAGGTGAAGCGACGTCGGAACCACTAAGCGGTAGCATTTGAGAAGTAGTCCGATCCGCTTGTCGGTGCTGGGTGACGTAGTCGCTCTAGATCAAGGATCGGTTCGCCCCCTTTGGGATAGCCGCTTAGGCGGTTACATTTTGGTCGCGGTGGCGAGAATGGTTTGGAACTGGGGGTTTTTTTCGTCCCGCGCGACGATGGTCGTTTCAATGTCCTTGAATTTCGCATCGGAAAGAAATCCATGAATTTGGGCTTCAGTGAAGCCTAGCCATGCATCGGCGTAAAGTTCTCGGGCCTTTTCAAACTGGTGGGCGAGGAGATCAAGGACAGCGATTCGACCACCTTTTTTTAAAATGCGATGAGCGGCGAGGACGGCTTTCGCAGGTTTGGTGGCGTGATGGAGGGCTTGGCTAAGAATGACAAGATCGACGGATGTTGGAGGGATAGGCGGGTTTTCGATGTCGCCTAGGCGGAACTCTAAGTTGTTGAGGCCATGCTTTTTCGCAAGTGCCTCACCGAATTCGACCATCTTTTCTGAACTGTCAATGGCGATAACTTTTTTTGCGCGTTTGGCGAGAAGGATGGAGATGGTGCCTTCGCCGGCTCCGAGATCTGCGACGACGATGGGAGGGACGAGGGCAAAAAGGAGATGGGCGACACCTTCCCAAGTGCGACCGGGGCAATAAGCTCGTCCGAATTTTCCTGCGAGTTGGTTAAAGTATTCGCGGGCGGTGTTTTGACGTTTCTTGAGGGCGAGTTTGAGGGCGGTTTGATCTTGGTCGGCTTCGGCGAGTTCTTTTGCACAGGCCAAGATTAATGGGGTGATTTGACGGTGCGCAGGGACTTCAGTGAGGGCGTAGTAAGTATTTTTTCCAGCACGGCGGTCCCGAATGAGACCAGCTTCGCGGAGTTGTCCGAGATGCATGGAAATCCGCGACTGACCGAGTCCGAGAATTTGCTGGAGTTCGACTACCGAGAGTTCTTCACGGCGGAGCAGGAGGAGCAGGCGCAATCGAGTTTCGTCTGCAAGCAGTCCTAAGGATTTTACAAGCGACGCCATATTTGGGTGAGATTAGTCAGCGGGACCTTGGCGTCAATTGGCTTGGTTGGATTGCCCCGATGATGGAAAGGTGGTCGGCGGCTTGTCCGACCTCCACGTTTTACCTTTCAAGCTTTGGTCGGTTGTTCGAGGGCCGCTTACTCGGCCGTCGCAAGCTTTTTCTCTTCGGAAAACTTTGCTTCTAAGAGCATGCGGAGTTTTGCTTGGAGGGGCTCGTTTTCTAGTTTCTCAATGACTTCATTGAGGAATCCAAAAACGATCAAGCGTTGGGCACGCTGGCGACAAATTCCCCTTGAAAGCAGATAGAAGAGTTCCTCCTGTTCGATTTGTCCGCTGGTCGCTCCGTGGGTGCAACGAACATCATCGGCTTCAATTTCAAGTCCTGGTGCGCTGTTGGCCTCTGCGGCATCGCTCAGCATCAGGTTGCGGACTTTTTGATAAGCATCCGTCCGGTGGGCTCCCGGATGGACTCGAATTAGACCCGCAAAAATCGTGCGAGCGCTGTCATCAAGGGAGTTTTTATAGAGTAGGTCACTGGTGGTGTTGGGGACCTCGTGGATTTGTAAGGTTCGGGAATCGATTTCTTGGGCGGAGGTACCGACAGCGACGGCGAGCATTTCGCTACGACCGCCTTGGCCACGGAGATGGCTGACGCTTTCCGTGCGGACATGGCGCCCGCCGAGTTGGGCAAAGAGTGACCTTGCTTGGGCATCTCGTCCAACTACCGCGGAGTTGATTTGAAAAGTTTGCACAAGCGGACTCCAATTTTGCACACAGACATAGGTCACACTCGCTCCGGCGGCGAGACGGAGGTCATTCACTGCACAGGCCAGGCCGGGCACTTCCTGATCGGCACTCTCGTAATAGTCGATGAAGGTTACCTTCGACAATTCTTCGGCGATGATCAGCGTGTGGGGAAAAACCGCAGAGTTTGCGCCTTCAAGCCAGTGGAAAGCCTCAATAGGCAAGGCGATCTCTACGCCCCGAGGAATATAAAGGAAGGTTCCAGCTCGCATCTGGGAAGCGTGGAGGGCGGCAAACTTTTGTCCGCCAAGAATGGCTTCTTCCTGCATGAAATGTTTCTGAAACAACTCTGGATGTTCGATGGCTGCTTGGGAGATCGGAAGCCAGATCACTCCTTTTTGGAGGAGTTCCGTGCTGACGATCTTTTGGTCGATGAGTTGATCATTGGCAAAAGTCATTCGGCCTGCGACGGATTCGAGGCCGATCGATCGACCGAGAATTTGTTCGCGGATTTTTACGCAAACGGCGTCCGCGACCTCGTAGGGACTGAGATCAAGGTCTTTTACATTGGCGAACCGCCAAGCCTCATCCGTTCGAACCGGCCAAGGAAGGGCGAGAAATTCTTTCCAGTATCCTTCTTGATCCTTGGTGAGCGGTCCTGCGCTGAGAATCGGTTTTTTCGTCCTCGGGGCTTCGTTGGTCGTTGAAGGTTCTAAGAGATCGGTTCCCATAGTGGTGAGAGTCTAATGGAAGTGAGCAAAATTCGGATCAACCGACCGATCCTTCCATCTCCAGATCGATCAATCGTTTGAGCTCTACACTATACTCCATGGGGAATTGCCGGACCAAATCGTTGACAAAGCCATTAACGGAAAGGCTCATCGCTTGGGCCTCGGTCATGCCACGCTGTTGCATGTAAAAAATTTGCTCTGCGGAAATTTGGGAGACACTCGCTTCGTGCTGACTGGAATTGCCTGTACCTCGGACAGTGATCGCCGGGTAGGTGTCAGTTCGGGATTTCGAGTTGATTAGGAGGGCATCGCATTCGGTATTATTCTTACAGCCTTTGAGGTGTTTAGGAATGTGCACAAGTCCTCGATAGGTTGCCCGCCCCGTTCCAACGGAAATCGATTTTGAAACAATATTGGAGGTTGTTTCATCGGCGGCGTGAACCATTTTCGCCCCCGTATCTTGATGCTGTCCATCGCTCGCCAGGGCGATGGAAATGACTTCGCCACGAGCTTTCCGCCCTTTTAAAATGACTCCTGGATACTTCATGGTGAGGCGTGAACCAATGTTGCAATCGATCCATTTCACTTCCGCTTCCTCGTGGGCAATGGCCCGCTTGGTGACGAGGTTAAAGACATTGGCGGACCAGTTCTGGACGGTGACGTATTGGATTTTTGCGCCCTTCATCGCGACTAGTTCTACGACTGCAGAGTGGAGGGTGGCGGTTTCAAATTTTGGTGCGGTACATCCTTCCATGTACATTACTTCGCTTCCTTCATCGGCAATGATCAGGGTGCGTTCAAACTGACCAAAGTTTTCGGCGTTAATTCGAAAATAGGCTTGGAGCGGATGTTTCACCTTTACTCCCGGTGGAACATAAATAAAGGAACCGCCACTAAAGACCGCGCTGTTCAGGGCACTGAATTTGTTGTCCCCAGTGGGAATGACTTTGCCGAACCATTTCCGAAAGATTTCAGGATGTTCGCGAAGTCCTTCTGTGGATCCGCAAAAAATCACTCCTTGATCTCCGACGGCGGCCTTGATGTTTGAGTAGACGGCTTCTGAATCAAATTGGGCTTCCACGCCAGCGAGGAATTTTCGTTCCTGTTCTGGAATGCCCAAGCGTTCAAAAGTCCGCTTGACGTCATCGGGAACTTCGTCCCAGGAGCGGGTTGGTCTTTGCCCATTCGCTAAATAGTAGCGGATGTTTTGGAAGATGATGTTTTCTAGATCGTGGGAAGCCCAGTGAGTGGGCATAGGCTTGTTTTGAAAAATCTCAAGTGCCCGGTGACGAAATTCCCGGATCCACTCCGCTTCCCCTTTGACTTTCGAAATATAGTCAACCGTCTCTTTATTGAGCCCCGTTCCTGCGTCAAAAAGGTGGCTTTCTGGATAGGAAAAGTCTCCTCGAGTGCGGTCGATATCCAGCTGTGTCGCGTTGTCCGTGAGTTTGTTCATAATCGTGACTTTGAATGTCTATCCGCTCAGGCGGTCCCCGAGGATTCGAGTTCTTCTTTGATAAAATCGTAGCCACGTTCTTCGAGTTCGATGGCGAGTTCTTTTGCCCCACTCTTGACGATTCTTCCCGCAACCATCACGTGAATGACATCGGGAACGATGTAGTCGAGCAAGCGCTGGTAGTGGGTGATCAGGAGGATGCCGAGGTTCGGTCCGCGCAGGGCGTTCACTCCAGCGCTCACGATGCGGAGCGCATCGATGTCCAGCCCGGAGTCAGTTTCGTCGAGGATCGCGTAGTCTGGCTTGAGCATCGCCATTTGAAGGATTTCGTTGCGCTTTTTTTCGCCACCGGAGAAGCCTTCGTTGACTGATCGTGCGGTGAAGGTGCGGGGAATTTCCAGCTTATCCATTTCCGCATACATCTGCGCGTAAAACTCCGTGGCTTCGATTTCTTCACCGTCCTTTTGGCGAGCGTTGAGTGCGGCGCGAAGAAAGTTGGCGTTGCTCACCCCGGGAATTTCCATGGGATATTGTAAGGCGAGAAATAAGCCTGCCCTGGATCGTTCATCAGGAGGCATCGCTAGAATACTTTGGCCGTTGAGCAAGACATCTCCTTGGGTCACCGTGTAGTCGGGATGTCCACCGATGGCTTTGCTGAGGGTGCTTTTGCCTGAGCCGTTGGGTCCCATGATCGCATGCACTTCTCCCTGAGGCACTTCAAGGGTCAATCCGCGAATGATCTCTTTCTCGCCAATCTTGACATGGAGGTTTTGAATAAGCAGTGAATGCATGGGAATTATTTTGTTAAAGGCGGCGGAGTAACGGCACACTTTGGACAGAGGCCGCGGAAAGAAATTTCGTGATGGGTGATCGCTACGTTGTCGGGGAACTCCCAAATATCTTGGGCACGCTTCTTCGATCGGAGTGGAATATCGGTCACTCCGCCACATCCTGAGCAGAAAAGATGAGCGTGTTCGCTGAGGTTCGGGCAGTAGCGCGCGGACTCCCGTTCGTGGTTGATGGTTTGCACTAAGCCACACTCGGTAAGCGTCTCTAGGCAGTTATAAACTGTGGCCAGTGAGATTGAAGGAGCTTTGCCTTTTACTCGGATGAATAACTCAACCGCAGTTGGGTGATCTTGCTGATCCATCAATGCGTCGTAGACAGCGCGACGTTGATCCGTGAAACGCAGACCATTTTCAGAGATCGTTTCGTCGTAAGATTTTAGTGGAGGTTTTTTGGCCATCAGCGATTCAGCTATATCCCACTATCCTTAATCCATATCAAGAATTATTCTAAATAAAGACTCTGCACGGCGTTTGCCTGATTGATGGAAGGTGGCGAAGCGCTCGGCGAACCTGACCTCATTGATGACGACGCGGAGGGCATCTCGCCAAAGGCACAAAGTCTTCGTCTGTCAAAGTTTGAGGGGTGGATTTCGAGATTCTAGGATGGTGAAAACGGCGATGGATTTCCGGCTTTTCAGTCTGCCAGAATGGTCAAATGGCGCATGGAATGAACGCTGGTGACGCTGGTCTTCAAACTCCAACACGTTTTCCGAATGGGCGCACAACTTGTCGTGGGCTAAAGACTTCGGGGTAAAGGATCATCAGGGGGATGAAAGGGCATCTCTCAGCGGATGGGGAGGCTAAAACGACACCTTGCGTGGGGGGCGTCGGCGCTTTTTCTGCCGGTGTTTCTTTTAAGAAACCGACCGCGCATTAAGTTCGGCAGGGTGCTGGTGGAAGTTAGCGCCGCTCCCGAAAAAAACTCTGGAGCATTCCGGCGCATTCGTCCTCGCGAACGCCTTTCGTGATCTGGCAACGATGGTTTAACCGTGGATGCTGGAGGAGGTTAAGTAGACTGCCTGCGGCGCCATCTTTTTCTGATGGGCAACCGAAAATCACTCGGCGCATGCGGACATGAACCAAAGCCCCAGCGCACATTGGGCAGGGTTCTTTTGTCACATAGAGATCGCACTCTAGCAGTCGCCAGTCGCCGATGACACTTTCGGCTTGGGTGATTGCGAGCATTTCGGCGTGGGCGGTGGCGTCTTTCAGGGTCTCCACTTGATTAAATGCTCTGGCAATAATCTGGCCTTGATGAACAATTACCGCCCCGACGGGCACTTCATCAGCCTCCCAAGCGCGTCGTGCTTGGCGAAGTGCTTCACTCATAAAGAAGGAGTCGCTTTGGTGGTCAATGAGTTCATTCATCTGGAGTCGTTGAAATTCTAGTTGCACCGCCACGGAATCAAGCTATAACTCACCTCCCTTTTAGAAGAAATTCAGACCATTTACGGATCCATTGCTATGACCATTATCGAGAAAATCAACCAAGAACAGATGAAGAAGGAAGTCGCCCCCTTCAATGTTGGAGACAGCGTCCGCGTTCATACCATTGTTAAGGAAGGCGAGAAAGAGCGCGTGCAGATTTTCACGGGGATTGTCATTGGTCGCAAAGGCACTTTCCTGAATGCGACGCTGACGGTTCGCCGGATCAGTTATGGCGAAGGAGTTGAGCGCGTTTTCCCTATCCACTCCCCGCGCATCGCGAAGATTGAAGTTGAAACCGCTGGAACCGCTCGTCGTGCCAAGTTGAATTACCTTCGCAATCGCAAGGGCAAGAGTGCGATGGCGGTTCGGGAAAAGATCGTCAAAAAGTCCTAGGAGCATCTGGGGTTCCTGATTCGCCGCACGGCTTCGAAACTTGTCCGTATCTGTAAAGAAACTCGGGCGGGCGAAGTCGAGTAAGGATTGTAGCCTGCTTCACGAGAGTAACTTGCAAGCCGCAGGTTTTTCTTTGATTGCGGGAGTCGATGAGGCGGGGCGTGGTCCCCTAGCGGGGCCAGTCGTGGCGGCGGCGGTTATTTTGCCTGCAAAGTTTCGGCATGCCGTTCTCGATGATTCGAAGAAGCTTTCCGCGCGTAAACGGGAGGCAATTTTTTTGGAGCTGACTACCGATCCCTTGGTTTTGTGGTCGGTGGCGATTGTTGAAGCAGAAGAGATTGATCGTTTGAACATTCTTCGGGCAACCCACGAAGCGATGCGTCGGGCTATCGGGGGTTTGTCTATTGTTCCTGATCACGCGTTGATCGATGGGTTGCCCGTACATCCTTTTCCCGTTGCGCAGACGGCTCTGGTTGGGGGCGATGGATTGAGTCTGAGCATTGCCGCCGCCAGTGTGATCGCCAAGGTGGTTCGCGACCGTTTGATGTGCAAGATGGACGACCTGTATCCTGATTACGGATTTGCTCAACATAAAGGCTATGGAACTGCCCTGCACCTTGATAGGCTGCAGCGGTATGGCCCTTGTCCGATTCATCGGAAATCTTTTTCCCCGGTTACGCAGTGTCTTCTCCCGTTCTCCTCGGATCGGTGAAAATGCCAATCAGTGGCTTGGTCGCGAGGGGGAGCGGCTTGCCCGGCGCTATTTGCGAGGTCAAGGGTACAAGATTCTTTATGCGAACTATCGCGCTCCTCATGGCGGCGAAGTGGACCTAGTTTGCCGAGAGAAAGCGACCTCGACGCTCGTTTTCACGGAGGTGAAAACGCGTCGGAGTCTTGAATACGGTGCCCCGTCTGAGGCGGTGAATAGGGAGAAGCAGCGATTGATTTCTCGGGGGGCATTGGCTTGGCTTCGCTTGCTTGATCATCCCGATATTTACTTTCGTTTTGACATCGTCGAGGTCGTTTTCGAGCATGAAGAGCCTACTTTTAATCTGATTAAAAACGCTTTTACTCTTCCTTCCCCGTACCTTTACTAATTTTGGCGAGGAGATTTTCGGGTTGGGTTGGTGGACTATTGAATCGGTGAAAGCAACCGCGCGATCCCCACCTTAAATCGAAACCACCAACTGGATCGGGTGACTTCTTGCAGACTCACGAGTCGACTTCGTTCAAAGTCTTGGAGGAGCATGGTGGCGACTTTTTCTGCAAAAGCTTTTTCGTAAAAAGCCATGGTGATTTCAAAGTTTAAGCGGAAGGATCGGTTATCGAAGTTCGCTGTGCCAACCGTGGCAAAGTCATCATCCACGAGGACCACCTTTTGATGCATAAAGCCGTCAGAATATCGGAACCAGCGTATTCCCACTTTAATCGTTTCTTCGAGATAGGAAAAGTTTGAAAGGCGGACGAGTGAGCTATCGGGATTTTTGGGAATGAGAATTCGCACATCCACTCCGCGCAGGGCGGCCAACTGTAGTGCGGAGATAAACTGTTCATCGGGAACGAAATAGGGACTAGCGATCCATAATCGTGACTTCGCGGAGTGGATCGCGTGAAGAAAGAAAAGCGTGGCTGTTTCTAGGGAATCCGCTGGTCCGCTGGGGAGGCAAATTGCACCGACATTGGTTCCTGAAGGATGCTCAGGAACCCAATTGAGACCTTGGAGGGCTTCGCCAGTCGCCCAAAGCCAATCTTCCAGCCAGGAAATCTGCAAACATTGAACCACTGGACCTTCCATTTGCACATGGGTGTCCCTCCACGCGCCAATTTTTTTGTCTAATCCCAGATATTCAACGCCGACATTGTGGCCACCGACAAAGGATTTCCGGCCATCGACGATGACAATTTTTCGGTGGTTGCGAAAATTAATTTGCCATCGATTGATGAGGCCTTTGGTGCTGTTAAACGGGGAAATTTTCACGCCATTGGCCCGTAATTCCTTGGTAAAGTGTGGCAGTCGGCCACTACCGATTTCATCGAAAAGAACCAAGCAGCGCACGCCCGTTTTGGCGCGGTCGATCAGGGCGTCGCGGAGTTTTTTTCCGAGCTCGTCATCGTGAATTAAATAAAATTGCACGAGCACGTAGTCTTTGGCTTCGGCGATCGCCGTAAAAATCGCCGCAAAGGTTTCTGGTCCGTTGATGAGTAATTCGACTCGATTTCCGATGGTGAAAGGGAGGCCGGCCAAGCGTTCTAAGAAGAGTTCCTCTTGTCGACCGCTGGCATTTTTCATGCGAATCCTCTCGAATTCATTGGCCAATTGGCGCGCGACAGCACTGGCTTTGAGTTTTTTCGCTCGTCCTAGCGTTACAAAGCCCGCGAATTTTTTGGGACCAAAAACCAAATAAGCCGGCAAAGCAATCCATGGAAGAAGTAGCAAAGCTAATGTCCAAGCGATCCCTCCTTGGGCTGTTCGCGTTTCCATAATCGCCTTGATTGCGGTGAAGACCCCAGCGATGTGAATAACCACGAGGAGACTGGCAAAAGGGACTTCGGCGATCATCAGATAGTCATTCATAGTCGCTCGAATTCAGTCGGTGCGAGATGTTTGGATTGTTTTCGGCAGATTTCTCCTTGTGAAGCAGGCTCATTTCCCCTTAAAACTTCTCCAACCACACTACTGATTGTGCGGTTTTACGGCGCGGATTTGGGCAGTTAGCTCAGCGGTAGAGCGGCTCGTTTACACCGAGTTGGTCGGGGGTTCGATCCCCTCACTGCCCACCCCTCCTTCACGCTTGAAAAAAAAGGAAGTGGCTGGCCTGTGACTTTAAAAGAGAATCGACGATCAGGGACGATCAGGGACGATGGAAGGATTGTCTAAAAACTGCGCGCCACTTTCGACGTCAAGGGGCAGGGGAAGGCAGACTTCAAGTTCAGGAGGTTCCCTTTAGTTCATTGCCCTCGCTGGTCGGAGGGGGATTCGATCAATTCCCGACGTCTTCGAGATTCGTTCCCTTGGTTTCGTGCCAGCAGAGGAAGGTCACGAAGCTTGCTACCGCGGCGAGCGGGGCGATGCACCATAACATGGCGGCGTTGCCAAAGGCGCTTTGCAAGAGTGGCACTGTTAATACGCAACTGGCTGCACCCAGACGACCTATGCTGGTGGCAATGCCGTGCGCCGAAGCCCGTAACCGGGTGGGGAAGAGTTCGGCTGGCAGCATAAAGGTGGTGGCGTTTGGCCCGATGTTGAGGCACAAGTTGAAAGCAATGAAGGCGACCAACATCAGTCGCACGGGACTGGTGTTGCCCGGATGGGCTTGGGCCATGGCTGCAAATTGTCCTAGCACCGCCAGTGACGCTGCCATGCCCAAAAAACCAAACGCTTGCAGTTTCATGCGGCCAACGCGGTCGATCATCCAGCAGTTTAGGCCAAAGCCGATTAGCAACGCCCCGCTCAGCAGTAAGTTGGCCTGCGCGGCCCGAATGCACCCCTCCAGAAACGGCAGGCCATCGGCCTGGAGTAATTTCTCGAGGATGAAGGGGGCGAACATGACAATGCTGAAGTGCAAGGCATCGCACAAGAACCACGGCACGACGGCTAAGATGGAGTCGCGGCGCATCTTCGGGCTGGCCATTTCCTTCAGGACTTGGAGCATCGATAGATTCTCAGCGGGCGACTGGGATGTGCTTGGCACACTCGGTGGCAGGTCTGGCAATGTTGCGGGCGCGATCAAGTGCCGAATGCCTTCGGCAGCTTCGAGAATGCGGTCACGTGCCAACAGCCACCGAGCGCTTTCAGGCAAGCGGGCACAGAGTAGCAGGCCAATCGCCGCGGGCACCGCGCCCAACCCAACCATCCAGCGCCACGCCTCCACTGACTCCACAACGCGAACGCAGTTGGCAGCCGATATCGAAGCCAAGACCGATCCAACGGCCTGAAATGCGAACAAGCCGATGAGCATTCGGCCCCGATATGCTGTGGGCATGGACTCGCTGATGTAGGTAGCGCATACGGGATAGCCCACGCCGATCGCTGCGCCTAACTCGATCTGCCAGAAGAGGTAGGCATTCAAACTATTGGCGAAGGCCTGCATGGAAAACCCGATGAGGAAGGCGATGAGAATGACGATGAACATTCGTCGGCGACCGAATCGATCACTTAAGCGACCACCGAGCGTTGCTCCCACCATGGCACCGATGACGAGGAATGCCCCTACAGAGCCTTGCTGTGCCGCGGTCATGTTGAATTGCTTTTGCAAAAGTGGCATCGCCACGGCCGTGATGAACATGCTATACCCATCGACCAGCGTGCAGATGGCGGCAATTCCCCACAGCCACCAGTGCGCCCGACCAAGTCGGGCATTGTCGAGGGCGAACTTGAGGATTTTCACTGCAGGAGTATCGGCGACCATGGTCGGAGGCATTGGGATTACGACACACTCCTCGTGCCCATATCGGGTGAAAGAGTTCGGATTGGTGTCGTCAGAAGTCCACCGCATCGGAGACGGCTAAAAGGGGAGAGGCGTCGGAAAGTGGGGGAGTGGAAGGGTTCGGGGAACGGGGGAAAGATGAAATTCGTATGCAGAGGGGATTTCAAGTGCGAGAGAGAATGAAATTTGGCGTTGATCTGGGGTCGTGATGTGATGGACATGTAGACCAGATTTCGAAGGAGCGTAGCCCGCTTGGTGACTAGACCAAGCAGTTTTTAGCACTGGCTCTTTAGCGGGTCGCTTCATGGAATCGGACACCCTACGCAACCATGAAAATGAGTGGAATCAGCATGGATTGGGGGCACCCAAAAGATCAGCGGGCGATCGATTCGTCGCCACGCCAGTGGAAAGCAGGCGCCGCTGGCGGTGGCGCGTCGAGTAAACCAAAAGCCACCGAGCGGAGAGAGAAAACACGCCAACAAAGGGCTGATGGGGAAGCCGTTGGCGCAAACCACGACGAGGGAAACGGATGAAAGGCACTTTGTCATTGCGGGAGAAGTATTTGGATTGCCTAAAGGAAATCCGCGGGAAGCTTTCGCGAATCAGCGAGCATCGTCTCGGATTCCTCGTACGACTTCAGCCGATGCCAGCTGCCCACGATCTTCCTGCCCTTGATGGCTAAGGTCGTCACCTAGCCGCAGACGTTTTCAATCGCTGAAGGATGGTTGCGCTTCACCGGGAACTTGCCCCGGGTTTTCGCGCAGGACCGCATCTGCGCGAATGTCGAGTCATCGACATGCAGGTTCATATCCGTGCGCCTTCAGCCCTGGTGATCCGGCGGACTTCGCGGATGATGCCGGTGGGGTGATCGACACGCACTGCGAGGAATTTGCTTTCTGGGGGAGGTTTTTGAAAGAGCCATCGGGTCGGATGGGAGGGTGGGAAAATGGGGGGGCATCTGGCTGAGTGCGTTCGAGCGGTGCGTTATCGAAAGTTGGATTTTTGGCGGCCTCCTGAATTGCCTATGTCGTGGACATCGTGGGGGCGGAGTCAAGGCAGATTATTGATTAGTTCCTTTAATGTTGAAAAGAAAAGTGGCGGAGATTTGGAGAGTTTTCACGCGGAGACGCGGGGACGCGGAGGAGGGAGGGAAAAAAGCGGAAAGCGGAAATTTGAGGGATGAAAGTGGACCACTGGCGCACGGGAAAGCTTGGGGAAGCCTGCTTAAAGAAGCTCGGAGAGCTACCCGAGCAGGAGCGAGGGAGGCAAAGATGAAATCAGCGGATGTCGCGGATTAGGTGTAGGACGCCGCCCTCGGTTGCCTGTTTCTCGAGGGGAGAGCAGGCGGACGATCTGCTCCACGGGTCTGAATTTCTGTGGTTCTTATCTACGCTCTTTCGTGAGAATCGCGGAATTCTCGTGGCGGGCAGTCGGTTTTTTAAGGTTCGCGAGGGATCAGAAGTTCGGACACCTGTTGCTCGTCCTCCATGCCGAAGACCGCCAGCCCACCGGTGCGCGGGCACATGGCGACCTGAGTTTTGGTTTCCGAGTTGCGGAGCGGGGAGGAGTTCAGGAGTTTGATGGCGGAGGAGAGGGAATCGGCTTCCTCGGAGTTGAGTTTGCGGAGCATGGTATTCCGGCGATCGTCGGCAAAGATGTTGTTCTCGGGCGCTTTCGTATACGGGGCGACGTCTTTTGGGCCGAGACCGCAGCGCTCATCCCGGAGTTCGCCCGAGAGAAAATCGTTGGCAATAGCGATGGGCCGGTTCCGACTGGTGGGGTGGGAGCGATTTTCTCCCCCGAGGCATTCGATGATGGCGGCTTGGTTTTTCTTCGTGCCGACGAGGGTGATCAGAGCCGGGGAGCCGGTCGGGGTGTTTTCAAGGGTTTCGAGGGCTTCCTCATAGTCGGCGCAGTTTTCAAAGATATGGCGAAGGAGGTGGCTGGGTGGCCAGTCGAGGGAGGGGAAGTCGACCGGGGTGGCGTAGTTGATCGATGCGGAGAAACGTCCGGGAGCCACTGCGGTGAGCGCCCCGACATAGCCGGGAAAGCCGATGTTATAAAAGTCCCCGGCGGGGGCGTTGACCATGTGGTAAACGACCGTGTTTTTCCCGAGGCCGGGGAAAGACCAATCAAGAGTGCGCAGGTGAACCATGCCCTCTCCTTCAATCCAGACCGCGCCGGATGTGCATGCGAAACCGAGAAGTTTCTTGATGATTTCGAGCGCGCCAAGATCGCTGCCAACATGATTCACCATGCTTAGTTCGTAGGAGAAATTTCCGATGAGCAGGTCGTCGACATCGGCCCCGAGGAGTTCGGCCCATGCGTAGATGTCGTCGCGGTAGGGGTTTTTGAGTTTGGTGATGGTGCGGAGAGCGAGGGAGAGAAGTCCACCGGTGGGGTCAATGGCCGAGACCATGGCTGCTTGCTTTTTCGCCAGGCGGAGGGCAGCGGCACGCACCGACTTGGGAACCTCCTGCCAGCGTTCATCTGGCAGCAGGGCGAGGTCAATCGTGATTACGGGAATGGTTTTCAAACTGTGGAGGGTAGCCTTTGTCTTCATATAAACATTTCTTTGCTTTGGTCTTGGAGATGGAACCGTCAGTGCCG
>Ga0114970_10001858_pt1 | contig 15793 bp, 13 predicted proteins | sample M_140205_XF_Meta_FD_87030 | JGI IMG/M metagenome (GOLD analysis project Ga0114970, IMG submission 87030) | Freshwater microbial communities from Lake Montjoie, Canada to study carbon cycling - M_140205_XF_MetaG | ecosystem: Environmental > Aquatic > Freshwater > Lake | place: Lake Montjoie... | reverse complement strand
GCTGGGTGGGGTGTCTATCATCGCGTCGATCATCGGCTGCGGCTTCGTCAAGGCCTCGCCTGGCATGAAGAACGTGATGCCGGCGCTCTACAAGGGCTTGGCAGTGGCAGGCGGCCTGTCGCTGATCGCCTTCTACTTCGTCACCACGAAGATGATGCCCGACGACACATTCGGCGCCGGCACACAGATACGGCTGTGGGGCGCTTGCGCCGTCGGCTTGGTGCTGACCGCCGCGCTGGTCTGGATCACCGAGTACTACACCGGCACCCAGTACCCGCCGGTCAAACACATCGCGCAAGCCTCGACCACCGGTCACGGCACCAACATCATCGCTGGACTCGGTGTTTCGATGCGCTCGACAGCCTGGCCTGTGCTGATGGTCTGCCTGGCCATTCTGGCGGCCTACTCGCTGGCAGGCCTGTACGGCATCGCGATCGCTGCCACCGCCATGCTCAGCATGGCCGGCATCGTGGTCGCGTTGGACGCCTACGGCCCGATCACCGACAACGCCGGTGGCATCGCCGAGATGGCCGAGTTGCCCAAGAGCGTGCGCGATGTGACCGACCCGCTGGACGCCGTGGGCAACACGACCAAGGCTGTGACCAAGGGCTACGCCATCGGTTCTGCCGGTCTGGCCGCATTGGTGTTGTTCGCTGACTACACCCATTCGCTCGCAGGCCGAGGCATGAATGTGAGCTTCGACCTCAGCGACCCGAAGGTGATCGTCGGCCTGTTCATCGGCGGGCTGATCCCCTACCTGTTCGGCGCGATGGCGATGGAGGCTGTTGGCCGTGCTGCCGGGTCGGTGGTGGTCGAGGTGCGTCGCCAGTTCGCTGACGGTCAGATCATGGCCGGCAAGCGCAAGCCAGACTACAGCGCTGCGGTCGACATGCTGACCACCGCAGCGATCAAGGAAATGATCGTGCCATCGTTGCTGCCAGTGGTGGTGCCAATCGTCGTCGGCCTGACATTGGGTGCTGCGGCACTGGGCGGCCTGCTGATGGGCACGATCGTGACCGGCCTGTTCGTGGCGATCTCGATGTGCACCGGCGGCGGCGCCTGGGACAACGCCAAGAAATACATCGAAGACGGCCATTTCGGCGGCAAGGGCAGCGACACCCACAAGGCGGCTGTGACCGGCGACACCGTGGGCGATCCTTACAAGGACACCGCCGGCCCGGCCGTCAACCCGCTGATCAAGATCATCAACATCGTGGCGCTGCTGATCGTGCCCTTGCTGCCGGTCGGACCCGCCACGAGCGGCGCGGCCCACAGCGCCAAGGCACCCGTGGCCGCAGTGGCCACCGTCGCCGCACCGGCCGCGGCTCCCGCCAGCGTCGCCAGCGATGCAGCGGCCAAAGCCGAGGCGCCCGCCTCCAAGTGATGCCCAGCGTCGGCTAAGCTGACGCGCAACAAGCCATCAAGCCGGCACCTGCCGGCTTGATGCTTTTTGGGCCGCTGAACAGTCACCGCAGGGCATTGAGGGTTTTGCCCTATGTTTGAATGTGCCGGATCAGGCATCCTGAATTGAACGGCTGGACGACCAGCTTGAGACCACCCGCACATGGCGAGCAGCCATCGTCGCGCATCAAGCCATCCTGCGGCCTGGCCTACGACAGCAACACGTCAACAAACGCAACAGGTTCGCCGCAAGACGCCCTGAAGTGCATGCTGCCATTTCACCCTCATGACCACCCACCGGAGAAAACCATGAACCGACGTTCAGCAACACTTGCCACCATCGCCGTGCTGCTCAGCGGCATAGGCGCCACTGGGCTGGCCCAGGCCCAGACCCAGCTGAAGTGGGCTCATGTGTACGAGACCTCCGAGCCCTATCACAAGTGGGCGCTGTGGTCGGCCGAGGAATTCAAGAAGCGCACCAACGGCAAGTACGAGATCAAGGTCTTTCCAGCCTCCAGCTTGGGCAAGGAGAGCGACATCAACCAGGGCCTGCAGCTCGGCACGGTCGACATCATCCTGACCGGCGCGTCATTTGCCGCGCGCGCTTTTCCGCGCCTGGCCGTGAGCTACTACCCTTTCACCTTCCGCGACGCCGACCATGTGCTGGCCTATGCCAAGAGCGATGTCTTCAAAGAGCTGGCCGAGGGTTACAAGAAAGCCACCAACGGCAACACCGTGACCGCGCTGACCTATTACGGCGTTCGCCACGCCACCTCGAACAAGATGTTCAAGACCTGCGACGAGATGAAAGGCTTGAAGATCCGCGTGCCCGATGCACCGGCCTACACCGCGCTGCCGCGCGCCTGCGGCGCCAACGCCACGCCGATCGCCTTTGCCGAGGTCTATCTGGCGCTGCAGAACGGCACCGTCGATGCGCAGGAGAACCCCTTGCCGACGATCGAGGCCAAGAAGTTCTACGAGGTGCAGAAAAACATCATCCTGACCGGCCACATCGCCGACTCGCTGCTGACCATCATCGCCCCGCACGTGATCGCCAAGCTCACGCCGGCCGAGCAAAAAACGCTGGTTGAAGTGACCCAGGAGGGCGCCGCGCAAGCCGGCACCGAGATCCGCAAGCGCGAGGGCGAATTGGTCGAGGAATTCAAGAAGAAGGGCATCAACGTGGTCACGGTCGACCGCAACGAATTCCAGCAGCGCGTGCTCAAGGCGATCGACTTCGCATCGATGGGCCTGGACAAGAAGGACTGGGACCGCGTGATCGCACTCAAGTAAGGCCACGGTGACCGACATCTTCGATGGGCCCAAGGTGATGGGCGATGACGGCGAGTTCCACGCCCAGGACGAAGCGGTGGACCTGTCCGGCACAACGCCCGAGGCCTGGGCCGCGCTGGCGCTGTTCTGGGCGCTGGGGGCGACCGTGCTCTACCAATTCATCACCCGCTATGTCTTCAACGATTCGGCCGCCTGGACCGAGGAGATCGCGCGCTACTTGCTGGTGGGCACGGTGTTCGTCGGTGCAGCGATTGGCGTGGCCAAGAACAACCACATCCAGGTCGACTTCTTCTACCGCCACCTGCCGCCGGCATTTTGCCGCTGGATGGCGCAGGGCGTAGACCTGCTGCGCGTGCTGTTCTTCGGCGTGGCCGTGGTGCTGACCGCGCAGATGATGATCCGCCTGGGCAACTCACGCATGACGGTCGTGGACCTGCCGATGAACCTCGTCTACGGCGTGTGTTTGCTCGGTTTTGCCGCGATGACGCTGCGCGCGGCCTGGGTCACGCGGGTGCATTGGCGGCGCGGCTACACGGTGCTCGAGCGTCCCGAATCGACGATGGAGGAGCGCTGAATGCTCAAGATCATCTTCCTGGTGCTGATGGCCGGCGGCCTGCCAGTGGCCATTGCGATGGCCGGTGCATCGCTGCTCTACATCGCGCTGACGCAGAGCTCGCCGCCGTTTGTCGTGATACACCGCATGATCAGCGGCATCGACAGCTTCCCGCTGCTGGCCGTGCCCTTCTTCATCCTGGCCGGCAACCTGATGAACAACGCCGGCATCACCAACCGCATCTACAACTTCGCGCTGGCGCTGGTGGGCTGGCTCAAGGGCGGCCTGGGCCATGTCAACGTGCTGGGGTCGGTGATCTTCGCCGGCATGAGCGGCACCGCGATCGCCGATGCCGCGGGCCTGGGAACGATAGAGATCAAGGCCATGAAGGACCACGGTTACGACCTCGAATTCGCGGTCGGCGTGACCGCTGCGTCGGCCACACTGGGCCCGATCATCCCCCCCAGCCTGCCGTTTGTGATCTACGGCATGATGGCCAATGTCAGCGTCGGCGCGCTGTTCCTGGCCGGCATCTTGCCGGGTCTGCTGATGGCCGCGCTGATGATGCTGACGGTGGCTTACTTCGCGCACAAGAACGGCTGGGGCGCCGACGTCAAGTTCCAGTGGCCGCGCGTGCTCAAGGCCTTGCTCGAGACCGCGGTGGTGATCGCCTGGCCGCTGATACTGTGGCTGCTGGTGACCCGGGCGGGCATGCCGGCGCAGCTCACGGTGTTCGTCGGGCTGGTCGCGCTGTTCGCGCTGGACCGGGCCTGCCAGTTCCAGGCCGTGCTGCCGATCATGACGCCAGTGCTGCTGATCGGTGGCATGACCACCGGCATCTTCACGCCGACCGAAGGCGCGATCGCCGCCTGCATGTGGGCGATGTTGCTGGGATTTGCCTGGTACCGCACGCTGAACTTCAAAACCTTCGTCAAGGTCTGCCTAGACACCGTCGAGACCACCGCCACCGTGCTGTTCATCGTCGCCGCGGCAAGCATCTTCGGCTGGATGCTCACGGCCACTGGTGTGACCGCAGCGATCGGCGAGTGGGTGCTGGGCTTCACCAAGGAGCCCTGGATCTTCCTGCTGCTGGCCAACCTGCTGATGCTGTTCGTCGGCTGCTTTCTCGAACCCACCGCCGCGATCACCATCCTGGTGCCGATCCTGGTGCCGATCTGCCAAAAGCTGGGCATCGACCTGATCCACTTCGGCCTGGTGATGGTGCTCAACCTGATGATCGGCCTGCTGCACCCGCCGATGGGCATGGTGTTGTTCGTGCTCGCACGGGTGGCCAAACTCAGCGTCGAGCGCACGACCATGGCCATCCTGCCCTGGTTGGTGCCGCTGCTGGGCAGCTTGGTCGTCATCACCTATTGCCCCAAGCTGGTGCTGTGGTTGCCCAAGATGGTCTACTGAAGCACCTCGCCCTTGTCTTTGCCCGATCGCTGAAAGCCCTCCATGACTCCCTTCATCCGCCTGCACCCCGCTGACGATGTCTTGATTGCCCGCAGCCAGTTGCTGGGCGGCACCGGACTGGAAGGCATCACCGTCAGAGGGTTGATACCGCCCGGCCACAAGGTCGCGGCGCGCGCCATCGCGGCGGGTGAAGCAGTGCGCCGCTACAACCAGATCATCGGTTTTGCCAGCAAGCCCATCGCCGCCGGCGAGCATGTGCACACGCACAACCTGGGCGTGGGCGACAACGGCGGCGACTTCGCACGCGACTACGCCGTCGGTGCCGACCTCAAACCCGAGCCAGCGCGGCGCGAGGCCAGTTTCATGGGGATCCGGCGGCTCGACGGCCGCGTCGCGACGCGTAACTACATCGGCATCCTGTCGAGCGTGAACTGCTCGGCGACGGCCGCCAGAGCGATTGCTGACCACTTCTCGCGCCGCACCAACCCGCAGGCGCTGGCTGCATTCCCGAACGTCGACGGCGTTGTCGCGCTGACGCACGGCACTGGCTGTGGCATGGCCTCGGAAGGCCTGGGCATGAGCATCCTGGAGCGCACGCTGGCCGGCTATGCGACCCACGCCAACTTCGCCGGTGTGCTGGTCGTCGGTCTGGGCTGCGAGGCCAACCAGATCAACGCCTGGCTGGCGCACAGCAGCCTGCGCGAAGGCGAAGAGTTACAGGTCTTCAACATCCAGGACTCGGGCGGCACCACCAAGACGGTGAACAAAGGCATCGCACTGGTGCAAGCCATGCTGCCCAAGGCCAACCTGGCCCAGCGCGTGCCTTGCAGCGCGTCGCACATCACGATCGGCCTGCAGTGCGGCGGATCGGACGGCTATTCGGGCATCAGCGCGAATCCGGCACTGGGCGCTGCGGTCGACCTGCTGGTCGCACACGGCGGCACGGCGATCCTGTCGGAGACCCCTGAGATCTACGGCGCAGAGCACTTGCTGACGCGCCGCGCCGTCAGGCCCGAGATCGCCGACAAACTGATCGCGCGCATCAAGTGGTGGGAGCAATACACCCGCAACAACGACGGCGAGATGAACAACAACCCGTCGCCGGGCAACAAAGCCGGTGGCCTGACGACGATTCTCGAGAAGTCTCTTGGCGCCGTCGCCAAGGGCGGCACGACCAACCTGCAAGCGGTCTACGAGTACGCCGAGCCTGTGCGTCAGGCCGGCTTTGTGTACATGGACACCCCCGGCTACGACCCGGTCAGCGCCACCGGGCAGGTGGCAGGCGGGGCCAACCTGATCTGCTTCACCACCGGACGCGGATCGGCCTATGGCTGCGCGCCCTCGCCTTCGCTCAAACTGTCGACCAACACCGCGCTGTGGCAGCGCCAGGAAGACGACATGGACATCAACTGCGGCGAGATCATCGACGGCACCAGTTCGATCGCGCAGATGGGCCAGCGCATCTTCGACCTGGTGCTGGCCACCGCGTCGGGAACGCACAGCAAGAGCGAGTTGCACGGCTATGGCCAGAGCGAGTTTGTGCCCTGGCAGGTCGGCGCGGTGATGTAGCCAGCAGCCGCTCGACGAGCGGCTGCTGCAGCGCTCAAGCCAAAGCCGCTTGCGCTGCCCGTACCTCCACCCTCACCTGCTCGGTCAGTTCGGCCTTGAGCGCACTGAACTCTGGGCTGGTCTTGACCCGGTAGTGGCGCGGGTGGGCCAGCGGCACCACCCGGTCGAGCTTGATGCGGCCAGGCCTGGCGCTCATCACCACCACCCGGCTGCCCATGAACACCGCTTCGTCGATGTCATGGGTGACGAACAGCACAGTCTTGCGCTGGCTGACCGAATCACCCTCCCAGATACCCAGCAGCAGCTCCTGCATCAGCTCGCGGGTCTGGTGGTCCAGCGCGCCGAAGGGTTCGTCCATCAGCAGCATGCGCGGGCTGTTGGCCAATGCGCGGGCGATTGCCACGCGCTGCTGCATGCCGCCCGAGAGCTGCTTAGGAAAGTGGTGCTCGAAGCCGCGCAGGCCGACCTTGTCGAGAAAAGCGCCGGCGATCTCCAGTTGCTCAGCCCGCGCCAGGCCGCGCTCGCGCAGGCCGAAGCAGACGTTGTCGCGCACCGTCAGCCAGGGAAACAGCGTGTAGCTCTGGAACACCATGCCTCGGTCGGCGCCCGGGCCACTGATGCGCTGGCCCGCCAGCAAGACCTCGCCGGACGTCTGGCGGTCGAGGCCGGCGACGATGCGCAGCAGCGTGCTCTTGCCGCAGCCCGAAGGCCCGAGGATGGTGACGAAATCGTTCTCGGCAACCTCCAGATCGGTGGCCTGCAGCGCCAGTGTGGGCACGCCGCCGCCGCTGGCGGCAAAGCTGCGCGAGACGCCGCGAATCGACAAGAAGGCTTCGGTCATGGTGTGGCTCGCGCCGTTTATCGCCCGAGTTGGGCCCAGGGGAACAGCCGCCGGTTGGCCCACTTGAAGGCGAAGTCGCTGACCAGTCCGATCAGTCCGATCACGATGATGCCGAAGATGATCTGGTCGGTGGCCAGCAAGGCCTGGCTGTCGGTGATCATGTGGCCGATGCCGCTGGAAGCCCCAATCAGCTCGGCGACGATCACGTACGTCCAGGCCCAGCCCAGCACCATGCGCAGGATCTCGGCGATCTCGGGCGCAGCGCCGGGGATCAGCACCCGGCGCACCAGGCTGGCATCGCTGCTGCCCAGGGTGTAGGCGGCCTCGACCAGGTCGCGCCGGGTGTTGCCCACCACCACCGCGATCATCAACACCAGTTGGAAGAAGCTGCCGATGAAGATCACCGCCAGCTTCTGTGCCTCGCCGATGCCGGCCCACAAGATCAGCAGCGGGATGAAGGCCGAGGCCGGCAGGTAGCGCGCGAACGAGACGAAGGGCTCGAAGAACGCCTCAACCGGCTTGTACGCACCCATGGCCACGCCCAGCGGCACCGCCAGCAGGGCGGCCAGCACGAAGCCGCCCAGCACCCGCCACACCGTCATGCCGATGTCCCAGCCAAAACCCATCTCGGTCAGCAGCACCCAGCCGCTGCGCAACATCTGCAGCGGGTCGGCCAGGAAGGTCTTCTGCACGAAACCGCCGAAGGTCGCCAGCGCCCAGAGTGCCACGAACAGCACGAAGAAGCCCACGCCCAGCGCGATCTTCGCGCCCGGAGCCACGGCCACCAGGGGTTTCATGTCGAGACCGGCCGCAGCTCACCGTCCTCATAAAAGCACCGGACCCAAGCAAGCAAGCGCCGCAGATCCGGCTTCGCCGGGCCGCAGGCGGTGCCCTCTTGAGGGGGAGCGCCGCAGACGCTACGGGGGTGGGTCATTTCAAGAAGCGCGTGTCGGCCAGCTTGCTCAGGTCCGGGATCGCCTTGATGATGCCCACCTCGAGCAGCAGGTCGGCGGCTTCCTTGCTGAACTGGGCATGCTCGCCGGCGAAGAACTTCAGGTTCGCCTCGCGGTCTTGCCAGCGCAGGTAAGCCTGGCTCTTCTCGAAGGCCTCGCCGCTTTGCTTGACGTCAGCACCCATGATCTCGAAGCTCTTCTTAGGCTCGGCCCGGGTCATCGCGACCGCATCGAAATAGCCGTCGGCCAGTGCCTTGGCGGCCTTGGGATTGTCGGCCAGGAACTTCGGCGTGCAACCGAAAGTGTCCATGATCATCGGGTAGTCCAGCGTGGTCGCGATGATCTTGCCGGCCTCGGGCTTGGCCCGCACCGCGCCCAGGTAGGGTTCGTAAGTCATCGCCGCGTCGACGCCGTCAGTGCCGGCGATCATCGCGTTGGCAGCGGCCTGCGGCTCGAGGTTGACGACCTTGACGTCCTTGACCGACATCCCGTTCTTCTTGAGCATCCAGGCCAGCGTGAAGTAAGGCGCGGTGCCGGGCGCGCTGGCGGCCACGGTCTTGCCCTTCAAGTCGCTGATCTTGGTGATGCCTGGCTTGACCACCATGCCGTCGGCGCCATAGCTCTTGTCGAGCTGGAAAATCTGCGTGGTCGGCACACCGTTCGCGTTCCAGACCACCCAGGTCTCGACCGTGGTGGCAGCGCATTGCACGTCGCCCGAGGCGATCACCAGATGCCGATCTTTCTGCGGCACCTTCTTGATCGTGACGTCCAGCCCGTACTTCTTGAACAGACCAGCCTCCTTGGCCAGCGTCAGCGGCGCAAAGCCGGTCCAGCCCGAGATGGCGATCGCCACCTTGGTGTCCTCGGCACGCACAGCAGGGGCATAGGCCGCAGACAGCGCGGCAGCAGTGATGACAAGGGTCTTGGCGATCTTGGGCGGGTTCATGCGGGTCTCCAGAGGTTTGAAACAAGGGTTCAGTGGGAACGGGGAAAGATCGGGCCGCTGTCGCCAGCGCCCTGGGCGCCGGATTTGCACGCGGGCCTCACGCCAGCCCGCTATCACGCCAGCCAGCCCTGGTACTTCACAGCATCGGCAAATCCAGCCCCTGCTCGCTGGCGCAGGCCACGGCGTCCTCGTAGCCGGCGTCGGCATGGCGCATCACGCCGGTGGCCGGGTCGTTCCACAGCACGCGTTCGATGCGCTTGGCGGCGGCATCGCTGCCGTCGCAGACGATCACCACGCCGGCATGCTGCGAGTAACCCATGCCGACGCCGCCGCCGTGGTGCAGGCTGACCCAGGTTGCGCCGCCGGCGGTGTTGAGCAGCGCGTTGAGCATCGGCCAGTCCGAGACCGCGTCGCTGCCGTCGCGCATCGCCTCGGTCTCGCGGTTCGGGCTCGCGACCGATCCGGCGTCGAGGTGGTCGCGGCCAATCACGATTGGCGCCTTGAGCTCGCCGGAGGCCACCATCTCATTGAACGCCAGACCGGCGCGGTGCCGATCGCCCAGTCCGATCCAGCAGATCCGCGCTGGCAAACCCTGGAAAGCGATGCGTTCGCCCGCCATGTCGAGCCAGCGGTGCAGGGGCTTGTTGTCCGGGAACAGCTGCTTCATCTTCGCGTCGGTCTTGCGGATGTCCTCGGGGTCGCCCGACAGCGCAACCCAGCGGAACGGCCCGACGCCGCGGCAAAACAGCGGCCGGATGTAGGCCGGCACAAAACCCGGGAAATCGAATGCGTTCTTCACGCCGGCATCGAAGGCCACCTGGCGGATGTTGTTGCCATAGTCGACCGTGGGCACGCCCAGGGCCTGGAAATCGAGCATCGCCTGCACCTGCACCGCGCAGCTGCGCGATGCAGCCTCGCGCAGCGCAGCGTGCTGGCTGGCATCGGCCTGGGCCGCTTGCCACTGCGCCAGCGTCCAGCCGGCGGGCAGGTAGCCGTTGACCAGGTCGTGGGCCGAGGTCTGGTCGGTCACCAGGTCGGGGCGGATGCCGCCCTGCTCGGGGCGCAGCCGGGCCCGCTGGACCAGTTGGGGCAGCAGCTCGGCGGCGTTGCCCAGCAGGCCGATCGACACTGCTTTTTTCTCGGCGGTGTAGCGCGCGATCCGCGCCAGCGCATCGTCCAGGTCGACGGCCTGCTCGTCGAGATAGCGCGAGCGCAGCCTGAAGTCGATCCGGCTCTGCTGGCACTCGATGTTCAGTGAGCAAGCGCCCGCGAAGCTCGCGGCCAGCGGCTGCGCGCCGCCCATGCCGCCCAGCCCTGAGCTCAGGATCCAGCGCCCGACCAGGTCGCCGCCATAGTGCTGGCGACCGGCTTCGACAAAGGTCTCGTAAGTGCCCTGCACGATGCCCTGGCTGCCGATGTAGATCCAGCTGCCCGCAGTCATTTGGCCGAACATCATCAAGCCCTTGCGGTCGAGCTCATCGAAGTGCTCCCAGGTCGCCCACTTGGGCACCAGGTTGGAGTTGGCGATCAGCACCCGCGGCGCATCGGCGTGGGTGCGGAACACGCCCACCGGCTTGCCGGACTGCACCAGCAGGGTCTCGTCCTCGCCGAGACGGCGCAGCGCGACCAGCATCGCCTCGAAGCAATCCCAGTTGCGCGCGGCCTTGCCGATGCCGCCGTAGACCACCAACGCGTCGGGGTTCTCCGCCACCTCGGGGTCGAGGTTGTTCTGCAGCATGCGGTAAGCGGCCTCGATCAGCCAGTTGCGACAGCTGATCTCGCTGCCGCGCGGTGAGCGCACCACCCGCGGCTGGGCCTTGACCGCCGGGGCTGACGATTTGACCGCCGAGCCTGGGGATAGATGGGCTTGAGACAGATCGGTCATGGCGGCCTCGGCAATCAAAATTGTGACGAGTTCGCACTCTACTTGTCTAGACAAGCTGGCGCAAGCGCTGGATGGTCGGGGTTTTCACTGATGCGATCGCATCGGCTTGAACTTGTCTAGACAGGCATCAACCGCTACCATCGACAGATGCCCTCCCCGTCCCGCCCGCGCCGCCAGACCGCCCTGGCGCCCTATGGTCGGGTCAAGCAGCACCTCAAGACCGAGCTGTCGCAAGGCCGCTGGCCGCCCGGCACCTTGATGCCTTCGGAGTCAGAACTGGTCGCGCAGTTCGGCGTCAGCCGGATGACGGTCAACCGCGCGCTGCGCGAACTGCAGTCCGAGGGCTTGATCAACCGGGTCCAGGGTGTGGGCACTTTCGCCGCGCAGTTGCACCGGGTCTCGTCGACGCTGACGATCCGCGATCTGCACGAGGAGATCGAGGCCCGAGGCCACCGCCACCATGTCGAGGTCAAGCTGGTGCGCGAGGAGCGCGCCTGCGCTGGCCTGGCGCTTCAGCTCGGGCTGGCCAACGACGCGCCGGTGTACCACTCGCTGATCGTGCACTTCGACAACGGCCTGCCGCTGCAGTGTGAGGACCGCTATGTCAACCCGGCCTGGTCGCCGAACTACCTCAGCGTCGACTTCAACCGCATCACGCCGACCCAGCACCTGCTCGAAGTCGCGCCCTGGTGGGAGGCGCAGTACACGATCGACGCCAGCACGCCCACGGCGCAGGAAGCCGAGCTGCTGGGCATACAGGCCACCGACCCCTGCCTGGTGCTGGTGCGACGCACCGTCAGCCACGGTGTGGCCGTGACCTTGGCCCGGTTGGTGCACCCGGGCACGCGCTACCAGCTCGTGGGGCAGTTCAGCCCATGAGCGGCGCCCTGCCCTTGAAATCCACGGCCATGCCGCGGTTGGTGCGCAGCACCGAGGTCGCCGCCCAGCCCTGGCGCAACGGCGGCGGCATCACCCGCGAGTTGCTGGCCTGGCCGCCAGGGCCAGACTGGCGATGGAGGCTGAGCCTGGCCGACATCGCCTCGGACGGCCCGTTTTCCAGCTTTGCCGGGGTGCAGCGCTGGTTCGTGGTGCTCGAAGGCGACGGCGTCGAACTGACGATAGACGGCCAGCCCATTCGCCAGACGCAGGGCGACCCACCGCTGCACTTCTCTGGCGATGCCCAGACCGACTGCCGGCTGCTGGCCGGCGCTAGCCGCGACCTCAACCTGATGCTGCGCGGCGCTGGCGGCGGGATGTTCGAGGTCCGGCCGGGCCTGGATTGGTCGCCGGCAGCCCCGTTCTGCGGGCTGTTCAGCGCCAGCGCCGGCCGCTGCAGCGCCGACGGCCTTGACCACGAGGTGCCGGCCATGTCCTTGCTGTGGTTCGACCCAGCACCCGCCACGCTGCGCTTCAACCCTGAGCTGCCAGGCCCAGCAGGCTGGTGGCTGGCGGCTTGCACCGGAGACAACAAACCATGAAAAAACTGTGGCGCAACGCCCGCCTGGCCACACTGGCCGACCCCAGCGGCTGGGGTTTGATCAAAGCCGGCGCGATCGTGACCGAAGGCGAGCGGCTGCACTGGGTTGGCCAAGCATCCGCCCTGCCTGCGGGTCTGCAGGTCGACGAAGAACATGATCTGGAGGGCGCGCTCGTCACGCCGGGCCTGGTCGATTGCCACACCCACCTGGTCTATGGCGGCCAGCGCGCAGCCGAGTTCGAGCTGCGGCTGCAAGGCGGGAGCTACGAGCAGATCGCGCGCGCCGGCGGCGGCATCCGCTCGACCGTGTCAGCGACCCGCGGCGCGACCGATGGCGAGCTCTACCAAGCGGCATTGGGCCGGGCGCACGCGTTGATGGCCGAGGGCGTGACGACGGTCGAAATCAAGTCGGGTTACGGCCTGTCGCTGGAACACGAGGTGCGCTGCCTGCGCATCGCCAGGCTGTTGGCGCATTTGCTGCCGCTGCAGGTGCGCACCACTTGCTTGTCGGCGCACGCGCTGCCACCCGAGTTCGAAGGCCGGCCCGACGACTACATCGCCGCGGTCTGCGAATGGCTGCCGGTGCTGCACGGGCAGGGTCTGGTCGACGCGGTCGATGTGTTCTGCGAGAACATCGCTTTCAGCCTGGCGCAGACGCGCCAGGTGTTCGAGGCCGCGCAGCGCCTGGGCCTGCCAGTCAAGCTGCACGCCGAGCAGCTCAGCGACCAGGGCGGCGCGCAGCTCGCGGCCGAGTTCGGCGCACTGTCCTGCGACCACCTCGAGCACCTCAGCGCTGCCGGTGTGCAAGCGATGGCGCGCGCCGGCACGGTCGCTGTACTGCTGCCGGGCGCTTACTACTTTTTGCGCGAGACCCGGCTGCCGCCGATCGCCGCGCTGCGCACGGCCAGCGTGCCGATCGCGATCGCCACCGACCACAACCCAGGGTCCTCACCGGGGCTGTCGCCGCTGCTGATGCTCAGCATGGCCTGCACGCTGTTCAGGCTGACGCCCGAAGAGGCACTGCGCGGCATGACCGTCAACGGTGCCCGCGCGCTGGGCTTGCGCGACCGCGGTTCGCTGCTCGCAGGCCAGCGCGCCGACTTCGCCGTCTGGCAGGTCGAGCACCCCAACGAGCTGGCCTACTGGTTCGGCCGCAACCCCTGCAGCCGGGTGATCCACGGCGGGCAGGAACGACATCCAACACTGCCAGACGACGCCCCCCGATGACCAACGCCACCTTCACGCTACACCGCGGCACAACGCCGCTGCTGCTGAGCCTGCCCCATGTCGGCACGCAGATTCCGGACGACCTCAAACCGCTGCTGGTCGAGCGCGCGCTGGCGGTCGAGGACACTGACTGGCACCTCGAAGCGCTCTACGGCTTTGCCCGCGAACTGGGCGCGAGCGTGATCGTGCCGCGCCATTCGCGCATCCTGATCGACTTGAACCGCTCGCCCGAGAACGTGCCGATGTACCCGGGTGTGAACAACACCGAGCTGTGCCCGACCCGCTTCTTCAGCGGTGACCCGATCTACCGCGAGGGCTGCGAGCCCACGCCTGAGCAAGTGGCACAGCGGCGCGAGCGCTACTGGCAGCCCTACCACGATGCGCTGGCGGCCGAGCTGGCCAGTCTCAAGGTCAGCCACGGCCACGCGATGCTGTGGGACGGCCACAGCATCCGGTCGCAGCTGCCTTGGCTGTTCGACGGCCAGCTCCCCGACCTGAACCTGGGCACTTCGGCAGGCACAAGCTGCTCGCCCACGCTGCGCGCCGCGCTGATGCAAGTCCTCGGCGCGCAGTCGGGCTTCAGCCATGTCACCGACGGTCGCTTCAAAGGCGGCTACATCACGCGCCAGTACGGCAAGCCTGCGGACGGCGTGCAGGTGGTGCAGTTGGAGAAATGCTGGTCGAGCTATATGGACGAGTCACCGCCGTGGGTGCTGGCACCAGAACGGGTCGCGCGGCTGACGCCCTTGCTGCGCAGCCTGCTGCGCACGATGCTGGACTGGCGGCCCGATGCCTGAACCGCGCGCGACGCCCGCGATGCTCTGGGCGCCGGCCGCTTGGCTGCCTGGCGGCTGGCAGCAACAGGTGTTGCTGAGGATTGGCAGCGACGGCTGCTGGGCCGAGGTCAGCGCCGGCGTCAGGCAGCCGCCCGAGGGCGCGCAGCGGCTGTCAGGGCCCTTGCTGCCTGGCCTGGTCAATGCCCACAGCCATGCTTTCCAGCGCGCTTTTGCCGGCTTGACCGAGCAGCGCGACACCGAGAGCGACGACTTCTGGTCGTGGCGAGCGCGGATGTACGCGGTCGCGCTGCGCATCACGCCCAGCCAGCTGCGGGCGATCGCCGCCCAGCTCTACGTCGAGCTGCTGCAAGGCGGCTACACCCAGGTCTGCGAGTTCCATTACCTGCAGCACGACGTCGACGGCAGCCCCTATGCCGACCCGCTGGCCATGGGCTGGGCGCTGGCCGATGCGGCGCAGGACGCTGGCCTGGGCCTGACGCTGCTGCCGGTGCTCTACGAGCGCGCCGGCTTTGGCCAGCCCGCGCTGCGCGAAGACCAGCGGCGCTTTGCGCTGGACGCGCCAGGCGTCTGGGCGGCGGCCCGCAAGATCGGCGCCAGCGCCAGGCCGCTGCTCAACGCAGGCTTGGCGATGCACTCGCTGCGTGCCGCGAGCCCGGGGTCCATCCACGCGCTGCGTGGCCTGGCGCACAACTTCGACGGGCCGATCCACCTGCATGTGGCCGAACAGGCTGCAGAGGTCGACGACTGCGTCGCGGCCACCGGCGTGCGGCCGATCGCCTGGCTCGCGCGCGAGCAGCTGCTCGACGCGCGCTGGCAGCTGGTGCACGCCACGCACAGCGATCCAGCGGAGATCGAAGCGGTCGCGCGCAGCGGCGCCGGCGTGGTGATCTGCCCCAGCACCGAGGCCAACCTCGGCGACGGGCTGTGCGACCTGCGCGGCTGGCTGGGCGCGGGCTCGCCGCTGTCGATCGGCTCGGACAGCCATGTCACGCGAGACTGGCGTGAAGAGCTGCGCTGGCTCGACTACGGCGCCAGGCTGCAGCTGCGCGCGCGCAATGTGGCGGCCGCACCGGACCAAGCCCAGCCCTCGACGGCGCAGCGCTTGTTCTCGCGCGCCTTGGCCGGCGGCGCAGCAGCGATGGGCCAGACGCGCTGGGGCTTGGTGGCGGGCGCGCGCGCCGACGCGCTGCTGATCGACACCCGGGACAGCCAACTGCTGGGCATCCCGGCTGAGCGGCTGCTCGATGCGATGGTGTTCTCCAGCCCGGCCAGGCCCTGGCGCGAGGTGATGGTGGCGGGGCGTTGGAGGCTGCTCGAACCCGGCTCCGTCACGCGCATCGCCCAGCGCTTCGCGCAGGCGATGGACGAGCTGTGGTCAGGCGCCGAAGAATTTCAAAGTAAACCCTAAAACAACCCGTTAGCATTGAAAGAAGTG
>Ga0114970_10001856_pt1 | contig 15796 bp, 14 predicted proteins | sample M_140205_XF_Meta_FD_87030 | JGI IMG/M metagenome (GOLD analysis project Ga0114970, IMG submission 87030) | Freshwater microbial communities from Lake Montjoie, Canada to study carbon cycling - M_140205_XF_MetaG | ecosystem: Environmental > Aquatic > Freshwater > Lake | place: Lake Montjoie... | reverse complement strand
GCATCGCCGCGGACCTGCGCCGACAGCGATGGCACCATCGAAAGACTGGCGAGTGCGTACGGCACGAGAGCGCGTGGCACCAAGGCCCGTGGCATCGCCCTTCCGCGGCTCGGCGAAGAGCGGCGGCGCGACGCGCGGAGGAGGCGGCGTGCGGACATCACGAATCAGGAGGGCGGACCGGCTTGCGGTCGCTCGTCTCGGGAGTGGACGGCGACTGGGTACCGGTGACCGTGCCACGAACATAGCGATTCAGCGCGTCGAGAGCCATTCCGGGGCCGCGCTGCGAGTTCTTGGCTACCGTGGATTGCAGGCCCAACAGGGCGTCGTCGGAACGGGGATTCCGGGCGATGGTCGCGACCGCCTCGCGCGCGGTCGAGGTGGGCACGCCGCGCTTGACGACGTCGGTCAACACGACGAGCGCCGTGACGGCGGTGCCGTTCTGGCGCGTACCGCGCACCACGGTCAGCGATTTCGCATCGATCCCCGCCCGGAGTGCGGTGGCGCCGGCATCGAGTTCGGCCACGGTACTTCCCTCACCCAGCGCCGCTTTCGCCTCCGCCAGGGCGGCGGCGTGCGCTCGCACCACGCTCAGAATACGTTGGCCACCCACCCGTCGCGCGGCGCCCTCCAGCGCGCGGTTGATCAGCGGCCCCGTGGGCAGCCCCTTGGCGGCCGCATCGTCGAGGAGTACGCGCAGTGCGTTGGCGGTGAGTGTGTCGAAGCGCGCCGCGTCTAACTGTCCCTGCGGATCGCGGAAATAGACGGTATCGGCCGAGGCCGCCCGCGAGGCCGCCGCCAAGGGGGCCGGCAAGGCCGACGCCGAGGGGGCCGCCAGCGATGACGCGATCGTGGTGGTGAGCAGTTGGAGCGCCAGCCACAGCGTCGTCCGTGCGCGAGGGCTCATCGCGGGCCCTCCACGACCACGGCGTTGGCGGGGCCATAGCCTTCGTCGGGCACCTGCGGCGCCAGTGGGTCGACGAGCCATGTGCGCCCGTCGACCACGAACGCGTAGACATGGCGGCCGGGCAAGAGCGGTACCTTGGCCGACCACGCGCCATCGTTGCGTCGGCGGACCATCGGCGTGGCATGCTCGTCCCAGCCGTTGAAATCCCCAACCAAGGCGACCTTCTGGGCGGAGTTCGGCAGCGTGAGGTCGAACCGGATGGCATCGCCGCTTTCCGTGGTGGTTCCCACCGGTGCCGCTGAGGCACCAACAAATGCACCGTCGGCTTGTTGCACCGCCACCTCAGGCTGCCACGGACGCAGGACGCTCACCACCAACACCGCGGCGGCAGCGGCGCCCCACCACCAGCGAGGGCGCGCTGCGCCGCCGAACCGTCGGGATGGGGCGTGCATCGTTGCGGCCAGCACCGCCGTGGTGCAGCGGGCCACCTGGGCGGCATCGGGCGCTGGGAACCGCGCGTACGATGCCCGGAGGCATGCGACCAGCGCCGCATCGTCGGAGAAGGTGCGCAGGTCGAGGTCGGCGGGCTCGTTCGACCCCTGATCCCCGGGCACGCGTTCGTCAGTCAAGCGACCTCCCGAGCAGGGCGCGTAACCGTTCGCTGCCGCGCTTCACCCGCATCTTGAGCGCAGATTCTCCAGCGCCGGTCATGGCCGACATCTCACCGTACTCGAGCCCTTCCGCGTACTTGAGCAGCAGCGCTTCCCGCTGTAGCGGGTCGAGCTGGCTGAGCGCATGCACGAGCGCGGCGTCTTCGACGCCGGTCGCGAGCCCGAGTGGAGGGGCCGGCGCGGACTCAAGAGCGATCTCGTCTTGCACGAACCGACGCGTGCGACGGCCGCGAGACGTCAGGGCGTTGTGGCACTGGTTGGTGAGGATGCGAAAGAGCCACCCGCGGAACTGATCGCGCTCGTCATACCGCCCGATGGCGAGATACGCGCGTAAGAAGGCGTCCTGAACCACGTCCTCCGCATCCGCTCGCTCCCCCAGCATGTGGTACGCAAAACGCCAGCACGCGTCATAGTACCTCGACACCAGAGTCCCAAAGGCGTCGGGGTCACCTGCGCGGGTCCGAACCACCAACTCCGCGTCAGTCATCGATGTACAACAGCCCAGCCGCGATGCGCGTCACCGGAATCCCCGGTTTCGAGCCAACGCGACCCCAAGGCACCGATCATCCCCCGATCGCGGCGACGGCCAGCATCATCGACAGCGCCACGAACAGCGAGGTCGCCAACTTGTTGACCCCACCCACACGACGGAGCAAGAGCTCCGACTCCGCCGGCGGCAACTGCTGCTGCACCACCAGACGGTTTGCGGCGCGGGCTCGTCGGTACAGGAACCAGTTCGCGGTGCCGCCTGACGCCAGCATCGTGGACACGAAGATCGCCGCGTTCATCATGAGCAGCCACTCATTCTCCGGCAGCTGCATGTCGGCCATCGTGAGCGGCTTGTCGCTGCCGGTCAACAGGCGAAACGCGATCCCCGGCATCAGGAAGAAAAAGGCGAATGGCAGGTACAGCTTACGGTACAGGAACCACGCGGGCGGAAAGGCGATGGCCGCGCTCCAATTCCAGGTCGGCACAAACGACGCGTCCTCGAAGAACGGCGCCAGCTTGCGACGGTACGCCTTCTCCCACTTCGGGCCGATAAAGGCCTCCATCTCGGCGTCACTCGGCTGCTCGAGCGACCGCTGATGGTTCTGCTTCTGCGCCCAGCGCGGCAATTCGTTCTTGGGCGCCTCTGGCACCGCCTCTGGCACCGCCTTGGGCGTCACTTCCGGCGGGGTGTCGGACCCGGATGGCATCGGCGGCATGGTCATGACGCCACCGACGCGACGGCCGCCGCGGGCTGCTGCTGACTCAGGCAGTGCAGCGTGCCGAGGCCCCACACCAGATCCACCGCGTGAATCCCCACGATGCGATGATCAGGCAGCAGCGTCGACAGCGTGTTCAGCGCCATGCGATCGTTCGGGTCATTGAACGTGGGCACGATGCACACCCCGTTGGCGATGTAGAAGTTCGCGTAGCTGGCCGGCAGTCGCGTGCCGTCCATGATAACCGCGCGCGGATAGGGCAGCGTGACCACCCGGATCGGTTCGCCGCGCGCATCCGTCGCGCCCTGCAAGCGATGCAGGTTGTCGAGCGACCGTGCGTGATTCTCGTCGGCGGGATCTTCTTCGTGCGCCAGCACCACTACCCCCGGCGACACGAAGCGCGCGATGTCGTCCACATGCCCGTGCGTGTCGTCGCCCACGCACCCTTCGCCCAGCCAGATGGTGTGCGTGATGCCGAGGTAGGTGTGAAAGGCGCGCTCGTAGTCGGCGCGCGTGAACCCGGGGTTGCGCACCTGCACATCCGATAACAACCACTCTTCGGTCACCAGCATCGTGCCGCGACCATCGGTCTCGATGCCGCCGCCTTCGAGAATCAGGCGCTGTCCGTTGTCGTGCCGCATCGCTTCCACGCGCGGCAGCGACGTCACGCGCGAGACGGCCTCGGGCACGTGCACGTCCAGCGCGTAATTGTCGTACTTGCTCCACGCGTCGAAGCCCCAGTGCACGAGGGCCACGCTGCCGTCGGCGCGATGCACGCCGGTCGGCCCCGAGTCGCGCAACCACACCCGATCGGTGGGCTGCACGTGCAGACGATACTGCTCGGGATTCACGCCGTGCATCGTGAGCGCCGCGCGCGCATCCTCGCACACGGCGTCATCCTGACAGAGAATTTCCACGCGCTCGTAGGGCGCGAGGGCACGCACGATTTCGGCGTACACCCACGGGATGGGCGCGAACTTGCCGGGCCAATCGGGTTCATGCGTGGGCCATCCGATCCAGGTGGCCTCGTGACGCTCCCACTCGGCGGGCATACGCACCGGTCCGAGTGCGGACAGCTCGATGCGATCGCTCAACGACCCGCCAGCCAGCGCTGCGTAATCGGGCCGTACGCGTCGATGCGGCGATCACGCAGGAACGGCCAATTGCGACGCGTGTCCTCGATCAGGCCGAGGTCGCAGGCGGCGACGAGAATCTCCGGCGCCGTACCGGCCTGCGCGAGATATCGGCCGAACGGATCGGCGATGAACGACTGCCCGAAGAACTCGAGACCGTCGGTGCCGGGCTCGGGCTCGAAGCCGACGCGATTCGGCGACGCCACGAACACGCCGTTGGCGATCGCGTGGGCGCGCTGCGCGGTGCGCCACGCGTCAACCTGCGCGTCGCCGAACGTGGCCTTCTCGCCGGGATGCCAGGCGATGGCCGTGGGGTAGAACAGGATCTGCGCGCCTAGCAGGGCGGTGATGCGCGCCGCCTCCGGGTACCACTGATCCCAGCAGATCAGCACGCCGATGTCGGCGTACTTGGTGCGCCAGACGCGGAAGCCGTTGATGCCCGGATGCGTATCGTGCCGCAGATCGCCGGTCACGTCGCCGGGCGCGAAGTAGTACTTCTCTTCAAAGAGCGGGTCGTGCGGGATGTGCATCTTGCGATACGTGCCGAGCACTTGGCCGTCGGCATCGATCACGGTGGCGGAGTTGCGATAGAGCCCCGCCGCCTCACGCTCGTAGAAGGGCACGACGATGACGACGTCGAGTTCCTTGGCGAGGGCCTGAAACGTGTGCACCGTCGGGCCGTCGGCCGGCTCGGCGATGTCGAACCGCTCGGGCTTCACGCTCTTGCAGAAGTACGGTGCGTTGAAGAGCTCCTGCAAACAGATGATCTGCGCGCCTCGCGCGGCGGCCTCGCGCACACGCGTTACCGCGCGCGTCACGTTGCTGGCGAGATCATCCGAGGCGGTGTCCTGAATGACACCGATGTTCACGACGTTGGCCATGTCGAAAAGTCATCGATACGGGGGCCGGGGGCAACGTGGCGGGGTCACCGTTTTTTCGCGGTTGGCTTGGGTTCGGCCTTGCGGTCCGCTTTCGCGCCGGCCTTCGCCGTGACCCCGGGCGGCTCGAGCACCGGATGAAGGTAGGCCAGCAGAATGCGCCGCAGGTCGTCGAGCAACGGTTTCTTTTCGGCGGCCACGGCTCGTCCGCGACGCGCCAGCAGTGACTGTCCGAGCGTCGCGGCCACGAGCGCAACGCGTCGCCGATCGCGGGTGGCGAGCTTCGGGTTCCGCGCGGAGAAGAGCACATCGAGCCGGTCGACGAACGAGTCGAACAGCTGCGCGCGCAGGCGCGTGGGGGCCGACCGGGTGTCGTCACCCGGCCCTTCCACACTGGCGAACACGCGACGGAAGGCGGGGTGCGTGTCGTGGAACTCGGCCAGCGGTTTCACGATGCGATCGATCAGTCGGTCGAGGGGCAAGCCGTGCGGATCGATCGGGAAGGCGCGCTCGTGAATCGCGCGCATTTCGTCGGCGTAGCGCAACGCCAGCGCCGCCAGCACGGCGTCGCGGTTCGGGAAGAACTGATACAGCGAGCCCTTGGCGGTGCGGGCTTTGAGGGCGATCGCTTCGGCGGTCGCGGCGTGCAGTCCCTGCTCGGCGATCACGGTGGCCGCCGCATCGAGGAGCAGTTTCACGCGGGCCTGCCCCCGGGACTGACGGGGCCTCCGCCGGTAAGCGTCCGGTGACTCGGCGTCGGCGGGCGGCGGCGACACGGGGGGCTGTGCCGAGGCTGCCGGTGAGGTCTCGCGGGCGGCGGGACGGGACGCGCGTTTGGCGGGCATAGGCAACGATACCGCTCGAGCGGGACCTCGACAATGCGACGCGACCGTCAAGATCCCACCGTGTTTGATCGAGGGAATCGGCGTCGGGCGGACCGACCGTTCCCCGCGCCGCCGGGCCTTGTTACGCGCGGATCAACAGTGCGACGACGTCCATGACATTGGTGCCGGTGGGGCCAGGGCGCAGCAGGGCGTCGGCCACATCGAGCGGGAACCACGATCGGCCGGTACTGAGGTCGTCTTCGGGGATGCGGCCGGCTCGTCGGGCCAGCGCGGGCACGGCGGCATCCACGATGGCACCCGCCGCGTCGGTGGGCCCGTCTCGGCCGTCGGTACCGGCGGCCATCACGGTGATTTTCCAGGCGCGCGCGTCGCCGTGGCTTGCCGCCTCCTCGAGCGCCAGCGCCGCCGCCAAGGCGAGCACCTGCATGCGGCCGCCGCGGAGCGGCTCATCGGACCAGGCCACGTCCAGCGTTTCGTCGTCACTGCGCGACATCGCCCGATTGGTGGTGTCGCGCAGATTCACCACGGGCTCGCCGCCACACACCACCAGCGTGTCGCCCTGTACGTTGGGCGCGGCCTGCACGGCGAGCCGGGCCAGCTGATCGCCCAGTGCTGCCGCGTCGCCTTCCAGCGGCGCCTGTTGTACCACGACCTGGGCGATACCGAGGGCGCGCGCTTCGCTGGCCAACGCCTGCACGGCATCGGCGTTGCGCGCGACCAGCGTGTAGCCCACGCGCGCGAACGCGGGGTGATCACGCGGCGGTACGCCCGGAGGGTGGCCGGCCCCTTCGAGGCCCAGCACGGTGCCCATTACGCGCTCCACACGGGCGCGCATCTCGTGCGCGTCGAGCAGTGCCAGAAAGGTGGCGTCGTCGAGGGGATCGGGCGAGCAGGGGCCGGAGCCGATGACCGCCGGATCATCACCGATCACGTCTGAGATGGCGAACACCGGCACGTGCTCGGCGCCATGCTGCACGAGACTGACGGCGAGGCGTCCCGCGCCCCAGCGCAGCACGCGACGACGAATCGCATTCATCTCGTGAATGGCGAGCCCGGACTCTAGTAGCGTTTCGGCGAGATTCGCCACGTGCGACTGGGCGCGATCCGCGTCACCGACGGCCTGCGACAACGTGGCGATGGGCGCCGCGCACAGCGAGGTGGTGCCGCCGGAGAGCAGGACGAGCACGATGCTGCCGTCGTCGATGCGGTGCGCGAGATCCTCGAGCGCGTCGGCGGCGTCGAGTGACGCTGGACCCGGCACGGGATGATCACCGACCATGAGCGGGATGTGCGACGGCAGGTCGCTGCCCACTTCGCCGCGCTTCGGTTCGTGCGCGGCCACCACGAGGCCACCCTCTGCCGTGCGCCCCAGTCGCTCGAGCGCGTCGAGCGCGCCCGCCATCATGGCCGGCGCCGCCTTTCCCAGCGCGATCACATACACCGGCGCATGTGCCGGCAACGACGGGCGCGCCGCAAACCACGCGTGCACGGCGTCGCGTGTGCGGGGAAACGGCGCCGCGCCCTGCACCGCGGCACGATAGAGTGCCGCGAGCAGGGCGCGGGGATGTTCCGTGGAGTTCACGAGCGTACCGACGCGCGCGTTCCGACTCCGTCGCTTAGTGCGAGCTGCCGGCCTGCACGATGGCGTTGCCGAGTTCAGTGTATGCGTCCGCCGACATCTGGTTGAACGACGCCGTCACGTAGGAAATCTTGCCGGTCGGATCGATCACGTACAGCGTGCGCTTGTGGAAGCCGGTGCCCCCGTTCGCGCCGTACGTCACGCCGACCTTACGGTCGGTGTCGGCGGCGAAATGGAACGGGAACTTCGCGTCCTTGGCCCACGAGATAAGCGCGGTGTCGCTGTCGATGCTGACACCCACGAGCGTCACTTTCTTGCCGCCCTTGAACGTCTCTGCGTACTGGTCGCGATACGACTCCATCTGCACGGTGCAGCCGCGGGTACGCGCCTTCGGGAAGAAGGCCAGCACGACCGTTTCGCCTTTGTGCTCGGAGAGCTTGAACGGCTTGGCGGCCACGCCGGCCGCCGTGACGACGGTCACCGTGAAGTCCGGCGCCATCTCGCCGACCTTGAGCGGCGTAAGGGCCGCCGGGGCCGCCTGCGCACCAGCGATGGACGGAGCGATTGCGGCAACAGCAAGCACCGCGACGAAGCGAGCGGCACGCGAGCGAATGGACATCGAAAACTCCGGGAGGACTGGACGGTGAGGCGGCGGGTGTCGCTGAATGGAGACGGGTCGCTGACCACGCGCGAGGACAACGTTCTTCTCTAAACTAACGTTTCCGAGCGATTTCGACCGGAAATCGGACGATTCGGCGTGGCACGATCCCTGCCAAGAGTATGCGGTGCACGCACGATCATGTAGGGAAGAGCAGGGAGCGGTAGGTCGAAATGCGCAGGGCGTTGCAGGACGTTGCAGGACGTGCTTCGTGGAGGGGCGCGCACACGCCGTCACCGGGATTCCGGTGGCGGCGTGTTCTGCGTGGGGGTCTCCCGCACGTGACTCTCGCACGTGGCTACGCGATGACCGTGAGGGCGCCGGGGCGGACGCTCACCGACACCTCGCACGACGCGGCCTGCTGCAACTCGCCATCAGTCTCGAACATCGGGGGCGAATCGAATCGCAGGAGAAAGTGGCCATCACGATGGAAGGCCACATGCCGCGACGAGAGATGAGTGCCACGTATCGCTCGCGCGAACAACGGCACCCGCGCCCAAGGCGCGACATCGTGAATCGTGACACAATCAAGCGCGCCGTCATCGAGCCGCGCGTGTGGCGCAATTCGGAACGCCCCGCCGAAGCAGCGGCCGTTGGCGAAGACCATCATAAGCGTTCGGCTCATGATCGCCGAGTCGCTCGCCATGGTGGCGCGGAAGCCGCGATAGCCGAACAACGCGCCGAGCGCCGTGCTGACGTACGCGGCGGTGCCACGCAGCAGCCCCGGCGTCCGCATGCGTTCGAGCACGTCCACGTCGAAGCCGAAGCCGGCGGCGTTCACGAACGGTACGTCGTTCACGAAGCCGACGTCGATATGACGTATGGCGCCGGTGGCCACATGCGCCGCCATTCGCTCCACATGATGCGCTGGCACCGCCAGCGACTTCGCGAGATCATTCCCCGTGCCGGCCGCAAAGATCGCGAGCGGTACCCGCGCGCCGCCACGTGCTGCGCCGTCGAGGAGGCCCCGCACGGCATGGCTGATCGCCCCGTCGCCACCGACCACGGCGAGGGCACGCGCGCCTGCGGCACTGGCGTCCCGGGCGATGCGCGCCTCGTCGCCGCGTGCGCGGGTCTCGTGCACCTCCACGCGAAGGCCCGCCGCGGTCAGTGCGCCGTGCACCGCCTGCGCCGCCCGCGCCGCACGGCCTCGGCCGGCCACCGGATTCACCAGCAATACGATCGGTGCGGTCACCGCCGGCCCGGCAGGGACATGCGGACAACTCCGTGCACAGTCAGCGTGGGGAGGTCGGCCAGCGGCGTAACGGTGATTATTGCCGTTGCGTGCGTTACCTCACAGAGTGATCGGGACGCCGGAGGCAACTTGCCGTCGTTCCGAATCCGTCGTACCTCAAGGAGAGCTTTCACGATGACGTCTATTCTACCGTTTGCCACCAGCCGCCGCACGCGGAGCGCGTCGGGAATCGCGGCCGCCGTCGCGGCCGTCGCGCTGTCTGCCTGCAACGACGGCACCAGCCCGTCCTCCGCGAACAAGGTTGGCCTCGGCTTCCAGCTGGCCCGTACGTCCTCGGTCTCCCCCATGATGGCGTCCAGTGCGTCTGGCAGCGCACCCAGTGTGCTGGGCACGAAGCCCACGATCACCACCTCCGCCGCCGGCATTACGATCACGCGTGATGGCGACGTGCTGGTGGTCTCGAAGGCGCAGCTGGTGGTGCGCAATGTGCAGCTCAAGTCGGCTACGGCCGTCTGTTCGGACGACGATGACGACGAGACCACGGGAAAGTCGTCCAGCTCGTCGTCCTATGCATCGTCCTACTCCTCGTCGGGTGACGATGATGACGATGACGATTGCGCCGAGATCCGCGTGGGGCCGTATCTGGTCGACGTTCCAGTGAATGGCGCCGACGCCGCGCGTGTGGCCGTCGCCGTGCCGGCTGGCACATACTCCTCGATTCGTCTGTGGCTGTACAAGGTCACGAGCGGCGATTCCGCCGACGTGGCGTTCCGTCAGGTCAATCCGGACTTCCGCGACATCAGTGTCCGCCTTACCGGTACGTTCAACGGTACCCCGTTCACCTTCACGAACAATGTGAACGCCAAGCTCACCGTGCCCCTGACCGCGCCGCTGGTCATCGGCACCGGTGGCGACAATGTCACGGTCACGATCGACCTCAGTACGTGGTTCCTGCGCCCAAGTGGTGGCCTCTACTCGCCACTCGCTGCGAACACACCGGGGCAGGTGCGGACGCAGGTACAGAACAACATCCGGAATGCGTTCCGGGCATTTCGGGACGACGACAAAGATGGGCGCGAGGACTGACACTCACGTGGGTATGGAGTGGTGAGTTCAAGTTTCGAGTCGTGAGTGCAACGACGGGCTGCGGAGAGTGACTCTCCGCAGCCCGTTTGTTGTGAGCTTCAAATCGTTGTTCGACTAAAGACTCACCATTTGTACTCACCACCCCAAACTCATCAGATCAGCCAGCCATCGGCTACTTCCCGATCAAGCTCCGCAGTACGTACGGCAGAATCCCGCCGTTCTTGTAGTACTGCATTTCTTCCGGCGTGTCGATGCGGCAGCGCGCGCTGAACGCCTTCACCGACCCATCGTGGGCCGTGGCCTTCACCGTGAGCGTGGCCCGCGGGGTGAGCGTGTCGTCGAGCCCCGTGATGTCGTACGTCTCGAAGCCCGTGAGCCCCAGTGACTGACGCGTTTCGCCGTTCACGAATTCGAGCGGCAGCACGCCCATGCCCACCAGGTTGCTGCGGTGAATGCGCTCGAAGCTCTCGGCGATCACCGACCGCACGCCCAGCAGCATCGTGCCCTTGGCCGCCCAATCGCGCGACGACCCAGTGCCGTATTCCTTGCCGGCGATGACGATCTGCGCCACGCCCGCTTCCTGGCGCGCCATCGCCACATCGTACAACGCTTCCGGTTCGGCGCCTGGCGCGTCGGCGGTCCACCAGCCTTCCTTGCCGCCGGTGAGTTCGTTCTTGAGGCGGATGTTCGCGAACGTGCCGCGCATCATCACCTGGTGATTGCCACGACGCGCACCGTACGAGTTGAAATCTTTCTTCTCGACGCCAAGCGACAGCAGATACTTGCCGGCCGGGCTCGCACCGGCGATCGAACCGGCCGGTGAGATGTGGTCGGTCGTGATCGAGTCGCCGAACATGCCGAGCACGCGCGCGCTGTTGATCGGGATAATGCCTGGCGGCGTCATCGTCATGCCGTCGAAGTACGGCGGGTTCTGCACGTACGTCGAATCGGCCTGCCAGCCGTAGCGTGCGCCGGTGCTGGCTTCGATCTCCTGCCAGTACTTGTCACCGAGGAACGCGTTGGCGTACTGCGTGGTGAATTGCTCACGCTTCACGCTGGAGAGAATCGTGTCTTCCACTTCCTGCGCCGACGGCCAGATGTCGCGCAGGAACACCGGGCCATCGGTGCCGACGCCAAGCGGCTCGGTGGCCATGTCGATGTCCATGCGGCCGGCCAGTGCGAATGCCACCACCAGTGGCGGCGACGCGAGGTAGTTGAAGCGCGTCTGCGGATTCACGCGGCCTTCGAAGTTGCGGTTGCCCGAGAGCACCGCCGCCACGTTGAGCTTGCCGTGATCGATCGCTTCGCTGATCACCGTGGGGAGCGGACCCGAGTTGCCGATGCACGTGGTGCAGCCGTAGCCGACCACATTGAAGCCGAGCGTATTGAGCGACTCCATCACGCCGGCCTTGATGAAGTAATCGGTGGCCACCTTGGAGCCCGGGGCCAGCGACGTCTTCACCCACGGCTTGGTCTTGAGGCCGAGCGCGACGGCCTTCTGCGCCAGCAAGCCGGCCGCGAGCATGACGCTCGGGTTGGACGTGTTGGTGCAGCTCGTGATGGCGGCGATCACCACATGGCCGTCCTGCAGCGTAAAGGCCTGATCGCGGTACTCGACCGCGACGCCAACCGAATCCGCCGGGCCACCCTCGGCCACCATCGTCGCGGCCTCGTTCCCGACCGCCTTGCCGTTGGCCAGACGCTGCGCTGCGAGCGCTTCGCGGTACATCGCCTTGCTCTGCGACAGCGGTACACGGTCCTGCGGACGCTTCGGACCGGCCAGGCTCGGTACGACCGTGCTCAGATCGAGCTCGAGCGTATCCGTGAACACCGGATCGGGCGTGGCGTCGGTGCGGAAGAGCCCTTGGCGCTTCGTGTACGCTTCCACCAGCTCGACCTGCTCGTCGCTGCGCCCTGAGAGGCGCAGATACTTGAGCGTTTCCTCATCCACGGGAAAGAAGCCCATGGTGGCGCCGTACTCGGGGGCCATGTTCGCGATCGTGGCGCGGTCGGCCAGCGCGAGACTTGAGAGACCGGTGCCGTAGAACTCCACGAACTTGCCCACGACTTTTTTCTTGCGGAGCATCTCGGTGCAGGTGAGCACCAGGTCGGTGGCGGTGGCTCCGGCCGGCAGCTTGCCGTGCAGCTTGAAGCCCACCACTTCCGGAATCAGCATGCTCACCGGCTGCCCCAGCATGGCCGCTTCGGCTTCGATGCCGCCCACGCCCCAGCCCATCACGCCCAGGCCGTTGATCATCGTGGTGTGCGAGTCGGTGCCCACCAGCGAGTCGCAGTAGGCCAGCGTCTCGGCGCCGTCGGCGGCGGTGAATACCACCTGGCCGAGGTACTCGAGATTGACCTGGTGGCAGATGCCCGTGCCCGGCGGGACCACGCGGAAGTTGTGGAGCGCCGTCTGGCCCCACTTGAGGAACTGATAGCGCTCGAGGTTGCGCTCGAACTCGAGTTCCGTATTGATGAGCAGCGAGGCGTCGGTGCCGTACTCATCGACCTGCACCGAGTGGTCGATCACGAGATCGACGGGCTGCAGCGGGTTGATCTTGGTCGGGTCGCCGCCGAGGGCGACCATCGCGTCGCGCATGGCGGCGAGGTCGACCACGCAGGGGACGCCGGTGAAGTCCTGCAGCAGCACGCGGGCGGTGCGGAAGGCGATTTCCTTGTCGACGGCAGCCTTCACATTCCAGTGAGCGAGCGCTTCGACATCGGCGCGCTTCACGAAGGCGCCATCTTCACCGCGGAGCAAGTTCTCGAGCAGCACGCGCAGCGAGAACGGGAGGGTGGGGGCGGCACTTCCCGGCAGCGCGTCGAGCGCGCCGAGGTGGAAGTACGCGTACTGACGGTCGCCCACGACCAAGGTGGAGCGGCTGCCGAACGAATTGGGATGCGACATGGAAGGGTTGGTCCTGCGCGGGCCTTTCCCCAGGGGTCGACCACACGCGTTGCTGGACAGAGCCACTCATCGCGCCGTGATGCCGTCCTGCGGGTGGCAACCGGTTCCGACGAGGCTACTGGGAAATATCGAATGCGGGAGGCGGGAAGGCGAGGGGAATCAGGCGCTGATCTCCAGCACCGCTTCCACCGGATCCCGGTCGGCACTGACGGGCTGTATCGTAATCGCGTCTGTCGGGCAGCAGTTCGCCACCGATCCGTCGGCCGGGGAAAATTCATGCACCCGCACCAGCGCATACGCCTTCCGCTGCGCGTCGAGGGCCATCAGCCCCGGCGACCGCGCCACACACAGGGCGCAGCCGGTGCACTTGGCGCGATCGACCACGATCTCCACTTCGGTGCGCGGGAAGATGCCGCCAGGGGCCGCCAGCATGGTGTCCAGATGCAGCAACGCCGCCTTCGTGGCGTCGTAGCCCATCTGCAGCAGCTCTTCCACGTGCGAGAAGCTGAACCATCCGATGTGCGACACCTTGGGCCGTACCAGCAACAGCGGCGGACTCGTCCAGTGGTCGAGGGTGGCCTGCTGCTGCTCGTGCATCATCATGGTGGCCGCCCGCATAAAGATCGAGGCAAACCCTTGCTCGGCGATGCCGGTGGCCAGCGGCACGTCGGCGATGCCCACGTCCACCGCGATCAGCGCGTCCATGCCCATGGACGCGATCGACACCGGGAGATTGTCGGTGGTGCCGCCATCGATACACACGCGCTCACCGACCACGCCGGGCGGGAAGAACCCGGGGAGGGCGCAGGACGCGTACACGGCGTCGCGCACGCGCACGTCGCGGAAGCCGGGGCGGCCGAACACCAGCGGGATGCCGCGCTCGATGTCGACCGCGGTGACCAAGAGCGGCGTCTCGAGCTCCTCGAACGTGCCTTCCGCCACCAGGTCGTCGCACAGGCTGCGTAGCGGCGATTCGAGGTAGATGGACCGCGACAGCATGCGATCCATCAGCATGCCCACATGGTTGATGCGGAACAGGTCGCGACGGCGGAAGTTGAGCGCGCGCTCGGTGAGCTCGTCCACGCTCCGGCCGCTGGCGGCGGCGGCGGCGATCATGGCGCCAATGCTGGAGCCGGCGTACAGGCGCGGCGTGATGCCGGCCTCGCGGATGGCCTTCAGCGCGCCTACGTGGGCCATGCCTTTCAGGGCACCGCCGCCGAACACCACGCCGATGCGAGGGCGGAGGCGCGGCACGCTACCCATCTCCGGCGCCCCGCCGCGGCCGATTGGCCGGCCGTTCATGCTGCCGTCATCCACGCGGTAGATTCTCCGGTATGCGAGTGCTGCTGGTGGAAGACGACGATACGCTGCGGGAAAGCGCAACCGCCTTTCTGCGCGCGTCCGGCTTTGCGGTGGATGCGGCGGCAACAGGGAAGATGGCCCGCGAACTCGCCGCCGTCAGCCCCTATGACGCCGTGATCCTCGATATTCGGCTGCCCGATGACGACGGATTTGCGTTATGCACGGCGCTTCGGGCCAAGGTCCCCGCGCCGCGCGTGCTCATGGCCACCGCCCGCGATGGCGTGCAGGATCGCATCGCCGGCTTGGATCTCGGGGCCGACGACTACCTCGTGAAGCCGTATGCGATGGGGGAACTGGTGGCCCGCGTGCGCGCCCTGCTGCGGCGCCCGGACCATGCTGCGCCCACGCTGCTGCAGGTCGGTGATCTCGTGCTCGATCCCGCCACCCGCGAGGGACGACGCGGCGCGCGCTCCATTTTGCTGACCACGAAGGAGTTTGCGGTGCTCGAGGTGCTCATGCGCGCCAGCGGTCGCGTGCTCACGCGCGAGTACATCGGCGAGCATGCCTGGGACGACAACTTCGATCCGATGAGCAACGTGATCGACGTGTACGTCGCACGTCTGCGGAAAAAGGTCGACGGACCGGACGAGCGCCCGTTGCTGTCGACGGTGCGGGGGGCCGGGTACCGATTGGCCGCCCCCAAGTCGTGATGATGGACCAGCACCGCCCGCGCATCCGACTGCGCTTCACGGCGCTGTACGCGGCCACGCTCTTGGTCGTGCTGCTCAGCGCCGCCGGCATCCTGCGCTACGCGCTGCACGCCACGCTGCAGCGTGAGTTTGACAAGTCGGTGCTCGCGTCGGCCGGGTTGGTGCAGCAGTTCTTCCGGGCCGAAGTCGAGGAGTACCTGACGGTGGAAGCCACGCTGGCCCACATTGCCGGCGAGCTGGTCTTCGAGGAGCGTGCGATTCGCATTCGCAAGCCGGATGGCGCGCTCTTCAAGATCGTGGGGTCTCCCGTGCGTCGCGCGCGTCGTCCGCTGTCGGGGCCGGTGCGCACGGTGCGCTTCGCGCTCGACCCCAATCTCGCACCGCAATGGGACATCGAGGTCGACGCCAGCGCAGCGAATGTGATTGCGTTGCAGGCGAGAATCGATCGGTGGTTCGGGGTCGGGATTCCCCTGCTCGTGCTGTGCGCGGCGGTGGTCGGGTGGTGGCTCACCGGTCGCACGCTGCGTCCGGTCGGCCGCATGGCCGAGGCCGCGTCGCGCATTGCGCCGGCCAGTGGTGCGCGCTTGCCGATCGACGATCCCACCGACGAACTTGGGCGGCTCGGGGTGCGCTTCAACGCGCTGTTGGATCGACTCGATGGCGCGCTCGCACAGCAACGTGAGTTCCTGGCCGATGCGGCGCACGAACTCCGCACGCCGATC
>Ga0114970_10001855_pt1 | contig 15796 bp, 9 predicted proteins | sample M_140205_XF_Meta_FD_87030 | JGI IMG/M metagenome (GOLD analysis project Ga0114970, IMG submission 87030) | Freshwater microbial communities from Lake Montjoie, Canada to study carbon cycling - M_140205_XF_MetaG | ecosystem: Environmental > Aquatic > Freshwater > Lake | place: Lake Montjoie... | reverse complement strand
TCGTTATGCCATTGGGAAATTGGATGTCCGAGTATTTCTTGGGCCCATTGGCTCACATAGCTAAAGCTGTGAGAGTTTGCGGGTCTTTCCCAAGCGATAATTTTGGTTGATTCGACTAATTGCCGTACTTGTTGCTCAGTGTTGTTCGTGTCATTTTTTTCTTTGTAGGAACTGATATCGGTAGTATTTCCTCGATAAAGACATGTTTTTTTAAGGCGTTTGATGAGTACGCTTTGAAAAAGTATTTTGCAAAGTGTTTTGTCTTTCTTGATGATACAGAGTTCAGATTGAACTAATTCGCCGACTTTATTGGTTCCATGGGTATGACGAAGAAATTTTTCGCGATCGGAAAACGCAAGATAGTTTTGGAGGGGTTTTCCGATTAAAATTTCTTTGGTTTCACCGATAGTATTTGATAAAGCGTCGTTGATGGTCAGAATAAATCCAGACTCCGAAAAGGTGACGAAACCTACTGGGGCAAAGTTGTAGAGGTCAGCATGTTGCTGGGCTGACTCTTGCAGAGTCTTTTGCGAACTTCGCAAGTCGGCGTTTTCTTTTTCTAAGGTGGCCAAGCGGAGTTTGAGAGTTTGCAGCTCTTTATGAGCCTTAGGCAACGCCACTGGACGGTTGCTGGTTTCTTCAGAAACCCCCTTGATTTTTGATTTATCCATTGATTGGTTGGTCTTCGCTGGAATGAAAGTCTGGTGATCGCTATTCTTTAAAAGTCTGCAAAGGACTTGATCGTTTCTGATGGTTCCGAAGACGGTTACTATTGATTTTATGTCGTGGCTATGAACGCCTCAGAAAGTGCTGATGTTGAATTCATGCCCCGACTTTGTTCTTAAGGTCTTGAAACGGAGCCGAAGATCAGAGGGCAGGGTGGGGTTTCCTCTTGCGGCAAAAGTCGCCTTCTGTGTGGCGTTGCCATAACGCGGTCGATTTATTTTATCGTTGATCGGCAACATCTTGCAGTGGTCATGTGGGAGCGATTGGAGGGCAGATTTTAGGATGAGGATTCAGATCTGCGAGCGGCTTGCTATCTATGCCTAGATTTCCTAATCATTTGCTAGGTAAAACTGATCGGTGGACGATTGTCTGAAAAGTGTGCAACAAGTTGGAGGCTGAATTGGGGATGGTCACCTTCGCACAACTGGGGAATTTTCCCTCTACGGTTGATCGGGCTATGGATCGGTTGGCTTGGGATTTTTTTCGTTTATTGACCGGTTCGTCGGAAATTCAGGCGTCCAATGATTCCTCGCTGATCGTATGGTTTGTTCTATTTTCTTGGGAACGTTTGTATAGTGCCTCTTCAAAAAATTTGGACTGATTCTTGACGAGAGCCAGACGCCTGATTTGATCGCACTCGCCTTATGTTAAAACGCTTCCTTTTGATGTTCACCCTTCTGGGAATTTTTGTACTTGCATTAGTCTATTGGACGCTTCACCGGATAAAGGAAGGCAAAGCGATGGGGGCAAAGTTTGCGCCCCCGCCGACTTCGGTGACCACTATTATTGCCGAGGAGCAAAACTGGCAACCCGTGCTGAGTGCGGTGGGCTCCATGAAAGCGGTGAATGGGGTGACGCTAAGCACGGATTTGGCAGGAATAGTTCGCGAAATTGCCTTTGTTTCGGGAGCCTCGGTGAAGCGGGGGGATGTTCTGGTCAAGCTTGATACTCAACAAGAAGAAGCCCTGCTTCGATTGGCAGAAGCTCGCCTCCAATTTGCGAAGACGGATCTTACTCGGAAGCGGGATTTGCAGGCGACAAAAGCGATCTCTCAATCAGATTGGGATTTGGCTCAAAGCCAAGTCAGCCAAATGCAATCGACTTTTGAGGATGCCGAGGCGCTGGTCAGGCGCAAGCAGCTGACCGCTCCATTTGACGGGGTGGCGGGAATTCGTCAGATCAATTTGGGCCAGTATTTACAGCCGGGAGCGTCGATTGTGACGATCGAGTCGCTCGATCCAATTTTTGTGGAGTTCTCGATTCCGCAGAAGGACTTCGAACGGTTGAATCCTGGAAGGAAAATCCGCGTAGGGGTGGATGGTGTCACGCGGCAGACATTTCTGGGCGAGATTACGGCGATCAACTCTCGACTCGATGAAAAGTCCCGCAATATCATGGTTCAAGGAACGATTAAAAATCCTGAACACGCCTTGCGTGCGGGCATGTTTGTGAATGTGGAGGTACTTTTGCCTGAGCAAGATAAGGTGGTTGCTGTGCCCTCATCGGCGGTGGCTTATGCGCCATACGGTGACTCGGTTTATGTGGTGAAGAGTGACGGTCCATCGTCACTAATAGTGGAGCAGCACTTTGTGAAACTTGGACCTAAGCGGGGAGACCAAGTGACGATTCTTTCTGGGGTAGCGGCGGGAGACCAAGTGGTTTCCAGTGGAGTTTTTAAACTGCGTCCTAAGGCCCCCGTCAAGGTGGACAATCGGGTTCAACCCAACAACAGTCTGAACCCGACTCCAGCGAACACTTAGGCTCAGATATTAATGAGATTTACTGATATCTTCATCCGCAAGCCTGTGCTCGCCACGGTGCTTAGCTTAATCATCCTCCTTGCGGGGTTGCAGTCGATTAGTTCACTGAGTGTCCGCCAATATCCGCGCAGTGACATTGCGGTGGTCAACGTGAAAACCCGCTATATCGGTGCCAGTGCTGATCTGGTTCGGGGATTTGTCACCACCCCAATCGAGCGAGTGATCGCAAGCGCGGATGGGATCGATTATCTTGAGTCGCAAAGTGCTCCAGGGCTGAGTATTATCACCGTTCATTTAAAGCTAAACTACGATACCAACGCCGCTCTTACCCAGATTCAGGCGAAAGTGAATCAAGTTCGGAATGATCTGCCCGTCGAGTCTGAGTCGCCGATCATCGAACTCACGCTAAGCGACACGCAGTTTGCCCAGATGTATATTTCCTTCGCCTCTGACCTACTCGAGCCGAATCAGATCACCGACTATCTTACCCGGGTCGTTCAGCCCAAGCTCACCGCGGTGAGTGGCGTGCAAAAGGCGGATATTCTTGGGGCGCGCAATTTTGCCATGCGCATCTGGTTACAACCGGATCGGATGGCGGCTTTAAATGTTTCACCGACGCAAGTCCGCCAAGCACTGGCTGCGAACAATTACCTTTCTGCCCTCGGCATATCCAAGGGATCAATGATCTCCCTCAATCTGATTGCCAACACCGATTTACGGAGTGTCGACGAATTTCGAGAGCTTGCTTTGCGCGAGGACGATGGGGCGATCATTCGATTAAAGGACGTGGCAGAAGTCGAGGTTGGGGCGGATGACTACAACTCGGATGTCCGTTTTTCGGGTCAAAAAGCCACCTTCATGGGCATCTGGGTCTTGCCTACGGCTAATTCCTTGGACGTGATCAAGGCCGTGCGAGCGGAGTTGCCAGAAATCACTAAACAGCTCCCTTCTGGGATCACTCTTGGCGTTCCTTACGACGCGACAAAGTACATTCAAGATGCTCTTAAAGAGGTAATTCATACACTCACGGAAACGCTGATCATTGTCGTGGTGGTGATCTTTTTATTCCTGGGAACGCTCCGCTCGGTGATTATTCCGGTGGTGGTCATTCCCATCTCCTTAATCGGAACGGCCTGTCTGATGCTGGCTTTTGGCTTTACGATCAACCTTCTGACGCTTCTCGCGGTGGTTCTTTCTGTGGGGTTAGTCGTCGACGATGCCATCGTGGTCGTTGAAAATATCGAGCGTTATCTGCACTTGGGTCTCAACCCATTTCAGGCGGCGATTAAAGGCGCTCGTGAATTAATTGGGCCGGTGATCGCGATGACGATTACTCTGGCGGCGGTTTACGCTCCGATTGGTCTTCAGGGTGGATTGACGGGAACGCTTTTCCGCGAGTTTGCCTTTACGCTTGCTGGCGCGGTTCTGGTCTCTGGGGTGGTCGCCTTGACCCTCTCCCCGATGATGTCTTCAAAACTCTTGCGGGAAGGCGATTCGCATCGTGGTTATGCTGGTTGGGTGAATCGACAGTTCAGTCGACTCCGAGACAGATACGTTCGAACCCTAACCAACACCCTTCGGTGGCGTCCCGTCACCCTGACGCTGGCGGTGCTGGTGATTTTGCTGGGAGTGCCATTTTTTCTTTTCACCCCTAGTGAATTGGCGCCGAAAGAGGATCAGGGAGTGATTTTGGGGATCGTTCAAGCGGCGCCCAACGCAACGATTGAGCAAACCGCGCTCTTTACGCCTTTGGTCAATGAAGTTTTTCAATCTTTTCCTGAAACTCGGCACACTTTTCAAATTACGGAACCTTTTGGTGGGTTCTCTGGGATGGGCTTAAAGCCTTGGAGCGAGAGGACCCGAACTGCCGAACAAATGATGCCTGAAGCCTTCGGCAAGTTGGGAGCGATTCCCGGGCTTCGGGTGATCGCGACGACCCCGGCCCCCTTACCTGGTGGCGGAAATTTTCCAGTGGAGTTGATCATTTCTTCCACTGCGGAACCTGCGGAACTTCTGGGCTTTGCTCAAAAACTGGTGGCTAAAGCGTTCGAGAGCAAAGTCTTCGTCTTTGCTGATACCGATTTGAAGTATGATATGCCGCAGGCGGAGATCGTCTTTGACCGGGATAAAGTCGCTTCACTCGGCCTGAATCTTCAGCAAGTGGGAGCGGACCTCGGAACGATGGTCGGGGGCAATTTTGTGAATCGATTTAGCATCCAAGGGCGGAGCTACAAGGTCATTCCACAGGTTAAGCGGAGCGAGCGTTTGAATCCCGAACAACTTGAGGATTTTTATGTGACTGGTCCCAAGGGGAGTTTGGTTCAACTTTCGACTTTTGCGACGGTCAAAGAGTCAGCTCAGCCAAGAACCCTCAATCGGTTTCAACAGCTAAACTCGGCGAAAATTCAGGGGGCTATTCCTCCACATGTCACTCTGGACAAGGCGCTTAAAGTTCTGGAGGACGAGGCGGCGGCGATTCTTCCTAAAGGCGTCACTGTCGATTATGCGGGAGAGGCTCGCCAGCTTCGCCGTGAGGGTCACAAATTGAGCACCACCCTTTTACTGTCTTTCATTTTGATTTTTCTCGTGCTCGCTGCCCAATTTGAGAGCTTTCGCGATCCGTTTGTGATTCTTTTTGGATCCGTCCCCCTTGCCCTGACTGGGGCCCTGCTCTTTGGCTTTCTGGGTTTTACGACCCTGAATATTTATAGTCAGGTTGGTCTGATTACCCTCGTTGGTCTGGTCGCAAAAAATGGGATTCTGATTGTCGAATTTGCCAACGCTCTTCAGTCCATTGGGCGAAGTAAACTCGACGCTGTCACCGAGGCTGCGGGTACTCGACTTCGCCCCATCCTGATGACTTCGGCGGCGACGATCGCCGGTCATTTTCCGCTAGTTCTGGCCAGTGGTCCTGGAGCTGGGGCAAGGAATAGCATCGGAGTCGTGCTGGTTTCGGGAATGCTGATTGGAACGATCTTTACCCTCTTTGTCTTGCCAGCGGTTTATCTCCTCATCGCTGGCGATCATCGGACTAATCGTCGCGAGGATTCTCCGAAAGCGGAGGGTTCCGATCTGCCGTTGGAACCTGTAGAAGCCTTGGTTCGTTAATTTTGGGGATGATGTCCATCAAGCAGTGAGCGTACCGATCCTTACACTTCCGCCTGCCGGTTCCGTATTGGATAACAGTGCGCTGCTTGATCGGTTTCTTGCCTATGTTGCTGACCAAAAGCTCGAGCTTTATCCCGCGCAGGAGGAGGCGATTCTCGAGCTCTACGATGGGAACAATCTCATTCTCACCACCCCGACGGGCTCTGGAAAATCGTTGGTGGCAGCTGCTCTCCATTATCAGAGTCTCGCCCAAGGCCGGCGATCAGTGTACACTTGTCCGATCAAAGCCTTGGTCAATGAAAAGTGGCTGGCTCTCTGTCGCCTTTTCGGCCCCGAAAAAGTCGGGTTGAGCACAGGGGACGCCTCAGTCAATTTAGGGGCCCCGATCCTTTGTTGTACGGCCGAGATCCTTGCAAACCTTGCTCTTCGTGAGGGTTCGGGTGCTCAAGTCGATGATGTGATCATGGATGAGTTCCACTATTACGCGGACGCTGATCGTGGGGTTGCTTGGCAGATTCCCCTGCTGACCTTAAGCAAGGCGCGGTTTTTACTGATCTCAGCTACGCTGGGCGATCCCGCTTTTTTTCAGGAGGCGTTGACGCGACTCAATGGTTTGCCGACGGTGGTGGTGACTTCGAGCGTCCGCCCAGTGCCTCTGGAGTACAGCTACGCGGAGACACCGCTGGCCACGACCTTAGAGGAACTGGTGGCCACTCGTAAAACCCCCGTCTACGTGGTCCACTTTACCCAAAGTGAAGCCGCTGATAGTGCGCAGAGTTTCATGAGTACGAATGTCTGCACGCGAGAGGAGAAGGAAAAGATCGCTCACGCCCTCCACGGATTTAAATTTGCTAGTCCTTTTGGTCCGGAAGTGAAGAAGTGGATTCGGCATGGGATTGGTATTCATCACGCGGGACTGCTGCCGAAGTATCGCGTTCTGGTCGAGCAACTTGCGCAGCGAGGGTTGCTGAAGGTGATTTGTGGGACGGATACGCTTGGTGTGGGCATTAATGTGCCTATTCGAACGGTTATTTTCACCCAGCTTTGCAAATATAATGGAAAGAAGACCGCGATCCTTAATGCGCGTGACTTTCATCAGATCAGTGGTCGGGCTGGGCGAAAAGGGTTCGACGATACTGGTTGGGTGATTGCGCAAGCTCCTGCACACGCCATCGAAAATCTTCTTTTAGAGCAAAAGCAGGCGGCCACGGGGAAAAAGTTTGTGCGGCGCAAGCCACCCGAATGGAACTTCGTCAACTGGGATAAGCAGACATTTCATCGGCTTTTACAAAGTGTGCCAGAACGACTTACCAGTCAGTTTAAAATATCGCATGCGATGATTTTGAATGTTCTGAGTCGACCAAGTGATGGTTGCAGGGCTCTTCAACATTTGGTGGCCCATTCGCACGAGCCACCCAAAGCGAAGCAGGCTCTCCGAAAAAGGGGATGGGAACTTTTCCGGGCTCTTCATGAAGCGAAAATTCTTCAATTGATCCCCCAGACGATTGAAGGCGCCAAGGTGCGAGTGAATCTTGAGCTTCAAGACGACTTCTCGATGAATCAGACGCTCTCACTTTATCTCCTAGATACCTTGCGGCAAATTGATCCCAAGGCACCTGATTACGCTTTAGTGGTGCTGACTTTAGTGGAATCGATTCTTGAAGATCCTGATCCCATTTTGCGAAGCCAGTTGAGAAAGGTAAAAGACCGAGCGATGGCAGAAATGAAGGCGGAGGGAGTCCCCTATGAGAAGAGAATGGAGGAGCTTGAGCGTCTCGAACATCCCAAGCCCAACCGTGATTTCATCTATGCTTCCTTTAATGCTTTCGCGGCCGAACATCCGTGGATTGAGCGGGAAAATATCCGCCCTAAATCAATCGCTCGCGAAATGTTTGAGGATTTTCGGTCCTTCGCTGATTACATTAAAATTTATGATCTTGAACGATCCGAGGGCATCCTTCTTCGCCATCTTTCTAGCGTCTACAAAGTTCTTGCCCAAACCGTGCCCGATGGCAGTAAGAACGAGACGATAGTCGAGATGGAAGACTTTCTGGCGGCGCTGCTTCGTCAAATCGATTCTAGCCTCCTAGATGAGTGGGAAAAGCTACGCGATCCAAATTATCTTCCGCCAAGCGACCTCCCCGAGGTTCGCCCGTTCGGTGCGGAAGAGACGCGGGACATTACGCGCGACGCCAAGGCTTTCACGGCCGCGGTTCGCCTTGAAATTTTTACTTTTCTTCGCCACCTGATCGATGGGCGGACTGATGCGGCCCTTGCGCTGTTCAATGGTCAACCCTCGGTTGAAGCTGAGCCTTGGACGGTGCTAAGGATGGAAGTGGCACTCGCTGAATATCGACTAGGGCACGAAAATATTCGTCTCGATCCTGAAGCTCGGAATCTTCGGCATACTTATGTGAACCCCTCGCCCGATCGCCGGCAGTGGCGGGTTCAGCAGATGTTAGTGGATCCAGCAGAGGCAAATGACTGGGTCGCGGAGTTTGAGGTGGACCTCAGCTTATCGAGAGAGGAAGGGCGACCCGTTCTCCAGCTCAGTCGGTTTTCCAGTTTAGTTTAAAGGTTCTCCAATCCTTTGTTCTTCGAGAAGCAATTGGCTATTGGTCTTCTTTTCTTTGCAGGCTAAAGTCCCAATCATTGTAGATTCATGACCACCACTCTCTCATGCCGGACTTAGAACAGCGCCCCACATCTTTCTCACGGTTGGAATTCGATCACTGGCTGGCTCGGCGGCGTCTCGAAGTCAGTTTGGCTCCCTTCCATCCGCGAGGAGGACGCCCAGTTTTTAAATCGTGGCTTCGCGATGTCTGGCCAAGTCTTCGGGAACTGCCCGAGGCTCGTGAGTTGGATCTCTATTGCGAAAGGGATGTGACGATGGTGGTCGTCGAGATCCGTGAAAATATCGAGATCGCTGGACTGGGGTGTTTCCTGCAAGTCTTTGACATTCTTACCCTCAACCGACCGAAACGCTCCGATATTTTTGCCGCCCGCTTAGAGCAACTTTCGGCGGAGGCGGCGGATCGGCGGCCTGGATTGCAAGCGGAAATTCAGACGCAGATTGCGCGAATCGGACAAGCGGTTGCTGAGCATCGGGATCGATTAAGCGATGGAGACATTCTTGATGAACTTCGGAAGTTTGAAGGGCGCTTGGGAATCCGGGCGTTTATCGATCGGGCGGCTCGAATCGTTCGCGAACTTTCTCGTCGTGCGGCCAATCATCGGATGGCTGAAGGGATTGCTCTGCATCGATTTCACGAAACCTTTCCAGGAGCTCGGGCGCGGCAGCGGCGACTTTTGCTGATTGCGGGTCCAACAAATTCGGGGAAAACCTACGCGGCTTTCCAGCATCTTTCCGCCGCCAATTCAGGGGTTTATCTTGCTCCGTTGCGTCTGATGGCGGCGGAGTTTTGGGATCGAATGCGTTCTGCAGGAGTGCCTTGTTCCCTGATTACTGGCGAAGAAAGATTTCCAGATCCCAACGCTCGTCATGTCTCTTCCACGATCGAAATGCTCGCTACCGACACCGAATATGAGGTGGCGATCATTGATGAAGTGCAAATGATCGCGGACAAGGATCGCGGTTGGGCTTGGACTCAGGCGATCGTGGGGGTCAATGCGAAGTTGGTGATTTTTGTCGGATCACCCGATGCTGAGGCCGTTCTTCAGGAAATTGCTGATCGCCTCGGTGAGCCGTTGGAAGTGCAAAGGACGGAGAGATTAACCTCCCTTGAAGTGGCGGAACGACCGCTTGATCCCGATCAGCCGATTGGCGACGCCACGGCTTTCATCTCGTTTTCTCGGCGGGATGTTCTCGCTTGGAAGCAGACGCTGGGGACGACGCAATGTGCGGCGATTTATGGGGCTCTGTCGCCTGAGGTTCGCCGAGAAGAAGCTCGTCGTTTTGCTACTGGGGAAGCTCGGGTAGTTTCAGCGACAGACGCCATTGGGATGGGGCTGAATTTGCCAGTGAAAACGATTGTTTTTACCACTTTGACCAAGTGGGACGGTGAAAAGGAAATTACCCTTAGCGACTCTTCGATTCGCCAGATTGCGGGTCGTGCGGGTCGATTTGGGATGCATGAGGTCGGAGTCGTCACGGCTTTAAACCGGCGTGACCTGGATCACATTCGTACGGCGATGGCGGCGGAGGCCGTTCCGTTGCCGACAACGGCGCCGATTGCTCCCCACATGAAAATGCTTGATTTTCTTGCGCAAGAAACGGGGAAAAACGACCTGCCTTCGTTGCTTGATTGTTTCGCGGCTTTGCCGGGTGACGCCGATCTTTTTTGCAAGGCGGATGTTTCGTCGATGCGTGATCTTGCCAGTCAGATTCACGATTTCAGCCTGCCGTTGGCGACCCAGTTTACTCTTTGTGCATGTCCCGTGGATACGCGGAGTGGGGATCATATGCGGACGTGGCGGCATTGGGTGGCCGCGGTTGCGTCGGATGTGCCTTCACCGATGCCTCGCGGGCCGCAGTTTGAGGCGGAGGGAGGGACGACTTCAGCGATTCAGCTTCAAGGGGCTGAGGGGCGCGTTCGGCTTCTGGCAGCCTATCGGTGGATGCATCATCGGATGCCTGATCTTTTTCCAGATATCGAAGCCGCGCTGGCGGTCTGTGCGGATACCAATCAATACATTTCTAACTCTTTGAAAAGAAAGGCTGTCCGCCGTTGTCGGCGCTGTGGAAAGGGGTTGCCTGATCTCCATCAGCATCCGATCTGCGATCCTTGTTTTCGGATGCGATTCGAACGCAATGACTAACGATCCATTCGTCGCTTCGACCGCTGGTCGGGTTTCCTCGTCTTCGTATCCCGATTATCCGGTGATTCTTTTTTACCAGTATCATTCGATAGCGGATCCTGAGCAGTTTGCTTCTTGGCAGCGCGACCTTTGCACCAGCCTTGGGCTGAAGGGGAGAATCTTGATTGCAAGCGAAGGAATCAATGGGACGCTGGCTGGCCTTCGGGTGGCGGTGGAATCCTATGTGGAAGCCTTGCGGGCGGATCCGCGTTTTTCCGATATCGAGATTAAAGTGAGTGCTGGAAGCTCGGATACTTTTCCAAAATTGGTGATCAAGGTGCGCCCAGAAATTGTTACTTTAGGAGCGGGTCCACTGCTCCCGGATTTAGACAATCATCTTAGTCCAGCGGAATGGAAGCGCACGCTGACGGATGACCCCGAAGTCGTCCTGCTTGATGTTCGAAACCGCTACGAGTCGGTCGCTGGAAAATTTGAGAACGCCGTGACTTGCGATATTGGTCATTTTCGCGAATTGCCTGCTTACTTGGAGAAGTTAGAGGATCTAAAAGATCGGAAGATTTTGATGTATTGTACTGGAGGAATTCGTTGTGAAAAAGCATCGGCACTCTTTCGGAGCAAGGGATTTACCGAGGTGTTTCAGTTGCATGGTGGGATCGCGGCGTATCAGGAGGAATTCGGCAATCAGCATTGGCTCGGTGAGTGTTTTGTTTTTGATCAGCGAATGACGGTCCGCGTTGACCAAGAACTTGTTTCCATAGGGCGCTGTGCTCATTCTGGCCGGGAGACGAACCGCTTCGTGAATTGTCTGCATGATCCGTGTCACGTGCTCTTTCTGCTTTCTGAAGAAACCGAGCAAGCGGACCCCCAATTTCGTCTCTGTCCGGCTTGCTTGGCTAGCGGATTATCGGTGTCGAGCGCCGACTACAAGGGGAGCCCATCGCGCGTCGGTTGATTCCGCGTCCGCCTCGGGTCTCCAATTGCGTTGGCGATCTGCCGCAACTGGCTCCCTCGTTGGTGCTCTGCACATCAATGCGAGGCGCTGGGTGAGAAAGTTTGGCATCCTGCTGCCCGGAAAATTTTGGGGGAAATTGCTTGCCCTCTTCCGTCAATCAAGTGATGAATAGAACTGCTTGTTGATGATCGATAGTCGCAGGCTCACCGGTGAGGTGGCTGAGTGGTCGAAAGCACCGCTTTGCTAAAGCGGCATACTCGAAAGGGTATCGAGGGTTCAAATCCCTCCCTCACCGCGGTTTTTATTTAAGGATGGATTCGAGATGGCCCGCGGAAGCGGATGTCGAACCAGACTGGAAGTTTTCTTGGTTTCTGGGGACTTGGCAGAGGGTAAGGGGAAGATTTTTAAAGCTCAAGGCGCCTGGTGTTGATAGGAGTGGCGATGCGCGTGGTCATGTTGACAACCTGCTTGAGGAATTGTCGTTGTCTAGAACCCGCCGGAACTGAAATGCATTTGTTACAGTCCACGGAATTTTTGGTTTTTTCTGGTGTCTTGATCACCAGTGTTTGGTGGGTGTTTGGGTTGTATTGCAAAGTGCTCAATCGGGTGCCAAGGCATCGTCAGATCCTCGAGAGGGTGATGGGAATTCGCTGGGGTTGGTTGATCGTCTTGGTGGGGATTGGGGAGATGCTCATTGGCGTCTGGGTGCAGACGGGTTGGGAGCGGCCGGCGTGTGCGGTTGTGCAGACGGTGATCATTCTGACGATGAACCTTTTGGAAATTTGCTTTGCTGGGGATTTGCTCATTTCTGCGCCGCGGATGGTTGCGCTCAATGGGCTTCTCTTGGCAGTGGTTTGGAATTGGGCGATCGCTCAGCGGTGAACTAGTTTGGGGGGCATGGGTGGGTCAATGATTGGCGAAGGCCATCCAGCCTGCTTGGATGGCAGCGCTGATTCCAAATAGGGAGAAGAGGGCGAACCAGATGAATGTAAACAAGAGATGGATGATCGTCTCGAAGCGGCGGTGTCGCCAAAGTGCGGTGGGGTAAACCCACCATTGGCAATACAGTCGGATGCCCCAGAAAATCGAATAGGAGAAGGCCATCCATCCTCCGGGGCGACTGCGTTCCAAAAACACCTGAGGTTCGAATAAGCAAGGCAAGGCCATGATGATCAAAATCACGCAGATAAAGAAGGCGTGCACATGAAAGATGGCAGCGTTCGCAGGAGACATTCGGGCGGCGTCCTCGCGCCACTGCAAATGACGACCGATGGGGATGTGGAGGAAGGCGAGGAGAATCAACCCAGCACCGGCGATTCGAAAAAGCATGGGTAGGGATTCTTTCATGAGCTTCCGAGTACAAATACCCGCACCCATGGGGTCACGGGAAAGTTTTCGAGTAATCGAAGGCCTCCCGCTTCCCAATTCCTTTTCCAACTAGATGCGGAATGGAAGTGGAAGAATCCTGGGCCAAAGGCGAGGAAGTTGGGGAGGTCTCGAAGATGTTCAACCAGAACGACTCGGCCATTTTTCTTCAGGCACCGATGGGCCTCTGAGAACCACGCGTCACGGTCTGCTGACTTCCGCAGTTCATGAATGGCGAGAAGGCCGAGGATGAGATCGGCGGACTGATTGGCGGTGGGCCAACGATTAAATGGTGCGCTTAATGTACCGACGGTTGGTGGGAAGAGCACGCGGGCGCGTTGAATTGATGGCTCAGTCATTAGCGATTCGTCGAAGTGATTTAAGACAAACCAGTGAGAGTCGGGCCATAATGATCGTACGGATTCTGATGTTTCATCAAATCCTCCGTGACAAAAAATCGCATGAGATGGCGGACTTTCTGGCCACAGACGGATGAGCCAATTCCATCGATAAAGATCCGAAGAGTCGTAGATCAAATGAGAGACCCCGAGCGAGATAAACAAGAAGTAAGCGGATCCTAAAAATGCCATGGAGCAGCCGACCCGGAGGAGGGGATCGGCTAGCCAAATGGCCCCGGAGAGTGAGGTGGCGAAGACGCTGAGCGCCATCAGGTAGAAGGGCCAGTTGAGGCGGGCAATCGTCCACATTCCTTGCCAAGGGGTTCGAGTCCTCACGGTCGGGTCCTCGGCTGGATGATTCTTCCTTTTTCCCACCGATAATCCACGCCACTGACCGTAAATGCATTGGCGAGAATTGGTTGAGTGCCATGGAACGGCGCTTCGTCAAACAGGGCGACGTTCCAGCGGGTCACGATCGTGGGTTTGGGGATCCAGCTTTGTCTTGAGCCTTCGATGACCACAAAACTGCCATCGCCTTGCGAGCTAAAGGTGAAAGGCATGGGGCCGGCAAATCGCCGAGCCGTATGCCAGTCCTTGAAGGGGGAGTGTTCTGGCAAAGTCGCTTCTTCGGTGGGCGGTTTAAACGAAAGATCGAGGGTGGGAGTTCCATGGGGAAGTGAGGTGCGGACGCGGGTTTCTGTTTCGGACTCCTCGATTTGTTGTTTAACAAATCGATATTTGTAGTGGGTCATGAGGTTGCCCGACCAAACCATCCGGCGTTGGTCTGTTTCACTACGCAAAATTTTCAACCCGCGGAGGCGGCGCCCCGTTTGATCATCGAGTCGAGTAAAGATCCGGTAGCCAGCGAGGAAAAAATTTTGTCCGAGAATCGCGGGAAGTCCTGCGGGGCGAAGGTCTTTTGCCCAGACCAAGGCGACGGTGACAAAGCCCATTCCCTCAAAGGTATCGAGTGCTAATCCCTCATCGAGGAGCGGTTGGAGAATACTCTCTGGAAAGGCAAATGAAACGGCCACGACCTTGTCGAAGAAAGCAACTACGGGAAACGGATGACGCTTAAGAAAACGCACTCGGGGAATTTAGTAAACTCCAAGGGATGGGCAAAGGAATTTCAACGAGGAGAAGGTTTTTGGATAATTCGGGGACGCGTCAGAGTTCTTTGACTTCGATCCAAGTGGTCAGGGTCTTCACTGGGGAGAGGAAGTGAGCGGTGATGTGGTGGCGACCGGGTTGGAGTTGCGCTCGCTGATCATCGATAGGGAGGGAATCGCATGACCAAGTGACGGGGGTGCTGGAGGCGGCGCGGAGGGTGATCCATTGGGTGTGGGGAGGGAGATCGGGATCGAGGAAATAGAGGGTGCTGGGTGTGGGTTGGAGGATGCGGGGGATGTGGATTTCATGGTCATTGGTGACGAGTGAGCCTAGGCTATTTTGGGTACTGGCGAGCCACGGAAAGTATTCTGGTGGAAGGCGAACCGCGCCAGAAGGGGCGTAGTCGGCTGGGCTTTCTGGGGTTGGTGGGCGAAGGAACTTTTCGATGACCGCGCTGGGGTGATTGGGGGAAACCGCGTGGCCCGTGAGCGGGTGAATGGAATGCTTGAGGATGTCTGAGGGTGGAGTGAACCAGGTGGTGCCGGAGGTGTGGTGGAGGTGGTTAAAGATTTCGTGGATTACGGGGGCGGCTCCCGTGACGCCGGTGATTCCGTGCATCGGTTGGCCATCGGGATTGCCGATCCAGACGGCGACGGTGAATTCTGGTGTATATCCGACCGCCCAATTATCGCGATAATCTGAACTGGTGCCGGTTTTGCAGGCTACGGGAAAATCGAAAGCGAGGTGGGATTGGAGGCCAAAGGAGGAGGCGCGGGCGGCGGGATCGGTGAGGATATCGGCGAGGAGAAAAGCGGCCCGCGAGTCAAAGACGCGGTGGTGGAGTTTTGGGGTGAGGGGTTCGTGAAGGAGGAGACGGAAGGGGTGGAAGACGCCGAGACGCGCGAGAGTGGAGTAGGCGTTGGCGAGTTCGAGCAAGCGGACTTCGCCGTTTCCGAGGGTGAGGCCGAGTCCGTAATAGTCGGAAGGGTGATCGAGGGTCGTGATTCCGCATTGGCGAAGCGTGCGGTGGAGGACTTCTGGCCCGCCCGCGAGTTCTAGGGCGCGGATGGCGGCGACATTGAGGGAATTGCCAAGGGCAGTGCGGAGGCTGACGGGACCGTAAAATCGGTGGTTGTAATTATTCGGGCTGTAGAGGCCGTCTGGGGTGGGGAATGTGGAGGGGATATCAGGGATAATCGTGGATGGTTCTGCGCCGTTTTCGAGAGCGAGGAGATAGGTGAAAGGTTTCAGTGCTGAGCCTGGCGAGCGAACCATCCAGGCACCGTTGATTTGGCCTGCGCCTGCCTCGAAATAGTTGCCGGCTCCAGCGAGGGCGAGGACGTCTCCCGTGAAGTTATCGAGGACCACGGCAGCGCCACCACGGGCATTTTTGTCGGCGATTTTCGCGAGGTTTTCCGTGAGGAATTGTTCGACGACGCGGTTGAGAGCGAGGTCAAGGGTGGTGCGGATTTCGCCACCTGTGGGAGTGAGGCTTCCTCGTTTTTGGAGGAGGAGATCAATGAAGTGAGGTGCGGCAAAGGCTCGTCCTGCGGGTTGGAGTTGGAGTGGTTCTTGGGTGGCGCGAGCGAGGGTATTGG
>Ga0114970_10001854_pt1 | contig 15798 bp, 25 predicted proteins | sample M_140205_XF_Meta_FD_87030 | JGI IMG/M metagenome (GOLD analysis project Ga0114970, IMG submission 87030) | Freshwater microbial communities from Lake Montjoie, Canada to study carbon cycling - M_140205_XF_MetaG | ecosystem: Environmental > Aquatic > Freshwater > Lake | place: Lake Montjoie... | reverse complement strand
ATTTAAGATCTTAAAGAACGGTGCCAAAGAATCAGACTTATTGGATCCGATGGCCAATGACGTAGCTGATCAACCCAACGTCAAAGCGTCCACCAAAGATCTAGATCAAGTCAGCAGTCAGCGTAGTGGGATCAAAGCCGGTGGAGATGAGAAGTTAGGTACTGAAAAAGCCTTGGGACGCAAACGTCAACGTTAATAGGTTAGATGTGTAGTAGTCTTAAACGGGCGACCTATTGCGGCGTATTCCAATTGTTTAAAAATCTTCTGTTGCATTTGTCGCACTTTGGCATGATCTAAATCCCAATCAAATGCAGATAAAAATTCATACCAGCTTGAATGCTTATGGCGCTTGGCTCGCATACTATTTAAATATTTTTTTATTTCTTGTGTATTGTTGCCAAAACGATCTATCATGTCGCAGGCTATATTAAAACTAAATGCACCCATTTCATCTCTGTTGCCGTAGTATTGTTGCGTTATGCGTTGTTTGTGATAGTATGCTGTGCTTTCGTAGCCAGGAATATCTTTGAAGTTGCGACTACGATACTGTCTCATGTGTATAACTTCATGCAAGATAGTATCAGCAAATAGTGTGCAAAGTCTGGTCCAACGATAGTCGGTTATTCGAATTGCCTTAGTATCAGGATGATAACTCAATACTATTTCTATAAATCGACTGCGCTGATGCCGGTCTAGATCACTATAGTAGGCGCCACCCATATAGACAGTATTGGGCTTTTGTTTCTTGTTGTTTTTAATACGAACTACCCGCACCGGCAAGTTAGATTTGATGTATGAGCTTATGTGTTTTTGTAGGACATTCACTGGCATTTTTTTGCCAACAATATCACGTCCGGCTGTATACAGCATGGTATAAAGATTATCGCGATCTAGTTGACTCCAGTTAAAACTCTCACGCATTTTACTCTCCGGTTAGACCAAGTATTTAGTGAAAAAATAAGCAATAAAAAAGCCCAGTTACCTGGGCTTGATAATCCTATATAGGATGTGTTACTATTACTTGCCTGCTTTAGCAAAATACTTAGAGTAGTCAATACTCTTAGTAGCTTCAACTACTTGCTTAGAAAGCTCTAAACCTGTGTCGTATGCAGTTTTAGTAAAGTCTACATAAGCATCTACTAGAGTCTCTAGGTTTGCGCGAATTGCTTTGTCTTCAACATACATCAAAGGTGTCTTAGTTGCTGTTGCTACTTGGTCTACTACGGATTTGAAATTAAACATGGTAAATCTCCTTAAATTAAGCGAGGGTTTGTGTTAGCCCGACTATCGGCACTAACTTCTTTTCTCTACTGTATTTAGCAATTATACATGGCACTGCCGCAATTTCCTAGTGGTTTTCACTAGTGAGTGGTCACTAATTTTACGTCCGTAATTTTGCCAAACCCAGGAATCTAAGAATAGTTATATACATCCAACCTATATCAAACTCAAACCAATTCTTGCTGAGCCGGGCACTCGCTGGGTCCAAGTGGTGGTTGTTATGAAGCTCTTCGCCACCAATAACAATGCCCCAAGGCATAATATTACGACTATGATCTTTAGTATGTCCATTTCTATATCCTATCCAATGTCCAATGCCATTTACAACTCCGGCCGCCCAGAATGGTATCCAAATCATTTGTATACCCCATACCAGTAAACCCCACCATCCAAACACTAAGGTGTTGAGCACAAGGAGAAGGCCAATGCCAAGTCTACTGTGAGGCTGGTATACGTAAAGCTCCATCCAATCAGCAGGAGTGCCACGACCGTATGTGTCAACCATAACACGATCTTTGCTTGCTTCATGATATAAACCGGCTCCTTTGAAGAACACACGCCCAATACCATATACGTGCGGACTGTGCGGATCGCCCTCCGCATCACTAAACCTGTGATGCTTACGGTGTATAGCCACCCATTGTTTAGTTACCATACCCGTAGTTAACCACAGCCAAAAGCGCATAAAATGTGCCACTACCGGATTGAATTCTACTGCTCTATGTGCTTGGCTACGGTGCAAATACAGGGTAACACAGGCTATAGTGATGTGCGTCATCACCAGGGTTGCAATAATTGTCGACATTAATTACTTAGCAAGAAACTACTGTGCAATAACCAAATATATAATCATTGCTACGATAGCACAAGCCGCAATCTTTTCGCCGTATTTTTCTGCAAAGTCGTCAGGCATAATCATTTGTATATTGCTTTGGCTTCTTCAATGCGCCCTTGACGGGTTAAAAATGTTGCATATCGTGCTTCGCCAAATGCTTCTAAAAATTTCCAAATAGCTTTGATCATAATCCGCGGCTCCAATGTTGTGCTTCGGTTTCATACTGACGTTGCCAATAGTCCACATCTGCGGCATTGGTTGGGTGTTTACTGTTGATATACTGTTCCAAACGACTTTGATATCCTTGTTTAGGGAACATTTCTGCTAAACGTTCTAATATTTTTTCTAATAACATTGTGTGTTTTCTCCATAGTTTTGTAGAGACTCATGGTTTCTACTGAGATATTTATGCTGTGGTGCCGCATATAATATTAAACTTTTATGACTTTAAAGTCAGTTAACTAATTATAAACTAAATATTTTACAAGGAGATCTATTATGTTAGAATTTTTTAAGAATCTGTTTGGTGCAAAACCAACTGAAACGAGCCCAGCACCTTACAAAGTCGAAACACCTGCACCGGTAGCTGAAACCGCACCTGCAGTTAAAAAGGTAGTTAAAAAACCTGCGGTTAAAAAAGCCACCGCTCGCAAGCCAAGAACTCCCAAGGCTTAATGTAACCAGTATCGGACTAATCCGATACTATCAATTGTGACTAAGAACACAGAGTTGGCCATTAGGCCAAAACTGCGTCTGGTCCAACAAGCCCAGGCACTTGCACAACACCCAGCAATAAAAATCGTATAAAGCGGTACCACTGGAATATTGGGCACAGTGGCCGCAAATATCACAGCACTTACTACACTACAAGCCCAGGCAAATACTTCTGCACAAAAACGCACACGGTTGGACTTCCAGTCGTGTTTAATATAATTCCACAGATTGCCTGCACCTACAAAAATAAAATCCATATTATTCCTAATTTGATAAAAATTTTAGTATTCCACTGGCCAAATTTTGATGAGTTAACGGCCCAAAATGTAGATTGTCATTGCCAATGTCAACATTATACCTAGGAAGATAACAATATTCTGGATGTTTAGTATATTCTATTAAACATCGGTAGTAAAGGTCGCTGGCATTATCAAGAGATGTAACTACCAATTTTACTTTTAAGTTCCTAAGAAATGCCAGCCCACTGGTTAAATAATTTACATGATAATAAAATATTTGTGGGTCTGAAAAAAATGCAAGGTCTGTAACCGCAGCATCTTTAAGTAGTATTTCTCTAGATTGTTCATCAAAGTCTATCACCTTTGTAAATCTCTCAGGTGTGGTTAATTGCCAAATTACCAAATCGTTAGGTTGTATATTGGCCTGCATCATGTGCCTAAAACTCCATCCAAGCGAACTACCAGGCTGAGTAATTGATTTTAATGGCAAATTTAATTCTTTACTCAATATACTGCTATAACACTGATTAAAATCATCTAGTCCATCGCCGTGACTATGACTGCATCCAAACACCCATAATACCGGAACATCAGGACGTTGAAAGATTGTTTGGTCACTGATAAAATCAATCACATTATTTTTTGTAAAATTTATTACGTTGTGACGGTGTTGTAAAAAATTTAATAAAATTACTGTTTCTTTATAAATGTTTGAATTTTTATTAAATTTGTGGTCAACAAAAGATATCAAATCGAATTGATCAGCAATAGAACATATTTCTTGATTTGATAAATCCCCCAAAGATGTATGATACTTGTTGTGTATCAAATCAACATCGAGCTGGTCTAACAATATTGAAGTTGGGTCAATATGATTAAAATCCAAAGTCGGTTCAAATATATACAAAGTTTTTGACATTTATTCGCACTTCCAAGTTAATTTAAACAAGACAGCATCTCTAGGATTTTCAAATCTAAATGCAAATCCTTCAGTCTGATGCCATCCATGCACATGATATCTGCTGGGACTACCGTGTTGATCGCACCAACTGTATATTTCATTTATATGTGGACTATTATCTTCCAATAACCAATCCCAACTGACTACACACTCGTGCCAATCAGGCGGTGGCCAAAGTTTTAACTGTATCATCCGCTAGTCCCAGTTCTACTGCCCTGTTGTAAACCTGAGCACTGGCCAAGTTCTTGCCTTTGCTTTCGCACTGTATATCAAACTGATCCCAAAAGCTCAAGGCCCAGTCTGTCACTGGTTGATTCCAATAAAAGTCCGAGTGTGCTCGCATTTTTTGTTTTTTGTAGCCTGATTCTAATAGTAGTGCATGATCAGGCACAGTATCCGCCGGATGATCTACCAGCACATCTTCTCTACTTACTGAATAGTGCAGGGCTGGTCTTACTCCGCGCCACGAATCAATTATGCGAGCAAGTCTACTATCGGTGGCTTGAATGTATTCTCCTGTACGGATCCAGTGATGGTGTATATCAAGCACAAGGGCACAATCGTTTGCGAGTTCGAGACTTGAATCGATGCCCCAGGCGTTTTCGTCGTTTTCGATTGTGATGCAGTTTCTTGCTTCAGGCGAGAGTCGTTTAAGTGCGTCTTTGATACCGGCTGGACCTCTTTTACCTGAGATGTGAACATTGATTTTAAAGTCTTGAAACGACCGACCATATCCCATCCATCTGACCATATCTGCATGATATTCAAACTCCTGTATACTTCTATTTACGATGCCTTCGTTCTCACTGGCCAATACACAAAACTGTCCAGGGTGAAAGCTGAGTCTAACGTCAAGTCTGCGGGCAGTTTCACCAATGGGTGCAAATATCTTTGCACAGTGGTCTTGTATTTCCTTGCGTTGCCACCAAGTGATCCAATCTTTTTCAGTGTAGCCTTGTAGCATTTCACTGCCCAAGCGTACCATTCTGCGTTCAGCAGGCAGTGTGGCCACACGTTCAATCAACCGTACAGCGGCTGCAGTATTGTGATTCATAATGTCCCACTGGCGCTGTTCGGCTTCAAGTGGATGCTCACGCAACCAACGCATGGTAGTTGAACGCCCGTTAAGGTCCCGATCCACTGCATTGACTTTCATGCCGCCACATTCGGACGGATCATTGAGCCATTTGCAACAGAAACCAATACGCTTGAGTGTAGTCATACTAGTATTATATGACAAAACGCAATCAATGTCAATCAGTTGCTAGGGCCAAAACGGTATCCATTGTGTCAGTGACCAAATTTTCCAAAATCTGCAATGACGGAGCCAATGGATCCAAATGGTCCACCGCTACCCACTGTATTTGACCATAATCCTTTACTGCTTGATGGAATAGATTACGATGGTGCTGTGCTTGATTTGATTCCAAGAGGTCAGAATTTGGTTTTAGTTTGGCAAGATCCCAACCCAATAACAGCACAATATCACTGGTAGTTGCGGCCAAATGCAGGGCTACAATTTCTTCTTGTCTAATTACATCGTGAACAAAATCACCGGCATACAATCGAACTCCTGATGGACGACCCAACAATGCATTCACTGAATCAGGAATATAAAAATTGCAACGTTCATAAAACTTGCGTTTGACCAACTCTTCTGCTTTGCTTTGATTATGGCATACTACATTGTCTGTTTGATAGGCACGCCAGGTTCGCCACGATCCCCAAATTGGTCCTAACCGTTTAAGTGCATCAATATTTTGAGTAGGATCCAACTCCGCACTGTCAGCTATTACCCAACTGATATTCATTCGGCGCTTTTAAGAGTTTTCCAACGGTGGCTGCCAATACAGACCCAAGCAAACACAGGAGTATCGTTGGGATCCGAATTGAATACTATATCACCTTTGGTGCCCGACCATCCAGGAACCTGTGCGGCGTGACTGACACGATGCAGGCCAACTTGTAGTTGTCGTATACGTGTTAGGCCATCTGCGGAGATCTCAATTTGCGGTTGTCGATTGACACCAATAGTAATGCCTTGTGCTCGATTGGTTCCAATGTAGGCTTCATTGGCTTTGTTTTTTCCAATTACTATGCTGACTTCTTCATCCCAAACACTCAGAGCCATTTCCGGACTTATGGTGTTTACGCCTATGCGTTTGTTCAATACTGATAGTGTCTGATTATTAAATGTAGACTCTCCGTCAACCGTCAAAGTCGTTAATGCACCCACAGATCGTATGTTGGTATCAGTAATGCTTTTTGCCAAGGTATTACCACTGACCAACATTTCTCCGTTGATTTTTACAGAATCAAAATCAATACCGTTGGATTGTATTTGTTCTGCTACCTGAGCTGTTAATACTGTTTTCCATTCATCCGACAGTCGATCAATTGTTTTTTCACTGATGCCTGCAGCCAATAACTCCCAACTGGGGTTGTCAATGTTTACTGATCCTTTGACCACAAGGTCTTGTATTACCGCTGCATTAGACACTGTTAAGTCACGTGTGGTCAATTGATTTCCAACTACAACAACATCATCTAGAATGGTCAACTGACAAGATCCGGCTAGATCACTGATTCCTGTGCTGGCAAAATTGTTTAAAATATCTTGTTTGAACACTGTCATGTGTTCATCAACACGTTCTTTGATAATTGGGTTAAGATCAACCTGGCCAAATTGTCGAATTACACGACCCACTACTGCTTGATTAATTTGCTGTTCAATTTTGGCTAGCCACACAGGGTCTTTGCCCAATACTTCAATAGAACTGTCGACCAATTGTTCTACAGCCGTGTCAATGGTTCGTCTAATGGTTGCAGTATCTACATATTGATCAATACCAGGAACCGCACCGCGTTTAAATAATTCGTCAACGCTTGATTTAACTGTGTCGGTTATTTCAGGCAAGTATTCAGCGTTACCAAATTTTGCCATGACACGGGCCTGCACATACTCGATTATTTGCCGTTCAAACGAAGCTAACCAGTCGTCTGATCCTAGAATAACTGAAATTTGTTCAGTTACCTGTTCTTTAATCTGTTGTTTTACTAGTTGCTCAATGGCCGCTGTATCAAGCATGGCGTCTCCGTGTATCTAAAGTAACGCAATGGAATCCACCACCCAACGTTCTGCTGTGACTCAAGGTCAAAGGAATACTATCAATACCGTGTTGCTTTAGTATAGTAATTAGCTGGGTTTGAGCCGCATCTATAATAACTGTTTCTGGATTTAGTACCAACATATTCATAGCGATCCATTTACTAGCATACGGATATTGATAAAAGTCTTGTGCCACAATTTGATCTTCTGTGACATAAATTTTTTCCCAGTCTTTAAATGCTTTAGGGCAGTTACTTTCATTTACACGGCTAGCATTCAACATAACCAATCCTTCGCGTAGCGGTGTAATTGTGCTGTCGATATGCATTCCGGCATAAAAGTTTACCAACTCGATGGTGATATTAGGAAACTGTTTGCACAACCATTCATATGCAGCTCGGTTACCTGATGCTGACTCTAAGAATACCCAAGTATCACCTAGTCTACAAATGTTGGCCGCATCTAGCGTCATGCCCGAATCTCTTGGCATGGTTAATACCTGTCGGGCATCACCTAACAAGCGTGGATAGTTGGCTATTTCTTGATTACGACAAGGATATAGCATGTTACAATCAACCACTGTGTCGCCAGACACTAACAAGCGATCTCTTGGACAATAGTTATACATACCGTTGACTGCAACAAAATCCATGGGTCGGGGTCTATATACTGTAACCCCGTTGCGAGCCAGAGTCTCTGACAACGTATCAAGTTCCTTATTGGCTTGGTCAATGATTGACTGTGGAACCGGTCCACTGGGTGCAGGGGTTTCGGTCCATAAACTCGTGCGAGCTTCTTCAGCAAACACCGGATCAGTCATGGGCCAGTTGGCTCCAGTGGCTGTGCCTACTACGATGGCCTCTAATGGATCCCATTCATTGCGACTATCAATCATCAACATGTCCTGTAATTTGTAGTGTGTATCGTGGCGTTAATCCTAAGTTGGCTGCCATGTGTGGTGTATCATACTTCCATTCAACTACACTTCCAGCTTTCCAATTTACATAGGCCTGATCTTGGTATTCAGCATAGTGACCAGGTTGCCAGTCTTCTAAAAATATTATGGCACGACGTATAGTATGTTCGCGGCCTTGTAGTCCAAACAGGTCGATGTATTTTAAATACAAATCACTGTGTGTTGGCAATACTGTACCGGTATTCATTCTATAATAACTGGTTCCTACATCTTGCCATCCTTGCCCTTCGAACATCTCTACAAATCGTCGATTCCAACTGGGTTGTGGGCTACGCATATCACACATGTCTCCGGTAAACTTGGGCATGTATCCTTGTTGACGCCATTTTGCAACAAGGTCGTGATCATTGAATGCTTCTTGGACATAAGTTAATGCAGTATATTCGTCATCCCAAAAAGGATATAATTGATACTTGTGTAGAGTTTGTGTCATAATTTTAATTGTAGTGCGTTGTTTTCTGCGTAAATATGTGTCCCATGAGCATTCCATTAGACCGTCTATATCATTATATTCAAAGTATTGCCGAACAAATCTATAGTGATCGTGTAATAATTTATCGCTTTTATCCGCATGGCTCAAAAAATATCAATGACTTAAATAATTTAACTGATCTCAATTATAACAACGATTCAAAAGAATGGGTTGACAAGGCAATATTTCCTTTATTATGGTGCAATGATCAAGAACCATTGGATTACGAATTTTATAGCAAGCATCTTCGAGTTTGGTCAGAAAACCCCCTGTCATTAATTTTAAAATCTAACGATCTTTATGTGCCATATAAAAATTTAAATTATCGACGACTCAGTGTATTTGAAAAACATATACTTTTGCATAGTGAACAACGATCAACAAATTTAGAAAAATATCGCAGTGATAATGAGTTGATACCAGTCTATTACTGGAGTCATGGTATAATTGCACGGGATTGGTTTAGATATGCCGAGTACGAAACATTTCAAAAAAAAGTAAAGAAAACATTTTTAATCTACAACAGAGCATGGAGTAATACCAGAGAATATCGTTTACGATTTGCAGAACTATTGATACATTTAAATTTACAAAAACACTGTCGAACCAGCATCAATCCGATTGAGCCTGAACTGGGAATACACTACGACTCACATCAGTTTAAAAATTCTGCCTGGAGACCTAGAACTGTATTGGAAAATCATTTTCCAATCAGTCAGGCACACAGTCATTACAGTGCAGATTTTGATATCAACGACTATAACGCTACTGATATTGAAGTGGTTCTAGAAACTCTATTTGATGATAACCGATTGCACTTGACTGAAAAAAGTTTACGACCCATTGCTTGTGCTCAACCATTTATACTGGCTGGCACACACGGTAGTTTAGAATATTTAAGAAGTTATGGATTTCAAACATTTAGCAATGTGTGGGACGAAAGCTATGATCTAATAGAAGATCCTGCTGAACGTTTGATACAGATTGCTGAGCTTATGAAATATATTTCAACTTGGTTGCCACATCAGCGTGAACAAAATATGGCCGAAGCACAGGCCATTGCTGACTATAATCGACAACATTTCTTTAGTCAAGATTTTTTCAATCAATTAACCGACGAATTAAAAACAAATTTAATGTCGGCATTTGATCAACTCGATCATCCAGAGAATTATAGAATTGACTACTGGAATCAGTTGGCATCTACTCCTGAAATAATTAATTTTGTTTCGGCCAACCAAGAAACACATTTTCCAACCAAGTCAGATTTGGATTTTATTTTGGATTTACTAAAAAATAAAACACAATGATATGTAGGTGCTTTTGATTTTGTAAATTGACTCTAAATAGTTACTTATGAGTAGCTTTTTTGAAGATCTGAACGACCTAGTGATTAGAAATCCAGCGGGCCGAGTATTGGCCATCACAATATTAATTTTGCTTTTGAGTGCGGCCATTGCCGCAGGCATAGTTGTTTTGATCTTGAAATTTATCTACCGACATATCGCTTAGGCTCGGCTTCTAATTGTCGTTGCCGTTCGCTTTTGGGTATGATGCCAGTGCCCAACTGAGGGTACTTTGCGATCCTGTCTTGTATCACCAACGCAAACATTATGCCAATTGCGGACGCAATAACAATGGCTGCAATGCCCCAGGCGGCATTGGCCCATACAGCATCCATGCGTCGACGTTTGCGAACTGCTCGAATATGATCCGCCTTCATTTGCTTGACAACAAGAATTTTTTGTTGCTTGCCCATCTTCTCCATCATTTCTTCCACTTCGGTGTGTAGCGCACCCAGTTCTGGAGGACTTTGATAAACCATTATCTCACGCAGTTCGGTACCCATCTGTTCCAACTGCTTTTTCATCAGCACACGTTGTAAGGCACGTTTGCCCAGGCTTGCATCACCCGAATAGATCTCGTGCTGACTGTGCTTTTCTTCTTCTTCAAAGATGGCCATACACTTGTAATAGTTGTCGTAGTAGGCACCAAGATGTTCACCAAGCTCGGTGTAGTTACCTATGGTCTCACCATCGCGCTTGATTAGTTCAATTACACGATTTTTTTCTTTTACGAATTGATTGCGTTGTTCTACTGTAGGAGTTTTGCCTTTACCTTCATAGGCCTTATGAAACTGCTCATCAAGATCTTTGAGCACTTCCTTAACATCGCCGGCGGCTCCTTTGATATCCTTGTAGAGTTTACAGCCGGCCTTGACTGCAGAAACCGCGCCATTGGCTAGAGCAAAGAGGGTTATGGGATCCATTACTTGACCTCTTTCCGATAACGATACTCAACACAGATCACGGTTCTATTATTGACGTCACCGATCCAGGCAGTTCTAACACACTCAGCAACGCCGTGATTGAGTCGGACTTCTCGTTCTCGAGCAGTCAATTCTCGGGCGACACTGGGTCTATTACCACCGTACATGGGTGAACTTGACACTATCGTAGAACCGCATAGTATCGACAATAATACTAAGATTACAGCACTGTAGATAGCCCTATATTTTTTCATCATACTCCATGCTCTTGTTGGTCAGAGCTTGAAGTATTTACAGGTTTTTTTCGTTATATTAAGCTGGGTTTAAAGTATAGCCCGAATTATCGATGCACTATAGCAACCCGAGTTGATGATCGAATTGTATCGGATTCTAACACAATCATTGCCAATAAAATCACTAAAATAACTATAAAAAATAAGGGTTGCATTTTCATTTGTATAATTTAAAAAAGTATGTGACCAAGGCTGCGGCGGTACAGCACCACCAAAAAACTTGAATTTGACGTTGTCGGTCATAATCTACCAGCCGGTCTTCATCTTCCTTTTCTTTTTGTAGTTTAGCTTTTAATACTATTACTTCGTCCCAAGCAGTTTTTCCATGTTTGCGTATAGTGTCTTGTTTGAGTTTTTCTATCTCGCGCTCATGTGCCTTTTGTTGTTCGTATTTTTCTACAGCACGGACTTCTAACATGGTGGCTCGCCTTTGTTCTGCCAGTTTGGCTTGAACCCGTGCCTTGTGTTGTTGCTGCACTAACGCTTCCATGTCGACCTGCTGTGAGGTTACAACTGATCCTAATTCTTTACCCGCGGACTGTGCTCCTTTTAATGTTCCAGCTGCTGCCTTTGCTCCGCTTACAGGATCCATAACCATATAGCTTCGGTCATCGACACAGACCCCAAGATACCAACCGCAATGCTGGCCCAGAACAAATTCATATTAACTGCTAATATACTGGCAGTTAGTAATACAATAGCTATTTGGAATAGACTACCAGCATAGGTATACCAAGGACTACGATTTTTAGCTTCAGCGCGACCAACTTCTAATTGTCTGGCTTTGGCCATTAATTCACGTTTACCTTCACCTGTAGCAGGGTCAGACTCGTAGCGATCAATTTTTGTCTGCAGGTCTGCGGCTTTTTTTCGGTCACCAGCACGAACAGCATCATCATAGGCCATTTCGGCTAGAGTTTGTTTAATACTTTTGGCTTGATAGAATGCCCAGGTATTGTTGGCATCTATAGTGTTGTTGAGTATACGACTAGAGTTTGATCCGCCCATTAAGGTGTTAATGGCCAGTAAAGCTGCAAGCACAGTGATTACCCATCCAGCACGATCTTTAATATGAGCTTCTCTTTCACTCCTAGAAAGAGGCTTGGTTTCTTGAGGTGTTGACATATTCACTCCTTATTATTATATGGGTATTTATCGAATTAAATACGTTATGAAATTTGCATTTGATTTAATCTCAGATTTACACATAGAAACTTGGCCTGATTTTGATTGGACCGGGCAAGCCACAGCGCCTTACTGTATAGTAGCAGGTGATGTTGCCCGTGATAGAGACCTGCTGATCAACACGCTGACACATCTTGGAAAATGCTATCCAGGTGGCGTATTTTATATTGACGGCAACGAAGAACACAAAAATTACTACGAAGATTTAAGTGAGAGTTATCGTGATTTATATCAACGGGTTAGTCAAATTAAGAACGTGGTGTATCTTCAAGACAATGTGGTCATTGTCAACGGCGTGGCCATATTAGGAACCAATGGATGGTGGACGTATGATTTTGATCCTGTAATGGATGTGGATCAAAGCGTAATGCACGTTCAAGAGCATTTTCATATTAGTAATTCAGCTGCTACTAATATAATTGGTATAGCATACCATGATGCGGCCTACTTGATCAAGAGTGTAGAGAAACTACAAAAACACAGTGAAGTAAAAGCAATAGTTTTGGCCAGCCATACTGTTCCAGCACCGTGGATAATCGCGCATGATTTAGATCTAGTGGATACTTGGAGATTTAATGGTATGGGCAACACACACATTGCCAGGGCCATCAATGGAGACACTGAAAATAAAATTAAAACATGGTGTTTTGGACACTATCATCAACCTGTGGATCAGCAACTGGGCGGGATACAATATCTAAGCAATCCCAAAGGGCGAGGAAATACCCAATGGAGTCGATCTGTTTTTTATCCCCGACGCATAGAGATTGACGTTTAGGCTGTCTCGGGCTCTAATTTAATTTGTAACGGATAGTTGTTGTTACGAGCCTGAACTGTTACTTCTATACCCTTTTGTTCGGCTATTTCATATGGCAATACCGCAACCACAGCCGAGCCGGCCTCGTGGATATCTATAGTGATCTTTTCAGCAGTTTCTGTATTGTAATTAAATGAGTCAATTAGGGTTTCAATTACAAATTCCATTGGCGTAGCATTATCATTGAGATAGATAAGTTTAAACATAGGTGGTTCTGTGAGTCCTACATTAACTTGTGTTTTTGTTATTGTTCCAATTTGTGACATCTCAGATCCTTTGAAGGTAGCAGTGTGGAGGACACCGTGTCCTCCACTGTATTTACTATATTATATTACTTTTTGTAAGTAATAGCAATAGTTTTAGGCTTCATTGCTTCAGGAATTTGACGCTCTAGGCTGACAGTAAGAATACCGTCTTTACTAGTAGCATCAGTTACTTCAACGTAATCAGCCAATGTAAATGTGCGGATAAATCGTCGGGCACTAATGCCTTGATATTCATATGCATAACCTTCAGGCAGATCAGTTTTTTCCTTTTCACCGGTAATAACTAATTGTCCATCGTTTACATTAACTGTAACTTCACCTTGTGTAAAGCCAGCAACAGCCACCTGAATTTCGTAGGTGCTCTCGCCTGTTTTTACAATATTGTAAGGTGGGTAGTTGGTTGTTGAGGAAGCCGCAGTATCAATTTGATGCATCATACGATCAAATAATCGGTCTACACCAATTGAATTGCGATAGAATGGATTGAGATCCAGAGTTGTGATTTTTGTCATTGTTTTCTCCTTTGTTAAGCAAGTGACATATACAGTAGACCCGGCCATCGGCATCTACATAATATATTTATAACACATTTACCACCGTCTGTCAATAAGTTGATAGTCGAATTCACTGTTCCAGGTAGTGGCAAACACAGTGTAGAAACGGTCTTCGTCAAAGGCCAATCTATGCGTGTATTTTATTGTTTTTTGTGTGTAAGGAATACCGTAACGATTGGCCCATTCGGCAATGTCCAGTTTAATAAGATTTAAATCGTAATGATAATTGTGGGTCTGACGCAAATCAAATTCTATAAACACATCAGTAAAGTTTTGGTGGCAGTGCTTGTTCGCGTAATTTTTTACGCAAACGTGCCTTGGCCGCACCTTTTTTGCGTTTGCGTTCGGTTGTGGGTTTTTCGTAGAATTCTCTGGCTCGAAGATCGTCAAGTAATCCTGATTCTTGTATTCGCTTTTTGAATTTTCGTAAGGCTTTTTCTACATTGCCATCCACTACACGAACTGAATTTTTGTATTCTTTCACGAATTTTCCTGTATTAATGTCATTGGAGTATTTACCTGGGTTTTATTGATAGAGACCTGTAGGATAGACTGCTTGCAGTATCTAGGCAAATCAAACATGTGAGGCAACAATACTCGCTCTAATTCACTGTGTAAGCCTCTGGCGCCTGTTCGGGTTTTCAATGTGCGTTCGGCAATGATATCTAAACTTTCTGAATCAAATTCCAATTCTACATTGTCTTGATTGAACAACCATTTATATTGTTCTACAAAATTGCCTTTTACTTCAGTCAATATATTGACCAACTGTTGTTTGGTCAAGTCGTGCAAATTTACATAACTGTTGAATCTGCCTACAAATTCAGGAATCATTCCATATTTGACCAAGTCATCCGGTGTAGCAGGCTCAGTGCTTGGAAGATTTTTTGAATTAATATTTGCACCAAATCCCATGGCAGTTCCTTGCACTCGAGTTTGTATCACACGGTCCAGGCCCACAAATGCGCCGCTGGCAACAAATAAAATATTTGTAGTGTCGATTTCAACCATTTCTGAATTACTAGTTTTTTTAGTACCATGTGCTGATATTCTACACCGGGTTCCTTCAACCAGTTTAAGTAATGCCTGTTGGACGCCTTCTCCTGATACATCTCTGCTTACTGTGGCACTTTCGCTTTTGCGGGCGATTTTGTCTATTTCGTCTAAGAATATAATACCGCGTTGGCACCGTTCTACATCACCATCTGCGGCAGTATATAAACGAGCAATCATGCTTTCTACATCATCGCCTACATACCCAGCTTCGGTTAAACAAGTGGCATCAGCAATAACAAATGGCACGTTGAGATACTGAGCAACAGTTCGCGCCATCAGTGTCTTCCCTGTGCCAGTAGGACCAATCATCAGTATGTTGGATTTAGCAATGGTTGAGTCAGACCGACTGATGCGTTTGTAGTGGTTGGCAACAGCCACACCGAGAATAATCTTGGCCTGGTCTTGCCCAACCACATGTTGATCAAGATAATCTTTTACATCTTTAGGATCAATAACTGTAAGTGAAGTTGACGTTGATTGTGCTGTAGGTTTGCTGTCTTTGAGCAGACCATCACAAAGATCCACACATTCATTGCATATAGCTACTTTGTGACTGACAATTAATTTACCAACACGATCCTTGTGCTTGTCACAAAAACTACAATGCTCTATAGCCGGGCTCATGTTATACTTTCTTTATTAATCTTTTTTCAATACTTTCCCGTTCGGCATCACTTAATAACTCTGGATCATACTCGCCGGTACTAATTTTTTCAATAAGGTGATCAATGTATGCTTCATCATAAAGATATTGATCACTTAATTTTTTAT
>Ga0114970_10001853_pt1 | contig 15799 bp, 8 predicted proteins | sample M_140205_XF_Meta_FD_87030 | JGI IMG/M metagenome (GOLD analysis project Ga0114970, IMG submission 87030) | Freshwater microbial communities from Lake Montjoie, Canada to study carbon cycling - M_140205_XF_MetaG | ecosystem: Environmental > Aquatic > Freshwater > Lake | place: Lake Montjoie... | reverse complement strand
TACACAATTTGGCTTGTTCTTGAACAATGATACCTTGTTTATCACGTTCCATTACAACTACATGATTGATGCGTTTGGTCGTAAATTAATGTCAGGTGATGTGCTAGAGTTGCCCAACCTTAAAGATTACTATCCTCTAGATCCAACCATACCGTTGCCTTTGCCCAAATACTATGTGATACAGGATGGGTCTTATGCCACTGAAGGATTCAGCCAGACCTGGTTGCCGCACATATGGCGTGTGAAGGCCACTCCAATGGTCAATGCCCAAGAGTTCCAACAGATTGTCAACAAACCTTTTATGCCGGACAATATCTGGGATCCAGGAAATTTTTATCCAGCGGGATTCACTGTGCTAGATGGCGACAGCTACTATCTTTCCAAGGGCAATGTTCCTCCGGGCACTCCTGTGACTGATACTGCCTACTGGACTCCCATCACCGATCCTGCCACAGTGGGCGATCGTATGAGTACTAGACCCCGAGACCTGGAGATCAACGATGCCTTGTTGGCACAGGCACAGGTGGATGTTCCGTTTAGTGGATACGATACCACAAAATTTTACATATTACCAACTACTCCCTACGGTGATCCAGCCAGCGTTGGCATTGTGGCCAGTGATGGATCTGTATCTTCTAGTAGCACACTCGAAGGCGAAGGTACTAGTCCTAGCAGTTTTGGTTATACCATGGGCTATCTCTCAGGTGGATACGATCCAGAGACTGGGTACTTGTTGCCACCAAATGGATTGCCAGTTGTTCCGGGTGTGAGCTTTCCACCTAATCCCACAGTTGGTGCTTATGCGTTGAGATTGGACTACTCGCCCAATCGTCTATTCCGCTACAATGGTAGTCGATGGGTGGCCATAGAATCCGCAGTAAGAACTGATCTTGATCTAGCACCGGCCGCAGAAACTTTACGCAACAGCTTCGTGAACAATACATATACAGTGAGCACCACAGACATGGGTAATATTCCAAGTCGTCAAAGTCTCAGCCAGATACTCAAACCTCTAGCTGATAACGGTGATCAAGGCGGCAACATTACCCCACCCAACCCAAGACCACCAGGATAACCATGGCAGTTACACAATTTTTTTATGACGAACAAATACGTCGTTTCTTGTTGCAGTTCGCCAGGATCTTTAGTAACTTCCAGGTCGAGTATGGTCGTAACGAAGAAGGCAAAAACGATACCCTAGTGCGTGTTCCAGTTCGTTATGGTGACAGCAGTCGACAAGCACAAACTATCATACAACAAAACAGTGCCAACGAATTGCCCAGTACTCCATTAATGACTTTTTACATCACTGATCTCAAATATAATCGTAGCATGATCCAGGAACCCAACTTTGTCAGTACTATAGCGGTACGGCAAAGAACATATGATAGCATGACTGACACATACGAAACTACTCAAGGCAATGCGTTTAGTATAGATCGTCTAATGCCAGTGCCGTTTGAACTGACCTTAAAGTTGGACATGTGGACAAGTAATACCAATCAAAAAATGCAGTTGCTAGAACAAATTTTAGTATTGTTTAATCCCAGTTTAGAATTACAAAGTACTGACAACTACATAGATTGGACAAGTTTAACTACGATTTACTTAGAAGACGTCAATTGGTCAAGTCGTAGCATTGGGGCAGGCAATACCGAATCAGCCATTGACATAGCTACCCTGACTTTTAGATTACCCATGTGGATATCTAGTCCAGCCAAGGTCAAGAAATTGGGTGTTGTTGAACGTATTGTAGCCAGCATCTATGATGCTAACGGTGATGCTAGCCTAGCTATCACCGACAACGATCTATTGCTTGGCACACGACAAGCGTTTACACCATTTAACTATCAGGTACTGTTGATCAACAATACTCTACAGGTCCTGCGTGAGCCTGAAGTAATTGATGAATCTAATGCCAGTTTAACACCGCCAGACAGTCCGGCCAGCAATCTCATGTGGCATTCCGTAGTTGGTTTATATGGTACATTACGGCCTGGGATCAGTTACATAAGTCTAGAACAACCAGATGGCACAGATGTGATTGGAACTGTGACTTATGATCCAAGCGATGATAGATTTTTATTGTGGAACGTAAACATTGACACTGTTCCAGCCAACACCTTGTCACCAGTTGAGGCAGTAATCAATCCATTGGCCAGTGGACCCGGAGCTGGCCTGCCCGAACCAATATTAGTATCAACACTTACCCGACTGGGACCTACACGATATCTCCTAACCGAAGGAACAGGTTCATGGGATGGCACAACTGCTGAATCCTGGACCGGGGATCAAGGACAACCCATGGTTGCCAATGCCAACGACATTATAGAATGGGATGGTTATCGCTGGATTGTGACGTTTGACAGTACTAGCAGTCCTGCAAACGATCAGTATGTCACAAACATAACTACAGAATTACAATATCGCTGGACTGGCGAAGCCTGGGTCAAGAGTTATCAAGGCCTATACAAGGGAGGCCTATGGACACTGGTATTGTAAATGCCGTGGGCATTTGGTTTTACAGTGTGGCTACCAACACTTACCTGTATCTCATGCGGAATGATACCAAGCACCCCGATACCTGGGGATTGCCCGGTGGTAGAGTAGAGCCAGGCGAAACCCTGATGCAGGCCATCACAAGAGAATGTACCGAAGAACTAGGCACAATGCCTGATTATTTGAAACTGGTTCCATTGGAAAAGTTTACCACAGCCGATCAAGGCTTTGCTTATCATACATTTTTTTGTAGCGTGGATAGAGAATTTGTTCCAGTCTTAAATGAAGAACATCAAGGCTGGGCATGGATTGCCAGTGGCAGTTGGCCTAAGCCGTTGCATCCAGGCTTATGGTCAACTGTGAATTTTGATGCAGTGCAAGACAAGATCCATACCATGGAAGCCCAGATTCAAATATCGCAGTAGCCTATAAAGTCTGGGTAGTTGATTGCTCTGGCATTAGGCAAGTCTAACCAGACGTCCGGCACATTACTTGGCACACCAGCAAACGTAAACTGTGTTCCAGGGTATGACCGCATCACATCACAAACTTGATTAATCCAACCCGGGTGCCCGGCCTCGGTATCTCGATGATAGCCTAGCATGAATATTTCTTGATGTCCATCAAAGGCCGCAAGATACATCAGCATGACCAAGTCAAGAAATTTTGGTCTGTGTGGGATAAGATAAAACTCTCCTGGATTGGCGATACAATTCCTGGCATCAGTGTACACAATATTATCTTTTGCGTATCCCGATTCAACCAATTGTGCCAAGTTATCACGACGTGTTTCTACAGCAAAATCCAATCGCATCTCCAAGGCCACGTCTCCTACACCATAAGTTTGTAATTTTTTTGATCCCAATAGTCCGCCACGATGATGTTGTAATCGTGTGTAGTCAAAATATTGTCTTTCTGCTGTGTGTCCTAGGCAGGCAGCACGTCCACTGATATGATGATTCTCAATTGGATTAGCGATCCACTCTCTTGTTTCTTCTCGTTTTCCACCAGCCCAACGTGAATTGGTTATTACAAATTCTCCCGGATAGTCTTTGCGAAATCGTGCGTCCATTATTTTACCTGTCTATTAGTTAATCAAAAAAGAACATCTGCCACAAGCGAGAATTTTCAGGAGTCCATCCAAAGTACGCACAGGCACTGTGTAAGTATCCAGCGTTGAATATATACAGGCGATTGTACACATTGCCAATGATGTCAACATCTTCAAATGGCGTCTTGTCAAGATTTCTTGCTCCTGACCTAAAACAACGTCCAAACTCAGGATGACTGCGGTGCCGTATGTCTGTGCCTTTGAGTGCGTGTGTCATGGTGCCCGATTCATGTGGAGCACCTGGTGTGAGATACAACATGGCAGCCCATTTTTGTGTGTCCGCATGATAAACCAAGGGTTCACCTTCGATGTTGAACTGGAATCGACCATTCATGCCGTGTGATTCCCAGGCAGTGATTTTCTCTCCCATAATATATTCAAATTCTTCTTTGAGTCCAGGGAATAAAAATTGTTTGTAGGTTCTGCTACCAATGTAGGGCTTGCCAGGTCCACTGGGTTCATATTCTTGCTTTAGTGCAAATGCTCGTATGGCATCCGGATCTTGATAGAAATTGTCCACTACCCAGAACCCTTTCATGTAATCAGGATTGACTATATTGGTTGTGGATCTAGTCCCAACCCGGTGTCGATTGATCACTTCAACCACAGGCGGTTTAACTGGCTTGGCTGTTGTGGGGAACATGTAATCACCAGCAAATTTCAATCCGTCTGTGCTGTCTACCAAGTGAGCCTGTACGTCTGCACTGACCAATTCTGGATGTATCCACCAGTCTTCGTAACTGTGTGTATGATTGTAGGCTATATCGCCAGCCGCTAACACATAACCTTTTGATAGTAAATATTCTCTTGCTTGATCTCTTATTTTAGTGTCAACATAGTAATCGTGTTCAAACGTGATCACGGCAAATCTATATTGATCAAATGGAATACGTTTTAGTATTTCAAACGAGTACGTGGGCGGATCACAATCAATTTGTAGGTAATCCAGATCTCCGGAAAAACCTAGCGTAAGTAGGAATTTTGCATAATCAACCTTGGTGGCATCTAGACAGAACACAAGATTGTTACGTTTTTCCATAAATTCTGTCACTACCTTTTGATTTATGTCAATACTAACGCCGGTCCAGCCAAACGCAGTTTCCAACAAGGCCGTGTTGTTGTTTTTAAAAGGTTCTGCACTGCCAATTTCTAAGTAACGCCCGTTACGTTTACCGTTAGTAGCAGACAATACAAACATGTCTTGATAACTTTGCGCATGATTCTTTTCAATGGCGTCAATGCCAGCAAACTGTATCCTGGCGTCCAATTGTTTATCTGCTGTATACGGTGTTGTAGTATTGGGCCATCCAATGCTGCCAAGATTCCTGTTGACTGAATTTAAAAACATTTCGCTCATCCGGTAACTGAACTTTAGATCATGCATGATTTCTCTGGACTGTTCGGTCTGCCCTACCCACCAGGCAGCTACACCTTTTTCAAATAACAGTCCATAGTATCCAGGATATTGTACATCTGTGGTCAACGGAGGCAAATCAAACTCGCAATTACTTAGACCAATGTTGGCCATGGTGTAAGAATCATGCCATTCTTTTTTGACTTCGTGCAAGCGACTCAATAAAAAGTATGCTTCAGGTCTTTTGGGCATGAGACTGATGGCTTTTTGTAGGATGACTTTTTCTGTGTCGTCTCGAGTTTTTTGTCTTTCAAAACACAAGGCCATTCTTAGCAAGGCTTCGTATTGTTCTAGATCGGTTTGTGATCGTTCGGCTGTGCGTAGATAAAAACTGATGGCGGCACCAGTTTGGCCAATTGAATCATATTCGAGACCCAGGTTAAAATTGGCCTGTGCCGAGTTATAATTCTGTATGTATTCGTGTAGGCGTTGGATCAGCATGTTAAACTCCTAGGTATTCTGTTAGCATAGTTTTAGGCATTCTCAATATAAACGCACAGTTATCTTGGTAACCAAAGCTCAATAATAAATCATCTTTGAAAAATGCAGCACCACAACAAAATTCAATATCGGCATTCATGAAACTGAATGCATCTGTGAATTTTACGATGTTCCACGATCGATCCCAAACTAAAAATCTGTGTTTATAGGTTGCATCTTTTTCACCAGTCTCACTCTTGAACAGATTGACTTCGTGTATCAAGGCCAGATAGTGATCGCCGTATGGTATCACGTGGCTACTGCCTCTGAAATCGGGTTGTCCGGATATAAATTTACTTTGATCAAGATGCACTGTTGTTGTAGAGCCGTCTTCGGGATTGAATCGTACTACTTCTGTGGGATTGCTCCATTTGACATAGTGATAGGGCTGATCTATAATAGGCATCCAATTTTTTTCACAATAGGTAGCATTGGCACCTGGCGCTGGCATCCGTGTGCGTTTGATTTCTCTTACTGCATTGGTTTTGACATTGAGTTCACTGAGTTCCATACGGCCTTGACCGTTTGTGGTAGTGTCTCGTCGCACACCACTTAGGAATAGTTTATTGTCCCAACGGAATAATCTACCATCTTCAAGCCCAACAAACTCCCAAATTGGATCTACGTCTAATTTTGAAGTGTCTATTGTGGTAATCTGATTCAAGGATAGATCGTCATTGACAGTACAATAAAAGTTCCAGGTGCGTAGATTACGATCGTTTTCTGGGTGCAGATACTGTAAAGGTCCATATCTGTGTTGAAATTTTTTATTTTCTGAATGATACAAGGTATAATTTACATGTCGTATATTACATATCAACTGACCATTGTCCACGTAAATGCTGGGATTCATCAGCCCAGTTCCGTTTGTGAGTTCGGCTGGAATAATTAAGGGATGTATGCTACCACCTTGCTCAATAGCAGATTTTACCAGGCCTGATTTTTTGATTGTTTGTGAGAGATTCATATACTATCATTTATGACAGCTAAATGATAGTATAAATTTTTTGTCTCTTTATGCTCGGCCTACTGCCACTTCAATAATGCCAACTGTTTCGCTGTCATAATCTTGTAGGGCTTTACCAATCAGGCATCCTGGTTGATATACGGAAGGATCTAATCGTACAGCCACTCCGGGAATATCACCAGTTACCAAACGATCTCCTTTGGCTATATTGCCTGTGACTTGACACGGCACACGACCAACCAACGCAACTGGCACTATATTTTTACCAGATTGAAACGTATTCATCAAGTGAGCTGGTTCTGTACTGACCACGCCAGCCACAGCAGGATTACTCAGTGTAGTACTGATTGTGACTTCGTTTGCGCCGCCAAATACCAATACTGTTCCAGGAGCATACTCAAAATCGGCTGCATAACATTCTGCCAAGTCGGCGTATTGTGCTGTGGTTGCTGTAACCTGAAGCACATTGGTTGCGGCATTGAAGCTGAACGCTGTGGCTGCAGTTCGTATACTTGGAGTGGCCTGTGTTCCAGCACCAGAAACAAACACAGGATAGAATGTGCCAGTGGTGACTGCTGTGGCATTGATTGCTGTACTTGGTCCAGTTGGTCCTTGATTACCTTGATTACCTTGATTACCAGTAGTTCCTTGATTGCCCTGGTTACCAACGGTACCTTGAGTACCTTGGGTACCAACGGTACCTTGATTGCCCTGATTACCATTATTGCCGTTTGTACCAGCGTTACCTTGTGTACCAGTGGTGCCTTGATTACCTTGATTACCTTGATTACCCGTGGCGCCTTGAGTACCTGTTGTTCCTTGATTGCCCTGATTGCCCTGATTGCCTTGGTTACCAACAGTTCCCTGAGCACCAGTAGTTCCTTGGGTACCTGTTGTGCCCTGATTGCCCTGATTGCCTTGGTTACCAACAGTTCCCTGAGCACCAGTAGTTCCTTGGGTACCTGTTGTACCTTGATTACCTTGGTTACCTTGATTACCAACTGTGCCTTGTGCTCCGGTAGTGCCTTGTGCTCCGGTAGTGCCTTGGGTGCCGTTTGTGCCTTGGGTACCGGTTGCACCTTGAGTTCCTGTGGTACCTTGAGCGCCAGTTGTGCCTTGTGCACCAACAGTTCCTTGTGTGCCTGTAGTTCCTTGTGCGCCCGATCCTTGTACTGGGTTGCCGTTGGCGTATTGGAATCCACCAGCCATGACGTTACCGGTCACAGTGACCAGGCCACCTGTGCGTATGTTACCACCAATTATGTTGCCAGTTCCAGTTACAACCCCAGATCCAAATAACACATTGCCACCTGTTACGTTTGCTGTAACATTTAAACTGCCCAGTGTGCCTACTGAGGTAATATTTGTTTGACTTGCAGTCTGTAAAGTACCAGTCAAGTTTGTGGCAGTTATGTTACCAGTACCGCTTACAACCCCTGTGCCAAATAACACATTGCCACCAGTGATGTTTGCTGTAACAGCCAAACTGCCTAGTGTGCCCACTGAGGTAATATTTGTTTGACTTGCAGTCTGTAAGGTACCGGTCAAGTTAGTAGCAAATACATTGCCAGTGCCACTTACAACACCTGTGCCAAATACAACATTGCCACCGGTTACGTTTGCAGTTACGCTGACAGTGGTTCCTGTGTGAGCGGTTGCTGATATGTTACCGCCTGTGATATTACCGCTTGCACTCAGTATGCCTTGTACCTGCATGCCATTGCTGGCCACCCAGGTGTTGGCAGTACTGCTATAGGTTAAGCTGATGAATTCACTACCTGCTGGGCCAACTCCAATGCCACCACCGTTGGCCGCAGTTGCATTGGCTGCATTGTTGGCCATGTTAATAGTTAAGTCGTTTGTGGTTATGTTGTTACTGTTGATATAGGTCACGTTACCATTTACAACCAGGTTACCTTGGATAATAACTTCGCCATCAACACTGCCAGGACTGTTTGGATCAATAACAATGGTATAATTACTTGATGTGATACTGTTACTGGTAATGTCAAATGTACCAATGCGTGCAATGCCGTTTGTGGTCAAATTGCCAGCAGTTACGTTGGCTGTCACACTCAAACTACCCAATGTGCCTACACTGGTAATATTAGTTTGACTTGCTGTCTGTAAGGTACCAGTCAAGTTAGTGGCAAATACGTTGCCTGTACCACTCACAACACCAGTACCAAATCTTACATTGCCGCCAGTGATGTTTGAAGCGGCACTTATTAATCCACCTGTTAATATGTTTCCACCGGTTACGTTTGCAGTGACAGCTAAACTGCCCAGTGTACCCACTGAGGTAATATTTGTTTGTGCGGCTGTTTGTAAAGTACCAGTTAGGTTAGTGGCAAATACATTGCCAGTTCCACTTACAACACCAGAACCAAATATCACATTGCCACCGGTTATATTTGCAGTGACAGCCAGACTGCCCAGTGTGCCCACGCTTGTGATATTTGTTTGACTTGCCGTTTGTAAGGTACCAGTTAGGTTAGTGGCAAATACATTACCTGTACCACTTACTACACCTGCACCAAATATCACATTGCCACCAGTGATGTTACCACTGGCACTGATTGATGTTCCCGTTACTGACGCAAATACAAGACTTCCGGTTACACTTATGTTACCACCGTAAATATTGCCACCAGCACTTACATTATTGCCTGTAAGAAGATTGGCACCAGTTATGTTTCCGCCCACTGATGCTGTGCCACCCGTGGCCAAATTGCCAGCTGTGATGTTGGCTGTGGCACTTATCAGACCACCTGTTAAAATATTGGCACCAGTTATGTTTCCGCCCACTGATGCTGTGCCACCCGTGGCCAAATTGCCACCTGTGACTGTTGCAGCAACACTGACCAATCCACCAGTTAATAAATTGCCACCTATTATGTTGCCTTGAGCTGTGATTGATCCATCTGTGCGGAGATTTCCAGCGGCAATGTTGCCCAATGATGTAATGTTACCAGTGGCAGTTACTATTCCACCAGTAATTAAATTTCCAGCAGTGACAGTCCCAGTAACAGATGCCAGTCCAGATAAATTCACGCTGGTTGCATTTACGTTTCCGCTTGCACTGATTGTGCCGGCCAATACATTGCCAGCAACACTGACTAGTCCGCCTGTTATAATGTTACCAGCTGTAACATTGGCTGTGACACTTATCAGGCCACCGGTTAACAAATTTCCACCAGTGATGTTACCACTGGCACTGATTGTAGTGCCAGTCACTGAGGCAAATACAAGACTTCCAGTTACACTTATGTTCCCACCGTAAATATTGCCACCAGCACTTACATTGTTGCCTGTGTTGATATTGCCACCAGTAACGTTACCTACAGCACTGACAGTGTTGGCCGCAATAATGTTGTTACCTGTAACATTGCCAATGACGCTCACTGTTGCGCCAGTTAATTCGCTGTTACCAGGGGTGCCTGACAGTACTGTGGCACCACCGTCGGGATTGGTCAACACAATACTTGTGGCATTGGCACTGATTGTGGCATTGCCAAGATAGATTGTGTTGCCATTTAGGTATAGGTCTCTCCATCGATTGGTTGTGTTACCTAAATCTTGAGTGATATTGGCCGCTGGAATCAAGCCAGTTGTAGTAAAGGCCGCAATAGCAGTGCCGCCAACAGCTACATTAATGTTGCCACCAGATGTGGCTATTGCGACATTTGATGTTCCGTTTTGTATGCTGGTTGTAGCAATACTACTTAACAATGCGCCATTACCTAGAATATAAGCACCGGTTACATTGCCGGATACGCTGACATTTCCAGCAAGAACGTTACCGCCAGCACTTACATTACCAGCAGTTGCTACGTTGGTTTGGATAAGAGTACCAATAATATTATTACCGTAAATATTACCGGTTGCGCTAATTCCCGTGGTTCCGTCAAGTGTAAGTGCCATTTTTTCTAATCCTTTTTATCTTTGTATTTATCTGTACGTTAAAAAGTCTCTATCCGTAAAAAGTAATACGAACTCGTCCAATGGCACCTGCAGGGTTGACTCCAGCAGTGGCACTACTGGCGCCTCCGCCGCCGGGTGCTGTGCCGGCTGTGAGCGATGCGCCGCCTGTTCCAGAACCCATCTGTTGTGCGGTGAGGCTCATACCTGTAGTATCTGTTCCGGCTGTTTGCCCTGACCCTGCTGTGCCGGCACCTGCAATAGTGGCTCCTGCACCAGCACCGCCGCCACCCAGAGAAGTGGCGTTATTACCCACTGCCCCACTGCCACCATCAGCAGTGGTTGTTCCAATCATTGTGCCTGTAGTGCCGTTGCCTGCCACTCCCGAAGCAGCGTCAGATCCGGGTTGTGCCCGACATCCGGTGGCCGAGCTCGATGGATTTGCATTGGTACCCACGTTGACCCAACTCAGAGTGCTGGCTGCACCAACTGAATAATACACAATAGTGGTTCCACCGGTGACGTCAAGATTTATAGTTCTAGCAAAACGACCACCTCCGCCACCAGCTTTGTTGGCATTGGCGGTGGCTCCAAATCCGTTGCCGCCACCGCCAATGGCTTCTACAGTGACTCTAGTCGCTCCAACAGGTGCGGTAACGCTGCCAGCACCGGCTGTGGTTATCACTGTCACTTGTGGAAATGCAGGTGTTCCTGCCATTACTTGTATGGTCATTAGATTAGTCCAGCACCCGAAATAACAAATGTATTTGCAGCCACACACAAAACTGTGCTGAGACCAAATTGTGTCAGAGTCCTGTTACCAGTACTAGCAGTGCCGGCCAATCTCAAAGTGACGCCAGCTGTGCTTCCATTGATCAGTATGTTAGCAGCCTGATTGTTGAACAAAGTGATACAATCGCCTGCACCAAAAACTGAAGCTGGAACAACAATAGAGGTAGTACCAGTGTAGTTTATGTGTCGGCCAGCATCACCAACCACCAAGGTATAGTTGGCAGCGGCACTGGCTCGAGCCACAATAGTACGCACATTGCCAGCCACATCAAACACGTTACCGGTTGCGCTGACGTTGCCACCTGTGATGTTGCCAGTCAAACTTGCCGTAGTACCTGTGTGTGTGGTTGCGTTGACATTGGCACCACCCAGTATATTACCACCGGTGATGTTGCCAGTGGCTGATATTTGGCCAGTTGCGCTGATACCACCACCTGTTAAAAGATTGCCACCTGTGACATTACCAGTCAAACTTGCCGTAGTACCTGTATGTGTAGTGGCATTGACATTGGCACCACCCAGGATATTACCACCTGTGATGTTGCCGGCTACACTTAGGCCTGCAGCACTGGAGAATGTGGCTATCGCAGTGGGCGTTATAGAATTTACGGCTGTAGTAAATATCTGCACGTCGGTTGGGCGGCTGGTATCTGTAAAGGCTCCCGAGGCTGTGATGTCTACTCGACCACTTGAAATATTTCCAAACTGTAAAGTTCCGCTACTGAATCCACGGCCAGTAAACTGAGAAATGGTATCTGCAGACTGGGTCTGTGTTGGCGAGGCTGCAGTGCCTCTGGCAGAACGTCCAGTAAACGCCACGTATTGACTTGTACCAAATGCATCTTGTGTGATACGAGTTTGCGTTCCATCTGCTCCTGATATGTGTAGGTCTGTTCCAGTAGTGGTACTGTTGCCAGTGACTGGATAACTCACAGTTTGTGGGTTTGCTAAAATATTAATTTCTGAGTCAGGTGTGGCTGTGCCTACGCCAAAAAATCCGGCGGTGCTGACAATGATATTACCAGTAACACTTATCTGGCCACCAGTTATGATGTTACCACCGGTAATGTTTGCTGTGGCACTTACAACGGCCACATTACTGATACTGAAACCTTGCCCATCAATATTGGCAGTCAAGTTTCCACTAAATGATCCGGTTGTGCCTTGAGCACCTGTTGTGCCCTGGGCTCCAATTACTCCTTGTGTACCTTGAGCTCCATTAGTGCCTTGTGTGCCCTGTGCTCCACTTGTGCCCTGGACGCCTTGAGCTCCTGTAGTTCCCTGGGCTCCCACGGTGCCTTGTGCTCCGGTGATGCCTTGAGCACCTGTAGTTCCTTGAGCACCTGTAGTGCCTTGAGCACCTGTAGTTCCTTGAGCACCTGTAGTTCCTTGAGCACCTGTTGTGCCTTGAGCACCTGTAGTTCCATTAGTTCCTTGAGCACCTGTTGTGCCTTGTGTTCCTGCACCTGTAGTTCCTTGAGCACCTGTAGTGCCTTGAGCACCTGTTGTGCCTTGTGTTCCTGCACCTGTAGTTCCCTGTGCGCCTGCTCCTGTAGTTCCTTGTGTGCCTGTACCAGTTGTGCCTTGAGCACCTGTTGTTCCGGTTGTGCCTTGCGCTCCGTTCGTACCAGTTGTGCCTTGTGCGCCAGATTCACCACCACCTTCATCGCCGTTGGATCCGTAAATATACAAAGTACTGCTGGTAGGCACGGTAATACCAACGCCTTCGTCAACATTCAGCGGTCCATATAACACAGCGTTTACATTTGGTGATACTGTGACATTGGAAGCAATCGTCTCTGGAGTTGCAAACGTACCGTACATGGTCAATGATCCCGGGTCAAGTGTCATTGTGTTTGCTTCGCCATTTACTGCAAATAGTATAGATCCATTGGCTGTTGGGATAGCAACATTAGAATTTCCGTTTACAATTTCGTTGGTGCTTGCAACAACCCCAGTTAATTGACTTCCGTTACCAATAAAGAAACTACCAATGTTGGCCGTAATGTTTCCAGTAGAACTGACAGTTCCCAGGACGGCAATACCAGTATTTGATATGGTAAGCACATTGGCTGTACCAGCCGAAGTTATGGTTATATCTGAGTTACTATACACTGTAACATTGCTGTTGCCGGCATGTAGCACATTGGCATAGTAGTTCTGTGTAAATATTAATGCTGTTGTTCCAATCACAATTGGATTGTCAGTGATCAGTTTCCACTGTGTGTCGGCGTAGATTACGCCTTCGGTAACCATAATAATGGTACCAGCTAGTAGTTCCCCAGTTACATCTGTGTCGCCGCTACGAGTCCAAGTTCCATTTGCGCCAGTGCCCAGGACAGATACTACATAAACACCATTTTGACTTTGAGTTGTTTGGCCTGTGACCAATACGCGATCGTTGACACTGAGATTTATTCCATCAACATTGTTGGGAGCTCCGCCCGTTAAAGAGACGTTCGCAACAGTTACCGCCCGTGTTGCCTGTTTATAATCTATGTCGTATATTTGATACGCACGAGGTTTAGTTAGAGCCATTTTTTACCTATCTTGTCATATATTTAGCCAAAAAAATAGAACTCCAGGGAGTCCTATTTTTCTCGTGCCCGTTTGCTATTAGCTTAGGGTTAGTGCAACACTTCTTGTTGTACCGTCACTACCACGTACCAAGATATTCAACTGAGTATTACTTACCAGCTGGAAGCTCATGGTACTGTTTGTTGACAGTGTTGGAGCCGCACTATTAACAGTGGTCACCAAGTTACCAGTGATGTTGATCTGTGATGAAGTTGGGCTGGCCGCAACAATCGCATTTCCACTCACGTTGTCAATCTGGCTTACAGTTACAGTGGTTGTGATCTGTCTTACGTCAATCACGTCACCGTTTGCTGGAGCTTCAGTAAATGTCAGTACACAAGTTGGGTTGGTTCCTGACACAGAGTATGCCAGTGTTGGAATCTGTACCACACCGTTAATACTTACAATACAACTGTTGGTTGTTTGTGTGCTTGATAATGTGAAGTTTACAGTTGCACCATCACCATTGAACTGTTGATCGCTGATAACAGTAAACTCTGTGGAACCAACTGGGGTCCAAGCATTGTTGTCGTAGATCTCTAAGTTGTTTTGAGTGGTATTGAAACGAACCATACCAGTGTATGTGCTTGATGGTCGCTGTGCTGTGTTACCAGTTGGTACTACAAAGCTGGTAGTAGCATTCATGGTCAATACAGAACATGCTACGATTGAGTTACTAGCAATCAACACAGTACTGTCTACAGGATCAACGTAGAAGAATGTGTTGACTGTGACGTTACCCGCAGAGTATATCTGACCACCTGTACTCAAGTTACCAGCACTAACATTACCAGTTATACTTGCGTTAGAACTTACATATAAATTAGCACTATTAACATTACCGTTGGCTGCGTTCAAGCTACCTGAATAAAGTACTACATTTCCAGTGCCTTGAATTCTTACACTTTCACCATAAACATTAGATCCAGTATTTGTAGTCCAGAAACTGATGTGGGTTGGTGTACTACCGGTTGTCCAATCTGCTGCTGCGTCGAGAGTAATTTGTGCGCTAGGACTGACTGTAAGAGTTGTGCCATTTTCAGATCCTCTACCAGCAAAAGAAGCCAACCGATTGTTGATCTGCGAAGGAGTGCTGTTGCCTAGTATATAACTACCATTGTATGATCCGCCGCCAACTGCACCAAGTCCAGTACCAGTGGTGTTGATTTGTACAAAGCATTCTGCATTAGGCACATCGCTTTGAATCAACATAGCAGTATTGCCACCTGTTTGAACAATAAATGCACCAGTTCCATCTGGGTGTACGCTGATGTTGCCGTTTGTTATAGCACCAACAATACTTTGTGTTGGAGTTATGGTCAAGTTACCAGAGACAATATTGCCACTGGCACTGATTACGCCGTTTGCCGCTAACAAGTTATTGGCAAATGTGGTTGTCACGTTGCTGGCTGCGCCAACTGCAATTACCAAGTTGCCATCTGCTGACGTAATATTGGCATAACTACCACCGTTGACCAGTTTGGTTATGGCCACGTTGCCCGGGTTGATGTTGCTGATATAGTAACCATCGCCTACAAAGAAGCTACTGGTAACAATGTTACCACCAGCACTCACAATGTTTCCAACTGTCACGTTGTTAGCCGTCACGTTACCACTGGCACTTACTACAGTTGCCAATACATTGGCACCCGATACATTACCACCTGTGCTGATTGCGCCACTGTTAAGGACTAGTACAGCATTGGCTTGTACATTTCCGCCTGCGCTAACGTCTGTGGTTACATTTACATTGCCACCACTAATTGTGCCAGTTCCGCTAACAACCCCAGAGCCAAATATCACGTTACCGCCTGTGACATTACCAGTTCCACTTACAACACCAGAACCAAATATAATGTTGCCGCCAACTACATTTCCTGTTGCTGATATATTGGCTACAGCATTTACGTTTCCACCACTTACATTACCAATAGCAGTTATATAACCACCAGTTGTGATATTGGTCAGCATGTTAATATCGCTGAATACGTTACCGGCCAGGCTCAAGTTGCCAGCAAACACATTGGCTGCTACGCTG
>Ga0114970_10001852_pt1 | contig 15802 bp, 13 predicted proteins | sample M_140205_XF_Meta_FD_87030 | JGI IMG/M metagenome (GOLD analysis project Ga0114970, IMG submission 87030) | Freshwater microbial communities from Lake Montjoie, Canada to study carbon cycling - M_140205_XF_MetaG | ecosystem: Environmental > Aquatic > Freshwater > Lake | place: Lake Montjoie... | reverse complement strand
TGGCGGCTGCGCTCGCGCTCGGCGGCTGTCGGGCGGCGGTGCTGGCCTACGGATCCAACGCCGCCGCCAAGGCGAACGCTGATGCCTTTGCCGCAGCGCTCGAGGCGCGTTTTACGAATCCTGCGCGGAATCCCAAGTTTTCGGCGGCGCGCATGCGCATTGCCCGGTACGCGTTTGCCCCGTCGAAACTCGGGAACGACAGCTCGATCTGGACCGGCATGCGGACCACGCGCACGGGGGTCGACCGTGATCTCGAGGTCCAGGGCGGACTGATCGGCGCGCAGTACCTCTTCGCAGCGCGGCGCAACGTCCCGATGCCGGTGCGCACCGGCGATTCACGACACCTGATCGCACTCGAGCGGCTCGCGGAGAACGACTGGGCCTGGCGCACCCGCGTGGACAATGCGATCGGCGCGATGCCGCCGAGCCGCGCCGACGACATCACCCGCGCGCTGTTCCTGTCAGCCGAGCGGCCAGCCGCCGCCGTGCGGGCCGACTATCAGGCCATGCTGCCGCGCACCACGACCGCCTTGGGTCGTCTCTTCACGATCGACTCGATCGCGACCGTACCCCAAGGTGACGGATCGACCGTGGTGACGCTCCAGATCACCGTGAGCGGCGACCGCCTAAAGCGCGGGTTCCCGGCCTTCGCCAAGTACATCAACAGCTACGTGGAACCGGCCCGCTATCGCTATCGGCTCACCGACCGCAGCGGGTCGGACTGGTTCGACGCCGAAGCGCGGAATCAGCTGCTCACCGTGCGCTTCCGCTCGCACGACGGCCAGCTCCAGCCGATCGTCGGCACAGCACGGCGGATGCCCGATACGTTGCAGATCCACGTGGACGCCCTTGCCAAGATCTCGGTCTTCACCGTGGGCGTGACGAACATGCAAGGCGAGTTCGTGCACACCAACAGCGCACGGGAACGAGGCTGGGCCATGCGTTTCACGAAAGATCCCGAGTGGCATCTGCCGTTGATTACCGAGCGCCTGCTGCGCTCGCCACTGCATCGCCCCTTCGAGGGGAAGGGCGTGTTCTTCACACTGGGCTTTCGCACCGGTCCCAACGGGCAGACGCTGCTCACCCGCGAGACCGAGGTCACGGTGCGAGAGAGTGCGATCATGCGCTTCCTCGGCAATCTCGGGTTCACCGCGATGAGCGACTACGCGGGCACGGTCGAGGAAGAGGAAAGCCGCTTCATCGCTGAGAGCATGGCGGCGTTTCGCGCGGACGTGGCCGCGATGACAGCGAAGTAAGGAAGCAAGGAAGCAAGGAACCCCTGGCAGCCTTTGCAGGCCCCAGGGGTTCGAAAACTGCCACGCGCACCGTCATTGGAACTCTCCGTCCTACCGAACGGCGGCGGGCTTTGTTGTCTATACACTGGACGATGCAGCGGGTTCCCGCGTCACACCAGCGCCGAAACCGTCACGAAACGGCTTCGATTTCCTACACAGTATGGAGCTGAGGGGGCTCGAACCCCTGACCTCTGCAATGCGAATGCAGCGCTCTCCCAGCTGAGCTACAGCCCCGGGACCGTGAGACACACGGCGGTTACTCCGACAAAAATGGCCCCGCTCCTGTTGGCGCGGGGCCGATCGGGTAACAAGTTGAAGGTAGCGGCCACAGCACGGGTGTCAAGCGGTGACGCCTCGGCTGACGCCCGTTTCGAAGGCACTTTCCGTCGGCGCCGTACGTTCCGGACTCTCTATGACAACGCCCGTAATCCGCTCAGTCTCCGCCCCGCACACGCTCCATGCCGACTACGTCCGTGACCAGCTGGTCGCGCGCACGGTCGACATAAACGGGAAGACGTACCACCCCGACGGCGAGTACGTGCTGTACTGGATGCAGTCCACGCATCGGCTCGAAGAGAACTGGGCGCTGCGCGCGGCGATCCGCGCGGCCGACCGCGTGAACCGGCCGCTGGTGATTCATCAGGGTCTCGATCCGAGCTATCCGTACGCGGCCGACCGCCACCACACGTTCATCCTGCACGGCGCGCGTGACACGGCGCGCGACGCCGACGCGCGAGGACTGTACTACCAATTCGTGCTGCGCCCGCTTCGCGACGACGATCGCCGCGTCGTCGATCGCCTGGCGGCACGCGCGTACGTGGTCATCACCGATCTCTTCCCCACCGCCGGTATTCGCGAGCGGGTGGAGCGCTTTGCCGAGCGTGTGAACCGTCGTGTGCTCGCCGTCGACAGCGTGTGCACCGTCCCGAGTGGCGCGTTCGAGAAGCCGGAGTACGCCGCGCGGACGATTCGCCCGAAGATTGCGAAGCTGCTTGACCACAGCATCGAGCCGGTGACCGAGGCGCTGCCGCGCGTAGCGGTGAGTGACGCGTTGCGCGCGTCGCTCCGTGCCACGGTGAGCGAGGGTGGACTGTCGCTGCTCCCGATCGCCACCATGAGCGATGCCGATATTGCCACCGCCGTGCGAGCGTGCGACATCGATCATGCGGTCCCCGCCGTGTCCCTGCTGGGCGGCAGTGTGGCGGCGGCCGATCGTCTCGCCGCGTTCGTGTCGCGTGAACTCATGCCGTACGCCGACCGTCGCAACGAAGCGAGCGTGAGCGACGGGACGTCGCGACTGTCCCCGTATTTGCACTTCGGTCAGATCGCATCGGCGCGTGTGGTGCGCGAAGCGCGCGCCAGTGGTGCGTCGCCGGAGAGTCTCGATGCGTTCGTGCAGCAGGTCACCACGTGGCGCGAGCTGGCGTACAACTGGTGCCTGCGCACGCGGAATTTCGATCGTCTCGAAGCCCTGCCGGCGTGGATTCAGAAAACGATGGCTGAGCACGCGCGCGACCCTCGGCCGGTGCGGTACGACCTCGACACGCTGGAGTCGGCGCAGACGCACGACGCGCTGTGGAACGCGTCGCAGCGCGAACTCGTGCAGCAGGGCGTGATCCACAACTACCCGCGTATGCTGTGGGGAAAGACGGTCCTGCTCTGGACGGAAGACTACGAGCAGGCGCGCGCGTGGCTGTACCTGCTGAACGACAAGTACGCGCTCGATGGCCGCGATCCGAACAGCGTGGGGGGCATCATGTGGTGTCTGGGCTTGTGGGATCGGCCGTGGGGGAACAAGCCGATTTGGGGTGGTATCCGGCCCATGGTCACCTCGCGCGCGAAGCTCAAGTTCGACGTGGCCGGCTACATCGCGCGCGTGCAGGGTGGCGGGGCGCCGCGGTCCGGTGAGTGACGCCGGCGCGAAAGGACGCTATTCTAGTGAGATGACCACACGTCCGTCGCCCGACCCGAGCATCATCCCTGCCATCGCCGCGGTGCGCACTGCCGCCGAGCGACTGCGCCCCGTGCTGGCACCGAGTCGCGTGATTCGCTCCGATGCGCTGTCGAGCGCGTTCGGCGTGGAGGTGTTGTTCAAACTGGAGCTCGAGAACCCCACCGGGTCGTTCAAGGTGCGCGGCGCGTACAACGTGCTGGCGGGATTGTCGGCGGAGGAGCGCGCGAAGGGGGTGGTGGCGTCGAGTGCGGGCAACCACGGCTTGGGGGTGGCCTACGCCGCGAAGGCGTTCGATACGCCGGCCACGCTTTACGTGCCGATCACGGCGCCGCAAGTGAAAAAGGACGGCATTCGCGCGCTGGGCACGATCGTGAACGACGAGGCTGCCGACTACGATGCGGCGATGGTCGTGGCCAAGGCCCATGCGGCCCGCGAGGGCATCCGCTTCATCAATCCCTGCCTGGGCCTCGATCTGCTGGCCGGTCAAGGCACGGTCGCCCTGGAGCTGCTGGAACAGGTCCCCGATGTGCACACCGTGGTGATCTGCACCGGCGGCGGCGGCCTGTTGGGCGGCATGGGCGGGGTGCTGCGGGAACTGGCGCCCCAGGTGCGGATCATCGGGGCCCAGAGCGTAGAGACATCGGCCATGGCGCAGAGCCTCGCTGCGGGACACGTGATCGATACCGTGGTCACGCCCACGCTGGCCGATGGGTTGTCCGGTCAGATTGACGCCGAGGCGCTACACATCGGGCAATACTGCGCGGACGAAATGGTGCTCGTCACAGAGGCCGAACTGGGCGAGACGATTGCCTGGCTGCACCGCACCACCGGCATGGCAGTGGAAGGCGCCGGTGCCGTGACCGTGGCGGCGCTGCGCCACGGAAAGATTACGGTACCGGTCGGGCCGCTCGTGCTGCTGGTGAGCGGTCGGAACATCGACCCCTCGACGCTGCAGGCCCAGCTGGATCACTTTCCAGGCTGAGCACCCGCCGCGCGTGCAAGGGGTCAACGTCGTTGATCAGCGCGCGGACGACTCGTCGCTGCGAGGCACCACGGGTGCACGATCTGCCAGCGGTGCCGCTGGTGGCAACCGATCGCCATCGCGGGCCACCTGCATCGGCACCTCCCGCTCCGCGTTCCGTCCATCCAGCCGCGCTTCACGGGCCGCCGCACTGCGCGACTCGCCCCCTTCACGGCCAATGGCGGCCATGTGCGCACGATCGCGACTGACAGTGACGCCGCCCTTTCGCCCGGCGTTCCGCGCTTCGTCTGTCGACCATTCGTGCGCGGTCCCCTTTTCGTGCGCTGCCCGCCCACCTTTGCTCGCGATCTCACGCTGACGCGTGGGATCCATAGACGCGAATCCACGTCGGCTTTTCCCGGTCATTCGCCCTCCGGCATCAGGAAGTACTGAATTGGTGCGACTGGCTGGGACGAGACGAAATGCAAGCGTCACAGAACCAGCACATCGCGGCGATTTGTACCTTACGCCACTGCAAACCTCAGGCCGCTTTTTCGGTTCAGACCGGCAAACGCGTGTACAGCACACACGGGGCCGCGCTCAGGTGGCTCGCCGACCGCCGATGAACTGGCGAATGAGCGTTTCCGCCTATATTGCCGCCATGCCGCTGCTCGTCCGTTTCCTCGGAACCGCCGCCTCCCGTCCCACCGTGGAACGGGGGGTCAGCTCCCTTGCCGTCATTCGGGAAGGAGAAACGATCCTGTTCGATTGCGGGGAGGGAACTCAGCGCCAGATGATGCGCTACGGGATCTCCTTCGCGTTCGACGATCTGTTCTTTACCCATGTGCACTCGGATCACATTCTTGGCCTCACCGGCCTCGTTCGCACCTTGGCGCTGCAGGGAAGAACCGACCCGCTGAGACTGTGGGGGCCGCGTGGCGCCGGCAAAACGTTGCGTCAATGCATCAGCATAGGTGGCGACCGTACCACATTTCCGATCGAAATCACCGAGCTCGAACCCGGCGAGTCGGTCAAAAAGCCCGACTATCGCATCGATGCGTTTGCCGTCTCCCACGGACCGTCCCAGTCGCTCGGGTATGCCCTGGTCGAGGAGGAGCGGCTCGGCCGCTTCAATCCGGACCTGGCGCGCGCCATGGGCATCCCCGAGGGGCCCCTCTGGGGGCGCATTCACAAGGGCCAGGCGATCACGCTCGATGACGGCCGCGTGATCGAGCCCGCGGTGCTCGTGGGCGAACGACGACGCGGCCGCCGCATCGTGATCACCGGCGATACCCGTCCCTGCGAAAACACGATCGCCGCCGCACAGGACGCCGATCTGCTGATTCACGAGGCCACCTTCGCCGACGACGAGGCGGCACGCGCGCTCGAGACGGGGCACAGCACCGCGCGGGAAGCCGCCGAGGTGGCCCGCAAGGCCGGGGCACGCCGGCTGGTGCTCACGCATATCTCGGCCCGCTACTCGCGCGATGCCCACGAGTTGGAGCGCGAGGCGCGCTCGGTGTTTCCGCGCGCCAGCATCGCGCGCGACGGCACGGAAATCGAGCTGTCGCTGACCGAGGAGTTGGCGGCGGTGGCTGAGGCCGCGGATGCCGAGGCCTCGTGAACTAATCACGTGGCGCCGTTGAACTGATCACGCGGAGATGCAGAGAGCGCAGAGGCCGCAGAGCACAATCAACATGATTTATTCTCTGCGTGCTCTGCGCTCTCTGCATCTCCGCGTGATCGGTTCAGCGAACGTGCTGAACGCCCCTCACTTCACCAACTGTTTGAGCCGACGCAAACTCGGCACGCGCCACGCCACCGTGGCCACCACCACGAGCGTCGCCACACCGCCCACGACGACGGCGGTCACGGCGCCCCACCAGCGGGCGGTAAGCCCCGACTCGAACGACCCGATTTCGTTCGACGAGCCGATGAAGATCTGATTCACCGCCGACACGCGCCCGAGCAGCGCTTCCGGCGTGCGGAACTGCAGCATGAGGCTCCGAATCACCACGCTGATCATGTCAAACGCCCCGGCGAGCGCCAGCGCCCCAAGTGACAGCCATAGGCTGCGACTGAGTCCGAACAGGATCGTACACACCCCGAACCCCGTGACCGAAATCAGCAGATTGCGGCCCGTGTGCGCGAAGGGGGGCCAGCGCGTGAGCGCGATGCTGGTGATCACGGCACCGACCGCCGGCGCCGCCCGCAGCAGCCCGAGACCGGAGGGGCCCGTGTGCAGGATTTCGGCGGCGAACACCGGCAACAGCGCGATCGCGCCGCCGAATAGCACCGAGAAGAGATCGAGCGTGAGCGCCGACAGCAGCAGCGGTTCGCCGAGCACGAAGCGCAGACCGCCGGTGATCGAGCGCAGGATCGGCTCGTCGGTCACCTCACGCACCGGCGAGCGATGGCGCACCGAGAACAACGCCCCAACCGCGAAGGTCATGAGGACGGCATCGACCGCGTAGCCCAGGGTCGTGCCGCCGAGCGCGTAGAGGGCACCACCCAGCGCCGGGCCCAGCACCGCCGCCATCTGCCAGCTCCCGGTGCGCCACGTGATCGCATTGCTGTACAGCGCCCGTGGCACCAGCTCGGCGCTGAGCGCTTGCCGCGCCGGCTGCAGGAAGGCGCGGGCCAAGCCACTGAGCACAATCACGGCGTAGATCGCACGGACGCGCGCGGGGGCCGTGAGCGCCACACCGCCGATCGGTGCGGGGTGCGCCAGCCACCAGAGGCCCAGCGAGCAGAGCACCAGCACGGAGAGGGCCCGGAGGGCGATGCGGCGTCGATCGTGGCTGTCCGCCACATGGCCGGCGAAGAGCGACATGCTGATCGCCGGCAGCGCTTCGGCCAGCCCCACAATTCCAAGAGCAAGCGGGTCGTGGGTGAGATCATAAATCTGCCAGCCGACGACCGTTCCCTGGATCTGGATGCCGAGGGTCAGCGTGAAGAGCGCCAGCAGATACCGGCGGAAATTCGGAATGCGGAGCGCGGCGTACGTGTCACTTCGCGCGTCGAGGGGAAGGCGCTCCACGCTAGCGATCGGCTCGCGCTTCGTCCTGACGCTCTTCGAGCCGACGGCGGCGGCGCGCCTGCGCCGCGTCATATCGACGGAATTGCTCGTCGGTTTCCGGCAGCACGAGCGCAATCGGCACGGGACGACCGTTGCGGTCGATCGCGACGAAGGTGAGGAAACAGGTGTTCGTATGGCGGCGCGCACCGGTAATAAGATCCTCGGCCTCCACGCGCACGCCGATCTCCATCGACGTCGTGCCCACAAAATTCACCGACGCCTGACAGGTCACGAGATCCCCGACGTGAATCGGCTCGCGAAAATCCACGCGATCGATCGAGGCGGTGACGCAGGCGGTGCGCGCATGACGAAACGCGGAGACGGCCGCGGCCTTGTCGACCATCGCCATGATCGCGCCACCGAACGCATGCCCGAGAATGTTCGCATCATGCGGCATGATGAGTTCACTAGTGACGTGCTGCGAGGCGGACACGGGGCGGGACACACGGACAGGGGACGAATCGGTCATTGGCGGCGTGAGAATGAAGTGGCCCGCAGTGGCACGGTCGCGTGGGCGGATGACGGGCGATGCGGCCAGCTGGCGCGCTGAACGAGACCGTCCAACGACGTGGAGAGATCAAACGCGCGCGACAAGGCGGCGCGCGCCGCGCTGTCGATCGGTGGCGTATCGAGCGGAATGAGCTGATACGCCGGTGCCGCCACGGTGGCGATCGGCCATTCGTGCGCCTGGCCCGCGGCGCCGCCGATGAGCACGAGCGCCAGCGCGTCGCCATCAGCCGACGGACGCGCTGCGATGTCGTAGGTGGCGCGATCCCATGTGACGCGCGCCGAGTCCGTGGCCCACTCCGGCAGCGTGGCGCGCACCGATATCCACCACACCGGCGCGTTCACCGTGATGGGCGGCGGGTACAGCGCGAGGGCCTCGCCATCGGTGCCATGCCCGGGCACCATGAAGGCCACGGCGGGATTACGGCCAATGTCAGTCACGCCGAAGCTGACGGAATCGAAGCGAAAACTCTCGAGCGATTCCGACGCCACCGATGCCCGTTCGTCGCCCGCCGCGCCCGCGGTGCGGATCGAGTCGACCAGTTGTGTCAGTGATGCCCGGGCGGTCGCCGTGACGCGTCGCGCCTCGTCGGCCCCCACCAGCACCTCGAGCGACGCCAGGGCGCCACTGCGTACGTCGAGCACCATCCGGCGCCCCGCATGCCGGTGCGCTGGACCGCCGTCCATGTCCACGTTCAGCAGATGCTCAATCGTGATGTACGGTCCATGCACGTCGATGATTTCGATGTCGTCGTTCACCACCGTGCGCGGATCGTTGGGCATTTCTTCGTCGGCCGGATCGATCTCCTCGTCACGAGGATGCGCGCGACGCCACGCCGCGAGTTCGCGCAGGACAGTGGAGTCGCCGAACAGCAGCGTGCTGTCACGGTGCTGCAGTTCGCGCGACCATAGGCGCGCGCTCGTGAACGAGGCGTCGGGGTACTCCGCCCCCTCGTCGCCGAGGAAAATCTCGAACAACCGGCCATCGACTTCGGTGAGCAGGATCGGGGCACTGCGCACGCGCATGCCGTCACCGCCGCTGCGCACCCAGTACGTGGAGTCGCCGGCCGCAAACAGGAACTCCGCCGGCGGCAGCGCCTCGCCGCGCGACGCACGGTCGCCGCAGGCCGCCACCAACGCCGCCACACCCACCGACAGCGCGAGGAGGGCGCGAACAGGTCGTGACGCCGGACGCCGCTGGCTCGGCATCATTCAGGCCGTTCCCTGCACGAGCGCGCGGATCGCGACGACGTCAGCCACGACGGCCGCGACGACGGTCGGGCTCATGACGGTTGACCGGTGGTCGACGACCCGCCGATCTGCGCGCCACCGAGACGCTCGACGACCTTGGCCGCTTCCACATGATCGGCGTCCTCGCCGAGTTCGTTGTGGGCCATGCGAAACAGCTCGGCGGTGAGTTGCAGCAGGGGCGACGGGACCCCGTGCTCGCGCGCCAGGTCAGCGGCAATGCCGACGTCCTTATCGAGCAGCGCCAGCCGGAAGGTGCGCGGGAAGGCGCGCGTGAGCACGCGCTCCGGGAAGAGATTCATGCTGCAGTTCGAGCGCCCGCTCGAGACATTGATCACGTCGAGCGCGATCTCCGCTTTTACGCCGGCCTTCTCGAGCGCCACGAGCCCTTCGGCGGTGCCCCAGATGTGCATGGCCAACAACGCATTGTTCACGGCCTTGAGGGCATCACCGGCGCCCACGGCGCCGCAGTGCACAATGCGCTTGCCGAAGCAGGCCAACACCGGCTGCACGCGCTCGAGCGTGGCGGCATCGCCACCCACCATGACGGTGAGCGCACCCTGTTCGGCGCCGACGACGCCGCCCGACACGGGCGCGTCGAGAAAGCCGATCCCACGTTCCGCGAGCCGCGCGGCCATGCGACGGGACGTTGCCGCGTCCCCCGAGGTGCAGTCCACGAGCACGGCACCCGAGCGCAGGGTCGCGAGCAGTCCGTCGGGCCCCTCCAGCAGCGCCTCCACGTGACGCGACACGGGCAAGCAGGTGATCACGACGTCGCAGTCGCGCGCCGCGTCGGCCGGCGTCAGCGCGTGACGCACGCCGAGCTCGCTCGCCATCGCTTCGGCCTTGGGCCGCGTACGATTCCAGACCGCCAGATCGAATTCGGGACGGGCGAGGTGGCGGGCCATCGGAGCACCGATAGCGCCGAGTCCGAGAAAAGCGACGCGAGGCATTGCGAGACGGGTAGAAGGGCACGACGCCGGCGATCGGCCGGTTTGCGATCGGCCGGTTGAGGTAGCGGCGCCGATCGTGGAGATTGAAAGATGCCACGTCAACGGATCCACGTGCAGCTCGACGGCCTGGTGGCCGTGCACGCCGTGCGCGCCGTCTGGACGGCGCTGGGCGCGGTCCCGGGGCTCTTGAGCGCCGAAGTGACGATGCAGGGCGCCGTCCTCGAGCTCGATGGGGAGCTGGACCGTGGCGCGCTGGACGCCGCGCTCGATGCCGCCGGGGTGTCGATCCGCAGCATTCGGGTCGAAGCGAGGGTCCTGCCCGTGCTGTAGCGCGGGCGGCGGGTGATCAACGGGGCCGTGGTCTGGCTTCTATCGCTGGGGGTGTACCGCTAACTTGACCGCCTGACCGCTGCCCCTCGCCGATGCCTCCTCACTCGAAAGTAGACCGGCCGCTCGCGGCGCTGATCGTTCCGGACCTGCTCGAGCTGCTCGAGGAGCACCCGGAAAGTATCGGACCGCAGACGGAGGAAATGCACCCGGCCGACCTCGCGGACATCGCGGAGGCGCTGCCGGAGGCCATGGTGCGCGCGTTCCTCTCGGCCCTGCCGAGGGAGCGGGCGGGCGAGGTGCTCGAGTATCTCGACGAGAACCTCCGCACGATGGTGCTCGAGGAGCTGACGGCCGTCGAGGCCGCCTCGATGATGTCGGAAATGACACCCGACGAGCGGGCCGACGCGCTCGAGGAGCTCGACGACGAGACGGCGGACGACATTCTCGCCGAGTTCGAGCCGGCGGAGAAAGCCGAGACGGAGCGCCTGCTGGAGTACGACCCGTACACGGCCGGCGGTCTGATGACCACCGAGTTCGTATCGGTCGACGAGAATCTGACGGCCGAGGAAGCGCTGGTCGCGGTCCGTGCGATGTCGCGGGCCGGTCGCCGCGAGGCGATGTACACGGTGTATACGGTGGATCGGAATGGTCGCCTGCGCGGCGTGCTGTCGCTGCGCGAACTGCTGGCATCACCCGACGGCACCCCGCTCAGCGAACTCGCCTGGAGCGAGGTGGTGAGCGTGCCGCCCGACATGCCGCAGGAAGAAGTCTCGCAGATCACGTCGAACTACGACCTCGTGGCGCTGCCGGTCGTGGATTCGGAAAAGCGGCTGCTGGGCGTGGTCACGGTCGACGACGTCATCGACGTCATCCAGGAAGAAGGCACGGAAGACGCCCAGAAGTTCGGTGGTATGGAGGCGCTCGAAGAGCCCTACATGCAGATCGGCCTCTGGCAGAACGTGCGGAAACGCGGCGGCTGGCTGGCCGTGCTGGCCGTGAGCGAGATGATGACGGCCTCGGTGATGGCGCGCTATGAAGGGGAGATCGGCCGCGTACTGCTGCTGTCGCAGTTCATTCCGCTGGTCATGAGCTCCGGTGGCAATTCCGGATCACAGGCCACGTCGTTGATCATCCGCGCCATGGCGCTGGGCGAAGTGCACCTCGGCGATTGGTGGCGTGTGGTGCTTCGTGAGCTGCCGGCCGGCATTATCCTCGGCCTCCTGCTTGGCGCGATCGCCTTCGGCCGCATTCTCCTCTGGAATGCGCTCGGCCTGTACAATTATGGGCCCCACTCCTTCATGATCGCCGTCACCGTCGGGTTGGCGCTGGTCGGTATCGTTCTGGTGGGATCACTGACCGGCTCGATGCTGCCGTTCCTGCTCAAGCGATTCAACTTCGACCCGGCCAGCGCCTCGGCCCCCCTTGTGGCCACGATCGTCGACGTGTCGGCCATCAGCATCTACTTCGGCATTGCCTACCTCCTGCTCAGCGGCACGCTGCTGTGAGCGCTGGGCGGGACAACCCGTCGTCGGCACCGTTGCTGCGGGCGACGCTCCTCATTGTGCTGAGCGCCTGTTGTTTCGGCAGTGTTTCACCGCTGACGGTTATCGCGATGGACCGCGGCATGGCGCTGGAGTCGGTGCAGGCGTGGCGGTATACCACGAGCGCGGTCTTGCTGGTGGCGTTCGGCTGGTGGCGCGGGCGGCCCCCTCGCGCCGGCGTCGCGCCGTGGTTCACGCCGCGCGTGCTGCTGGTGGCGGGGGGCGGACAAGCGACCGTCGCCACGCTGGCGCTCATCGCGCTGCAGTGGATTCCCGCCGCGACCGTGTCGTTCCTGTTCTACACGTTCCCGGCCTGGGTGGCGGTGATCACAGCGATTCGCGGCATCGAGCGCCTGGATCGCACGCGAGTGACGGCCCTCGCCCTCGCCTTAGGCGGCATTGGCTTCATGGTGGGTGCGCCGAGCGCGGCCTCGCTCAACCCGTTGGGCGTCGCCGCGGTCCTCACCGGCGCGCTTGTGTACGCGCTCTACATCCCCGTGCTCGGTACGCTGCAGCGTCGTCGCGACGCACTCGACGTGTCGAGGGCCATCGCGGTGGGTGGCGCGGTGCTGTTCGTCGGTTGGGCGGCCACCACGGGCACCCTGTTCCGGACTTCCGACAGCGCGGCCGTCGGGGCGAGTGCCCTGCAAGGGGTGCTGACGGCCGTATCGTTCCTGACGTTTCTGGCGGGGCTGCGGGTGCTCGGCCCCGTGCGTACCGCCATCACGTCAACGGTGGAACCGTTCTGGACCACCCTGCTGGGCGTACTGCTCCTACGGCAGTCGGTCGGCACCGGTACCTTGATAGGCGGGGTCGCGATCATGGGCGCGGTCTTGCTCTTGCAACGGCGGCCCGTGGCGCACCGCCCCGCTCAATCGTCGTCATCGGACACGTAGCATTCGACCTTTCTTCCTGAACGGCGATCAGCGCATGGCAAAAATTCTGGTGACCGGAGCCGCGGGCTTCATCGGCTATCATACCAGCGAACGGCTGCTGGCCCGCGGCGATGAGGTGGTGGGCCTCGATATCGTCAACAACTACTACGATCCCACGCTGAAAGAGGCGCGTATCGCGCGACTCTCCGCCAAGCCGGGGTTCCGCCTGTTCCGCATGGATCTGGCCGACCGTGACGGCGTGGCGCGCCTCTTCCGGGAAGAGCGCTTCGATCGCGTGATCAACTTGGCAGCGCAGGCCGGCGTGCGGTACTCGATCACCAATACGCACGCCTACATCGAGAGCAACCTCGTCGGGTTCATCAACATCCTCGAAGGATGTCGACACAACGAGGTGCAGCATCTCACGTATGCGTCGTCGTCGAGTGTGTACGGCGCCAACACCGCCATGCCGTTCTCCGTGCATCAGAACATCGATCACCCGGTGTCGTTGTATGCCGCCACGAAGAAAGCGAACGAGTTGATGGCGCACACCTACAGCCATCTGTACGGACTGCCCACGACCGGGCTGCGCTTCTTCACGGTGTATGGTCCGTGGGGCCGCCCCGACATGGCCATGTTCCTGTTCACGAAAGCCATTCTCGAAGGCCAGCCGATCGACGTGTTCAATCACGGCAAGATGCAGCGGGACTTCACGTACATCGACGACATCGTGGAAGGCGTGATCCGCACGAACGATCATACGGCCGAGCCGAATCCGGAGTGGAACTCCGATGTCCCCGATCCGGCCACGAGCAAGGCGCCCTACCGAATTTACAATATTGGTAACAACAACCCGGTGGAATTGATGTATCTCATCGAGACCATCGAGAAGTCGTTGGGGCGTGTGGCGGAGAAGCGCATGCTGCCGCTGCAACCGGGTGACGTGCCGGCCACCTATGCGAATGTGGACGCGCTGGTCCGTGATGTCGGCTTCGCCCCGAAGACGCCAATCGAAACCGGCGTGGCGAATTTCGTGGCCTGGTATCGTGAGTACTTTCAAATCGGAGACTGACGCGTCATGAAGATCGCCATGATCGGTACGGGCTATGTCGGCCTCGTGTCCGGTGCCTGCTTTGCGGAGTTCGGCCCCGACGTGACCTGTGTGGACGTCGACGCCGCCAAGATCGATCGGTTGCTGAACGGAGAGATCCCGATCTATGAGCCGGGACTCGACGCGTTGGTGGCGAAGGGGATCAAGAGCGGACGGTTGTCGTTCACGACCGACCTCGCGAAGGCGGTGGCGGACGCGGATGCCGTCTTCATCGCCGTTGGCACGCCATCCCGCCGCGGCGACGGACATGCGGATCTGCGTTACGTGGAAGCGGCGGCGCTCGAGATCGCGCGCGCGCTGCAGGGATACACGGTGATCGTCACGAAGAGCACCGTGCCCGTGGGCACCGGGCGCCGGGTGGCGGAATGGATTCGCAGCGCCAACCCCACGGCGGAGTTCGATGTGGCGTCGAATCCCGAGTTTCTGCGTGAAGGCTCGGCGATCGGCGATTTCATGCGCCCCGACCGTGTGGTGATCGGCGCGGAGACGGATCGGGCGCGCGCTGTCATGCAGGCGCTGTATCGTCCGCTCTATCTCATGGAGACACCGATCGTGATGACCACGCTGGAGACGGCGGAGCTCACGAAGTACGCGGCCAACGCGTTCCTCGCCACAAAAATCACGTTCATCAACGAGATGGCGGACCTGTGCGAGAAGGTCGGCGCGAACGTGCAGGATATCGCCCGCGGCATGGGACTCGACGGACGCATCGGAAAGAAGTTCCTGCACGCCGGGCCGGGGTACGGCGGTTCGTGTTTCCCGAAGGACACGATCGCACTGGTGCGCACGGCGCAAGAATACGGAGCGCCGGCTCGGCTCGTGGAGACCGTCGTGCAGGTGAACGACAGACGGAAAGGCGCGATGGCATCACGCGTGCTGACCGCCTGCGGCGGCTCGGTGCGCGGCAAGACGGTTGGCGTGCTTGGGGTGGCGTTCAAGCCGAACACTGACGACATGCGCGACGCGCCGAGCTTGGCGATCGTGCCGGCCCTTCAGGATGCCGGCGCCACCGTGCGGGCTTATGATCCCGCCGCGATGCACGAAGCCAAGGCGCTCCTGCCGGGCGTGGAGTGGTGCGCGGATGCCTACGACGTCGCGATCGGTGCCGACGTGCTGGTGATCATCACCGAATGGAACGAATTCCGCGCCTTGGATCTCGATCGGATAGGGGCGTCGATGACGCAGAAGGTGCTGGTCGATCTCCGCAACGTGTATCGGGCGGAGGACGTCCGCGGGCAGGGCTTCGCGTACACAAGCATCGGTCGGCCGTAAGCTTTTCCCAGAGGCAGCGGGAGGCACGAATAAGGCGGGACACGCGAACTCCAGCTCTTCGAGATTCGCGCAAGTCCATACGTGACTAGCAGTTCAGTAAATCGTCCTCCCTTCGAACCGCGGAAGGCATGGCCGATGCCGGGCACCGCACACGGCAGCACCGGCCCGTCACGCGGCCGGTGCTTCCGTCACTCTGATACTCGCAGGACCAACCCACTCCACTGACATGTGCGGGATTGCCGGATTCTGGACGGGTGCGTGCGACGACAACGCAGCGCGAGCGGCGTTGACGCGCATGACCGACGCCTTGGTGCATCGGGGCCCCGATGCCTCCGGCGCGTGGATCGACGCGTCCCGCGGGATCGCCCTTGGGCATCGGCGTCTGTCGATCGTCGACCTCAGCCCACTCGGCCAGCAGCCGATGATGTCGACGTCCGGCCGCTTCTGGCTCGTGTTCAACGGCGAGATCTACAACTATCGCGCGCTCCGCGAGACGCTGCACGCGCAGGGCGCGACGTTCCGTGGCCACTCGGATACGGAGGTGTTGCTCGCGCTCATCGAGCGGGACGGCTTCGAGTCCGCGCTCGGCCAATGCGTGGGCATGTTCGCGATCGCGCTGTGGGATCGAGACACCGGACGACTCGCGCTGGCCCGTGACCGCTTCGGCGAGAAGCCG
>Ga0114970_10001851_pt1 | contig 15811 bp, 18 predicted proteins | sample M_140205_XF_Meta_FD_87030 | JGI IMG/M metagenome (GOLD analysis project Ga0114970, IMG submission 87030) | Freshwater microbial communities from Lake Montjoie, Canada to study carbon cycling - M_140205_XF_MetaG | ecosystem: Environmental > Aquatic > Freshwater > Lake | place: Lake Montjoie... | reverse complement strand
CATTGATTTAGAATTTCAAACAATCTTGCATGGTCTCTAATTACATTCTTAGTGTAGAATTTATCGCCTCTATCCTGACCCTTTTCATCTTTCAACGAACCAAACATAGGCTGTAGCCAGTTCAATTTTAGTTTATCGGCTTTAAGATCATTAAGAACAAAATCATAAAACTTATCGAGGTCTCGGTAATTTTGTTCGCACATAATAGACATAGCATAAACTGGCGTTTGTTTATTTAATTTTTCACGAGCAGCAAGTAGCAACTTAAGAGCATTAATCGCCATATCAAACGAACCAACAACGCCTCTTGTCGAATCATGTATCTCGGGAATATAACTATTCAGTGAAATTGTAATTTCTGTTGGTCCTTCGAGAATTAATCTCTCTGCCATATCAGAGTCAGTAACCATTGTACCATTCATAACGGAAAAACATTTAAGACCAAGTTCTCTACATTTTTTTGTAATTGGCCAATATCGCTCGGGATTCATCAAAGCTTCACCACCACAAATTACGATAGTGCCTTTTGGATTCATTTCAGCAAATTCTTCAATAATACTATTTCGATGTTCGATTGTAATATGAGAAGGGAGAGCAATCTCTTCACGTGTCCAGTACATACACGTCTTACACTTTAAATTACATTGTAAATTTGTATCAAGAAAAAGAAATTTAGGAGGTATATTCATGGATGATACTCGTTTTCATTTAGGCTAACAATTATATGTTTAAAATTAACTTCTTCAATTTGATTTTCAGTATTGCTGATAACTGTGTAATCTAAATTATTCAAACCATTATAATCAAACAGTTCAGGCGATATTCTAAAATTTTTAAATATTTCTTTATTAAGAGGCACTGCTGTTTGATCTCTTGGGTGATCAAACGAATCAAATCTACATGTTTTACGAATGCTTATATTAATGTTTTTTATCTCACATCTATATCTAAAATCGTCGTCTTCAGAACCCCAAAACCAGTAAGCATTACTGTAACCATTTATCTTTTTAAAATCTTGTTTGTCTATTAAAACAACACCACCAAAATATTTTGGATATGGCATCGTGTAAGTAAATTGTTTAACTTTTGTTGCCAGTAAAGTAGCACCAATATTATACGAGTAATCATACCAAGATTTGTCTGGTATCATATCTACATCATGAAAACAAAAGTAATCACAATCATCACAGTAAATAGTTCCTATATTTTTAAGTTGTCCACGATTAAACAACTCGTTTTCTTTTTGCTCAACAACAACAATTTTATGTTGTATAGCTGGATAGGAAGTTAGTCTTTGATTTAACTGAGGTAGTAATTCAGTTAAATGTTCTAATCTATCTCTGTAAGGAATTATGATACCAAGTTTTTTATCACTCATATTTTTGCTCAACTTCTTTGATCATTCGAATAGACATATTATGTAGGCTAGTAATATACTCAGCTAATACAATATCGTCGAGCTTGCAAATTACATTGCTTTTATTATCACAGATAAGGATATTTTCATTATCCCATGAACAAAACCATTTTGTTTTATCTGATCCAGTACGTACCTGAAACTGCTTCAGGTGACGGAGGTTATAAAACAAATGAGGGTCAGCTGATTCAAACCTCATATCACTTGTTTCCCTATTATGATAGCTAAGATCAGGCACAAGATCGAATCCAAAATCGGGGTCTCGGCTCTCTGCAAGAAACTTCTTTGATTGATACCCAGCCATTATTTTCTCTCCGCAATAATTTTAACTACCTGTCCAAGACTAGTATGATCATAATAACTATGAATCGTAACACCCATGCTGTCAATAGCTTTATCGATACAATTATTAACAACCTGTTCAATTACAGGAGTCAATGCTATTCGAAGCTCTTGTCTAACATGATCTTGAAACAACTTGAAAAGAAGATCATCTTTCAATGGGTTACCAGTTTGACTATATGCCATTTAACACACTATCCCTATATTCTTCAAACGTATCATATTTGCGCATAGTTGGCCAAGATTTTTCCCAATTAGTTCTAAGCAACTCATCAATCAAATTTTCTTTATCAGCAATAGTCTGTTTCATTTCCATAATACCACCAGGACCATTGATCAACTTCTCTGCTCTGTTTTTGGCAGCGAGGTATTTCATTGACAACTGATCAAGTTCTTCTTCGTATTCTTCGCGTTCTATATTGTTCATCACGTTTTACTCCATTTCGTAAGAGCCAGCTTTGCAGCAAGGTCTTTATATGTATTTGACTTGATTATAAACTGAATAAAGTCAGAAGTCAAGCCAGCAAGCACCATGTCGTTGATGTCTTTATGCTCTAGATTCTCTGGCCAGATACAAACCGAGTAGCCCTGCATAATAGCCTTATCTAGCTTCTTGATTGTATCCTTACTTCTTGGCTCGTTATCATATACGATCACCATGGAAGATTTGGAGGACTGAAGAGGACCCAGAGCAGAAACCAAATCACCACCAGCAGTAGCAATACTATTATCGATAAACATAGAATCAATGGGACCCTCCAACACATATACAGTCTTATCAAAGTTAGCTGTATCTAATCCGTAAACCTTCGGAACAGCATCGTTAAGTACGATAGTAATATATTTAACCTTTGATTGGCCCAATGCTCTGCCCTGATAAGCATGCATGTTCTTATCTTTATCAAAGAAAGGTATAAGAAGCCTCGTCTCGTCATGGATCAAAGATTCTGCTTCGAACTTGTTAGGAACCAAGTTGTTTGTAAATTGCTTAAAGTTAGGACAGCAAAACAGTTTGGCATGATATGGGGTAGGAATCTTACGAGCATCAACAAACTTCTTCACCCTGTGATCAGGGGATAGCTGACTGACCTTCTTCAAACCCTTGAGAGGACCACTCTTAAGAAATACTGGCTTCTTCATCTTTTCAACGAAAGACTCATAGTCAAGCTGCTCAGGAGTTTTACTATCCTGGAGCTTCTCAAGCTGCATCTCGTTATATATGTTTTGATCTACACTTTTGATAAAGTTCGGCACAGACATCGTCGCATTGCAGTTATGACAATGGAACAGCATCTTTCCCTGCTTCTCATAGATATAGGCTCGAGCCTTGTGTGTATGTGTTTGGGAGTCTCCGCAGATAGGACAGCGGAAGTTGTATAGGTTCGAACCCTTACGCTTGAACTTTTCCAGGCGTCCAGAGATCAATCCAATGTATTTGTGCTGAATCCAATCCATGCTTATTTCCTTGTTACAGTTATATTATACCCTGTAAACGAGAAAAGTCAAAGCTTTTTAATGGAGTAATTTTAAGTAATTTGCGGCATTTGTGAGAAGCCAGGTAATAACCATACCGCCTCCGATTGCCATATACATATATCTTTCTAATTGATTTATTTTATTCAAAAGAAAATTATGTTGTTCTGTTGATTCTTTACGTAGTTTTGATATTTCTTCAAGAATGCCGTTGTCCTGGTCTCTCATAGTATTGTACACGTCATTGAATTTTTCATCCATAAGTTCGCGGCGTTTTTCGAATTTTAAATCTAACGAAGATGTTTCTTTTTCTTGCTGTGAAATTCTTAATTCATGAACAGCAATCATCTGTTTAAGTTCAGAAGAAATATTGGTGAGTTTTTCTATCGCAGCTTCGATACGATCATTAGACGGGGGCATTGCGACTCAAAATGTTTCTGAGTTTCTTTTTCTTTGTTCCTAGTAGTGGATCAAAGTTTGCTATGTCTTTTCCAGTATGATTAGCAGGTAAAGCAGAGGCAGTCATTCCTTCGCCCTCTTCGCTGATTGGTTTGGCTTTGAAAGTTTTAGGATATTTTGTATCGTAATCGCGCATTATTCTTCCTGCAATCGCATTAGCATTATCTTCCCTTGATTGATCGGAAGCTTTACTATTTCCCTGTCTAAAGTGTGTAAGCTCGTGTGCAAGTGTACGCATTACATCAATAGGATGACGATTAGTTACTCTAACAACAACTTCTTTACCCTTGGAATGACCAAAGGCTTGCTTTTCGTCTTCTTCCGAACCAACAAAACGAATATGAGGCTGACCTCTGAGCTTCAAATGCTTTGTCGCGAAAGATACGAACTTTTGAACGTGTTGTAAAGATTTATCCATTACACTTTCCTTAACCTTGACACTATAATAGGATCAATCTCGATTAGATTGGTATCTATTATTTTTTCTTCACCAACGTTCATAATTTGTTCTGGTAATATATTTAATAAAATTAAAAAAGGCTTTATGTATCTCATCTGAGGTTGTAGTTTCAGATATAAGATTTTACATAAAGCCTCTGGGCCAAAACAGTTATTTAAAACAATAATATGATTTAATATCAATCGTTCTTTCAAATCGCCATTTTCAACATACCGTGTTATTAATTTTTTAATGTACTTTATTCTATTTAAATCTTCAATAAAGTCCTCTGTAGAGGCATATTGATAATTTTCGTAGTTATGGGCGCAATATAATAAAAAGTTTTTATCCGTCAAATGTTCATTCATTATGATTCTTTTTTTTAAGGACCCCAACCACCACCATCGATGTTCCATGCGCCATCAACAAACATTGTTAATGCTAAAGATCTAGCCCAGCCAGCACCATTCCAAATCCAATAGCTATTTGCAATAACTTCACCAGAAGGAATGCGCATATTATCCATCCAAATTAAAATATTTTCTTCTGCATAATTACCAGTTTTTGTAGTAATATACATTAACTGGCCATTTGAACCATTAGGAAGATAATAGTTGTGAGCTTGATCTTCTGAATTTGTAACAAGTGCTTGTACTTGTTTGGTTAAAGACAAAGTAGTTGCGGTTGTTTTATAATTAGTATTACTGGACTCTGCAGAATTAACTGCAACGTTATTAATACTTAAATTTGTAGTTAAACTATTTGAAAGGTTTTCTGCTGTAATAGTTCTCGCAGAAGGACTACCCGAAGGGTCGCGAAGAATCACGACCCTATCGGTTTTGGCTAATGAAGTAGCCTGTGGTAATTCAGATAGCTTTTTGCTGTTATCTGACATCTATTAAGCAACCGGAGTAGCGGTGCCTACCCAGTCCCATACTTCCTGATAGTCTCTTCTGTTTAGGAAGTCAGCATAAGCTACAGCTTCCTTATCAGCAGCAGCCTGATCAGCGAACTCAGCTGGAGACTTGAATCTCTTTGCATCGGTGTTAGTTACGGTAGCTTCTTTTTTTACTGAAGTAGCAGTAATAGTGAAATTTGGCATTGTACGTCCTTACAATCTTATGGGTTATAGTATACGATTTCTTTAGTAACAGTGTTATAATAAAGCTGTCTCATATCGCCAGTAACATCAGAAACGCTACGAATTGGATTTACGTAGAATGAATCCGACTGCACAGTATCAAGTGTTGATCCAGTCGCACTAATAACGATTGTGTTTGCGTGCTGATCTGTTTCACCAGCTCTATTACCGATAGCAATTGACTGAGCGCCCTGATTAGTAGCGCCAGCGAGCCAACCAAATGCGATACCATAGTTGTCTTGGTTAGCATAGCCAGCTTTTCTACCGATTGCGATCGCATGATCGCCCTGAATATCGTTACCAGCCTGAGAACCAATTGCAATGCTATAATTATCTTGTGAAGTATGACCAGCATGTTCACCGATTGCAATGCAATAGTTATTCTGATAATAAGAACCAGCGCCAACACCAATAGCAACTGAGCGATCACCCTGATATTCGTCAGCAGCATAGTGCCCAATAGCTACTGACTCATTACCCTGAGTTTGATCGCCAGCAGATCTACCGATAGCAATAGAATCCCAACCCTGCAAATAGTAACCAGCATCTCTACCGATTGCGATAGCGTGATACTTCTGCTGGTCATAACCAGCCCAATAACCAATTGCGATAACTTCTTCGCCGTTACCATTTGGATCGCGACCATATCGTCCAGCTTGCCAACCGATAGCAATACCGTAGTCATCTTGGTTATTTCGCCCAGCCTCATAACCTATAGCGATAGCGCCCTGATTTTGACTGGTCTGACCAGCACCTGTTCCAATTCTAACTTTATCATTATAAGTTCCCTGACTGATAGTCAAGCCACCAGCATTACCATCGCCGATACGAAGAGTTAATTCTTCTGGATCATAGAAAAGTTCACCAACGTCGGCAATATAATCACCAGCTGCTGTACCACCTAGTTTATCTACGAATACTTTATATGTTATATTTGACATTTAAATAGCTCCTTTAAAAAATTAAGCGTCTGGAAGTACAAAATCATCTGATGCGTCTGCTGTGGTAGCTGCAGTACCATATTCAGCACTCTGTTTACCAAGTGAACCCATAGCAACAAGCACTTCATATTGTACACGACCAGCACGCCCACCAGTACCTTCTGTACGAAGAACCCACCCAGCATGCGCAGCACCATCATTTTTCGCACCACCAACGGTTAATGCACCAGTTGCAGTATCGCCTCTAATTGTGTGAATTTCGCCACTAGAAGTAACACGAGTATCAGTGATGTTAACATTTGTACCATAAGGTGTTGTCGAGATAGCAATTGTAGTAGTGTTAGCAAATGAAACATAGTAGTATGAATTACCAGTCAAAGGTGCAATTGCTGTATTGTCAGTTGGTACTGAGTAATACAATCTATCACCAACTTGCCATTTTGAGTTAGCAGTTGATACTACAATGGTATCAGTTGTGTTTGAGAAACCAACAGAATTGGCAGTAATATTGATTGCTGCAGGTGCTGCAATTGAAGCTGTTGGTGGTGTAATATAACCTGAACCACGAGTTTGAATTTTAAGAGCAGTAACTCTGCCATTTACAACTTGTGCATTAGCAACGCCAGATGAACCACCTTGTGTAACTGTAAGAGTTACCGCAGCGTTGGCAGCATACCCAGAACCACCTGTTACAACAACACCATCAAAAAGACCACCAGAATTCACGCCCATTTCTGTTGAATCAATACCAAACACACCTATAGCGACACCTGGAATGAAAGCTCCAACTGTGGTATTACCAAATAGATTCTTGTCTGTATTTGCACGAGTGCTATTTGTATTACCTTGGTGAGCATAATCACCACCGCCACCCTTTACAAGAGCATAAGTACCGATTGGTGCGCCATTCGATGTTTCTACAGTAGTACTAGTTGTAACGGTAACGGATTTATCGTTTCTACCCCATTGTGACATTAGTTTATCCTCCTAGGAAATTCTTTTCTTATATTTATATTAATTTAAATCTATCATATCTGATTGATATGCTGATCTCTTATGGTATCTTTTTTCTAAATCGTTATCGATAACGATATGATAGTGATCATTACTAGTTACCACTGGGGGTTCGCGAACGATAGTTGCTTCTTTAAAAGTAACAACTTCTACTGGTTTTTCAACAGGCTTTGGTGGGGACTTATTTTCCCCACCAACTATTATATTTTTAGCAATGATTGCCATTATTACTTCTTGCCACCAACTAGCTTGCTACCACCAAGAGATACCTTACCAGCACCACCCTTTAGGTTTGCTTTTTCTACTTTTGAAAGATCAGTTGAAAAGCTTTGACTTGTTGGTGCAGATGTTCTTGAATCGCCGAAGTGCTTATCAAGGAAACCAGAATATTCCTTTTCCTTTGCAGCTGGCTTTTCAGTATTATGATACTTATCATAGAAGCCATGAAGATCTGAACGATGTATTTTCTTAGTTACTGGGGCTTCTGGTGAAGATGCTGGGTGTGTAATAGTTTTGAAACCATGTTCGTCTTCACGACCATGACGGATCTGATCTAGAACGTGAGGAACACCCTTTGGCTCATCAGCTTCAACAGCTCCGCCCTTAGCATCGTCTCCCCCACGCTTTGACTTTGTATTCTTGTATCCGCCCTGTACTTTTGTTCCAGCCTTACGACCACGAGTCTCACCTGGTTTGCGAGCCATTTCGTTAATATACTCATCAGTAAGATCTTCAGAGGCAACAGTGTCGCCCATTGCTCTTTCCTTGCCCTTCTGATCTTTGCGATTAATAACGGCTTCGAAGTGTGCTAGTTCTGCTTCGGAAAAACCAGGATCAGTTTCTTCTTCCATTTCACCATGCTTGTCACGATCTGCACGGTAGGCTTTCATCTTTTCAGACTTCTTACCAGAACGAAGTTTTCTAAAGTCGTCGGCATCGATCTTGCCATTCTTATTGGCATCAATATTCTTTTGCTTGCCCTTTAGCTCTTCTTCCATCTTGCCAGCCTTCTTGGCAGCAGCAATTCTAGAACCAAGGTATTCGTCTTTGCCAGACTCAACCTTACCGTCCCCATCATAGTCCTTCTTTGCCTTCTTTGATTCGTTAATTTTCAAAAATGCATCGATAAGTGTTGATTCAGAAATTTTTCTTTTATTTGCAACAGAAACAGTTTTAGATACCTTTGTAGTCGATGGAACACCACCGTCAATGGATACCGAAGTTTCTGCTGATGCTGATGACTTATTATCCTTATCGCCATCGTCTTTCTTATCAGCTACTTCTGTTGACTTTGCCTTGTTAGGGATTTTAAAATAGTCTTCTGGACCCTTAGAATGACCAAGAGCAACTCTCATTCTACGGTCGATTTCATCCTCAGATGGCTTTTCGGCTGCATTAGGGGAATCTTTCTTGAAGTAGTCTTCTGGCTTTTTCTTAGTTTCGCCTTTTGGTGGCTCGTTAGTCATAGAATTAGCAGGACCATCTGGCTCGCTAGTCATAGAATCGCCTTCGTCGCCTTTACTGCCTTCGTAACGTGTCTTCATTTTCTTTGCAGCTTCGAAAATATTGCCAGACTTAGTCTGCTGTAACTTCATAAATGCGGTAATAAGAGCTGATTCTGACATCTTTTTCTTTCCTTTTGATGGTCCTGATTCTGTTTCGGTTACATCAGGATCGAGTCTTCTCTGTGTTTCCTGATTTTCTGAAGCTGCTGGTGCAGGTCTTGGGCTTTCTCTTGTATCATTTGGATCGACACCAGGGGCTGGTGCAGGTGCTGCCGGTCTTGTTGGAGGCAACATATTACCGTTTTCATCAGTACCTGTACTTCTTTCTTGCGCTTTCTTTAAAGCATCAGAAGCGTTCGATTTGGTTGCAGCTGCTCTCATAGCAGCGCCTTGTTCTTGATCGTCTCTGCTTGCTGCGCTTCCAAAATCTTTAGCAGCAGCCGCAGTTTTTGGACCCATAATACCATCAGCTTTGATATTATAACCTTTTGAAATTAAATCTTTCTGCTGTTGTAATACTTTTGGATCACTAACGGCTGGTCGAGGAGTTGTAGCAGGGCGAGGGGTTTGTGTTGGACGAGCAGCAGGTGCAGGAGCAGTTCTAGCAGCTGGTGCAGGAGCAGCGGAAGCTGCCTTATCAGCCTGCATAACTCTATCAGCACGAAAGAAATTAGCAGATGTGTCTTGATCGGAACCAGAAGCAGCGAAACCGTATTTGTTGCCACCAGAAGCTGGAGCAGGTGCAGCGGCTGCAGCAGGACGAGGCACAGGACGAGGTGCAGGACGAGGTGCAGGTGCCGGAGCAGCAGAGGTAGTAGAACCAGATGCTGGCATCGGAGCGCCTGCAGGGCGAGGTACTTGACGAGTTGCTCTATTAGCGTCTATTGGTACAACCAATTCATCAAGTCTTCTTTGAACTTCAGCTAATGCTTCCTGTATTGTTTTTGCCATTTCTATTTTCCTGAATTAAGATTCGTTATCGTATTTATGATTTAGCTTAGGTTCAAAATCTTCCAATGGATTTGGACCGCCTTCTTTTTCTTCTTTTTTCTTTTTAACAACAGTCTTAACGAGACCTGCCAGTTTCTTTTCTTCAATAATTTTACTTACGATAGAAGCATTTCTACCAAGAACTGACTTAGGATCCTTAACACCAGCAGAATTAGGACGACCTACTAATTCTTTTGATGAATCCTTACGACGTGTATTATCGGGGCCAGTTTCTTCATTCTGTATTCTCTTTTGTGCTCTATGCATTAACCATGGATTAGCATGATTCTTATTCCAATTATATTGCGCTTCAGGAGAACCACCGCCACCAAAGAATGGAGGAATTATTGGTCTTTTAGGACCTGGTGGTTTTTCTGCAACCTTTTTAATAGGCTCTGGTCTTGGTCTAGGAACAGCCTCTGGTCTTGGTCTAGGAACAGCCTCTGGTCTTGGTCTTGGCGCTATTTTTGGCGCTGGTTCAGGAACAGCCTCTGGCGCTGGTGCTAGTCTTGGCGCTATTTTTGGTGCTGGTGCCTTAGCAGGAGCTGGAGCTACTGAAGGAGCTGGTGAAGCAACTTTAGGAGCGACCGTAGCATTATCGTTATTTGGTAATGTATTAGGATTACTCTTAGTTACTTTCACACCTGGTCTATATTTACCTTTTTCCTTTGGTGCAGGAGTTCCTTGTGGAACGCTATCTTTTTTACCAGGGGTATTATCATTTGCAAGATTATCATTAGATTTTGGAGCTTTTGGTTTAGGATTTTCCTTGGTTACCTCAGCACCAGTATTATATGGTTCTTTAATTTTTTCTGGTTCTTTAATTTTTGGTTTAGGAGCTGGACCTGTCGTACCTGTTCCTAATTCTTCAGGTTCTAAATTATTATTAGCTGGTTCTTTTTTACCACCCTTTTGAGGCATAGGTGCCTCTTCAGGAGCTTTTGGCGTTTTTGGCGCTTCAACTTTTGGTATTACATCATTAGCTGCATCTGGAGCTTTTTTAACTTTAAATGCATCTGGAACTTCTGTTGCCTTCATACCAGGCAAAGAAGTATCATTAACTGCAACTGGCGCTTCTGTTTTTCTAGTAAATTTTCTAAAAGATATAATATTTTTTGAAGTTGGCTTCGCTGTAACCTGATCAGGAACGTTCAACTTAGGGGGCGAAGGAGCTTTTACTTCTGGTGTTTCGACTTTTGTTTTAGTTTCAACTGGTTTAGTAGTAGTTTCAGGTTCAACTAATTTTGGTTTTTCTACTGCAGTTGGTTTTGCTGAAGTTTTACCTATTAATTTTTTCGCACCATATTTAATAGCAGATTTAGCCAAACCAGCACCAGCGACAACATCCATACCATATTCGCCGACTGCTTTGCCAGCCTTATATGCTTCTGGTTTTGCTGTTTTTAAAGCTTCTGTTTCTGATTTTTCTTTATTGTATTCAGGAGTAAACGAATCAACTGATTTTTTTACTTCAGCTTCTTTATTTTTTCTAGAGGCTGGTCCATGTGGCCCTCCTAAACGACGAGATGCTTCATGACCAGCTGCTGCCATATCTGCTATTTCTTTAGGATCAACAGGTTCATCTCTACCAGTAAAACCATGTTTAGCTCCTCTTGCAGCAGCTTCTGCGCCTTTTACACTAGATACTGCTTCTGGTGCACCTGCAACTACATCTTTACCTGCCTGTACTAAACCGCTTACATAACCAGAAACTGCTTTTTTAGCCTTACCCCAAAAACTGTCATCTTCCTCATCATCGTCTTTTTTCTTATCTTCTTCTTTAATTAAAGAATCTCTTCTAACTTCTAAAATAGTTTCCTTCAATGACTTCTTAGGCTTATCGCCAAATATATTGAATTCATTAGGCAAAGGAGCTCCACCAGCAGCCTTGTTTCTTGCTGCTTCTTGATTCCAATATTCGCCAGCTGACTGATTGCCGTCGCTAGCAGCAGAAGAAACTGTCTTTGGTTCCTTTGGCTCTTCTGGTTCCTTAGGAGCCTTGGGCGCACCTGTATCAGCATAAGCCATTGTAGGAGAAACAGTGCCTCTGCTTGGTGAGAAAGGAACGACCTTGCCACCCATATAGAGCTTAGGTGAATCAGAATCGCTATCAGAACCCTTAGTTACAAGGTCTGGTAGATCTGGTTTTACCGAGGCTTGTTTAATTTTTGGCTGTTCTGGTGCACGACTGGCAGTATCAGTGTCTGGCATCTCTGGCATCTCTCTGCCTTGTCTCTTAGCATGAATAGCTCCTACCGTAGTGCCCCATGCAGGATTAACAGAATTATAACCAGCTCTTCTTATACTTTCGATACTTTTTGGGCCATTATCAGTATAATGCTTACCCCATCTTTCGACATGATGTTTTACTGCATCATCATCAGTATCGTAAACTTTATGACTTTGACCATCAGCACCAATCATTCCAGGTTGACCTTTTCTAACGGTTTGGCCAAAATGGTTACGACCTTCTCTGGCCATTCTAGATTTGCCCCAATTAGATTCTAAAGCGGCAATTGATGCTGTTACATGTGGGTCTGGGCTACCATGCTTCTTAGCAAGAGCATGCATCTTATTATAATAGTCTTCATTAGCATCTTCGCTCAACACTTCTTCAACAACCTTACCATGCATTGTAAGGCTTTTATCTTGTTTTGATGATCTTCTATTAGTTGAAGTTCTCATAGCAGCCTTAGTATGTCCAGGTCCAATTTCAGGAGTTCCGCCCTGGAATTGATTACCTTTAAATTCAACACCAACAAGACTAATAGCTTCCATTAGCTCTTCTGTGTGCTCTTTTAGCTTCTTGGTGTCTCTTGAATCCATATAATCAGCAACTGTATCGAGATAGTCAGCACCTTTGGTTATCTTTGACTGTACCCAAGCCTCTAGCTCGCCCTCTCCATCCATATGAGCCATAAGACGCTTCGCCGCATCAATAGCAGTGCGAAGTTCATTACGAGCCATTTCAAACTCGAAGTCTTCATTTAATGGCTTTTTAGTATACTGTTGATCTCTAACAGCGTTTCTAATGGCGTGTTCTAGGCTTATGTACTTCTTTGTCATCTAATTAACCTTTAGTAATTGAACGTAACTGCCAACCATGTTTTTCGTGAGCATCGATACGGTCCTGTAGGAAGTTCGCAAGACCCATCTTCTTATTTTTTTCGGCAGTAGCCTGAGTTTTAGTCAACTGTTCGATAATAGTTGCATTATCGGAGTTCAACTTATTCATCATTGACATAGCAGCAGGAATATTAACTTCGTCACTGACTAATGATAGTTCCTTGTAACGTAGGAATGAAGCAGGTGCATATGCTCCTAGTGTACGAAGGTGTTCAGCGATAGGATCAACTGCACCAAATACTTCTTCGTAAAGATCACCAAGAAATTCATGGTACTGTGGAAAGTTTGGACCTTCTACATTCCAATGGAAACCATGAGCCTTTAGATAAAAGGCGAAGGTTGTCGCAAGCGATACCTTCATTTCTTGAATAAGATCATCCATATTACTTTACTTTCTTCTTGCGAACTTTTTTAACTGGTGCAACAACTACAGGAGCAACGATTGCAGCTGCAGCTTTCTTTGTTCTTTTCTTTACAACCTTAACAGGCTCTTCGACAACTGCTTTAGTTTCAGCCAACACAACTTCTTGAACCTTATCGAGAAGCTCTGCACTCTCCTTCGGTACATCAATAATCTTGATTTCTACTGGCGCTTCAACTACTGGTTCCGGATACTTAACTACTTCTTCAACCTTAGCAACTACTACTTCGGCTTCTTTTTTAACTTCAGCAACAGTTTCTGCTACTGCTTCAACTGGTGTTTCCTTCTTTGATACCATCTTATAAATTGTATACCCAACGATACCTAAAATTGCTATTCCAATAATTGTTTCCATTTCATTTCTCCTTATAATTAATCATTAGTTATTTATTTCTGTTTATATTAAACTTACCACCCTGGTTACTATGAACCTGTTGAGATAGAGTTCCTCTTAAGTGTTGTTGAACGCTACCAAACCCATCGCCATGTTTTACTGTTTTCTCAACACCATCTGGTGTATATTTTTGTGCATGGTTTTTTCTACTTAAAAAATCAGCTGGAATTTCAGTTGCTGGATGAGGCTCACCTTTTTCAGCCATATCTATTTCAGTTTCAGCTTTTTTTGCATTAAGTCTAAGTTTGAAATGAGAAAGCTTATCCTTATCAAGTTTGGTTTCTTCTCTCAATTTAGGCGAAACAGTTGGTTTAATTGAAGGTTTAGTTTTTGATATTGGTGTGATTGTTCTATCTGGTGGCTTTTGAGAAGAAGATTGTGGCGTTTCTCTAGGTTCTGCTTGATGAACGCTTACCTTTACTTTATTTTTCTCTGCTTCTCTATCTTTAATTAAATCAGTTAATCCATTTTCAATTTTAGGATCTAGTTCTTCTTTAATTGTCTTTTTAATAATACCAAGTATTTTTCTCTTAGGCGGAAGTTTTTGATTTGGCGTGTCGCCAGCATATACTTGAGCAGCTGAACGTGTACCATCCATTCTTGATAGTGGATTGTTCTTATCAGATGACTTAGGATCAGAACCTGTATATTCTTCGTTCTGGGAATTTTTTAAATCGGCTGCAGTTGGTGCGCCTTTTGATCCTGGCTTACGCATATGCTCGCCAGAACCATGCTTAATGCGTTCTCTCTTTGCATGAATATTATCCCATAGACCACGCTTTTCATCAATCTGAGTTTCTTCACAGTTCCACTTACGCAATGCTAATGCCTTTCGAGTTGGCTCGCCATTTGGCTTTCTCATCGGTCCTTTAACGCCACCCATACGGGCACAAAATGATTTACGACGATTGGCAGATTTTGAACCAGCCTTTAATTTTGATGGGGGAGTAGTTACGGGTGCCTTTAAATTGCTACCTGTTGTTCTATTATAATGATCACGCCCCTTTTGAGTTAGACCACCAGTAGGGTTCTTATAACCCTTGCCATCTTCGGTAATTAGATCATCATCTAAGTCTGCGGCGAATCCGCCAGCAATAAATGAGTTTACACGATCAAATGCAAACTGCTCTGGAGTTTGACCAAATGATTCGTTCCAAATATTATACCCACGATAATATACTGTTTCCAATATATTAGTTGGGATTCCTGATTTTTGGGATTTCTTGTATAGTGATAGTTTAGCTTCGTTAGTGAGAGCTATAGCAGACCCATCCAGCTGTTCTACAACTACTAGCTGAGGATCAAATTTCTTAAATCTTTTTACCATTGGAGTTTCCCTTTAGGCTTATCCAAGAACATCGAGCAGGTCTGCCATAGCCTATACTGCACTAACATTCTTATTTAGCTTTTCTATATTCTTTCGGATTGAATGCTTTGAAACCAAGAGGTGCATGAAGTTTAGCATGGTTCATAATTGCGCCATTTTCATCGTCTTTTGATAACCCATTAGTTTCTATATATGAAGTTACTTTATCAGAAGATGCAGCTGGATTGCCAGTATTAAATCCAAGACCACCAACAGCAGCAGTTATGTTTTCCTTAATAGGTTTCTTTTTCTTTGGTCCACTTTCCATAGGAGCGCCACGAGATGATAAGTCAGCTACGGATGCTGCGTTTCCTTCATTGGGAACGTAACCAGAGTTTTCTTTAATTGGTTTCTTAGGCTTAACGGTTGGTTGTGGCTTATCATCAGAAGTAATAGCATCAACTGCAGCACCAGCAACAGCGCCAAGAGGACCACGAATTGAATTAGTTGCCAATCTGGCTGCGCCTTTTGCAACTCCAGCTAAATCGCCTTTATATGCAGAAGAACCCATATCGCCAAGAGTGCCAAGTGGTGTGTACTGCTTTAAAGCAGATGATATTGCTGTATCTGGGGCGCTCATATTTCTACGACGAGTTTCATCTTCGTCTGCATCTTCTTTAATTGTTAATTTCTGCTGTTCTTTTTCTCTCTTTGCCTTATAATAATCCTGCTTCATATTTTCAATCTCTGCTTCTTTAGCAGTAGTAAAATGATCAGGAAATTTTGTTCTCATATAATCAAGAGTTTTATCTTTCATCTTCTGGTCTTCAGCATGGTCATTAT